>Ga0065178_100240_pt1 | contig 63139 bp, 63 predicted proteins | sample FECB22metaG_FD_59210 | JGI IMG/M metagenome (GOLD analysis project Ga0065178, IMG submission 59210) | Cyanobacterial communities from the Joint Genome Institute, California, USA - FECB-22 (version 2) (version 2) | ecosystem: Environmental > Aquatic > Thermal springs > Hot (42-90C) > Microbial...
TCGGCCGCAGCGATCGCCTGGCCGTCGGACATGCCGCCCGCCATGACGACGATGCCGTCCCAGAAGCTCCGCACCGCGCGCACGAAGGCGAAGGGATTGACCCAGCCGGTCTGGCCGCCGGCGCCCGCCGTCAGCAGCACCAGCCCGTCGACGCCGGCGGCGACAGCACGCTCGGCGTGGCGCATCGAGGCGACGTCGGCCAACACCAGGCAGCCTGCGTCCTTCAGCGGCTTCATCACCGGCTCGGGCGAGCCGACGCTGGTGATCACCATCTCGACCTTGTGACGCAACACCGCCGCGAGATCGTCGGCGACGCGTGGGTTGGAGCGATGCACGATCAGGTTGGGGCAGAGCGACGCCGGCGCATGCCCTATCTCGTCGGCCGATCGCTTGAGATCGTCGTTCATGTCGGCCAGCCAACTGTCGAGCTCGGCGACGGTGCGGCAGTTGGCGGTGGGAAACGAGCCGATGACCCCGGCGCGGCACGCCGCCTTCACCAGCGCCGGTCCCGAGACCAGGAACATCGGCGCTGCGATCAGCGGCAGGCGGAGACGACTCCTGAGGGGCGCGGGGAGTGACATGGCAGCAGACTACCTCAGCGCGGCACCGCGAGAAGCACGATCCCGACGGTGACCATCATCGCAGCCGCGATGCGGCGCGGTCCGAAGCCTTCCTTCAACACGAGCGTGCCCAGCACGGCGCCGAAGATCACGCTCGTCTCCCTCACCGCGCTCACCGGCCCCAGCGGCAGGCTTGCGGCCGCGGCCAGGAAGGCGAGGAAGCCCACCACCGATACCGCGCCCGCCACAAATCCGATCAGCCCGTGACGGCGCGCGTAGTCCATGGCCTCGGCCCGCCGCACGACGACGCCATAGCAGAGCGTGCCGAACCCGGTGATGATCTCCAGGCAGGCCTGGAAGCCCAGCACGGTCCCGGCAGAGCGCACGCCGAGCCCGGCGAAGAAGCTGTAGGTCGCGACCGACAGGCCGGTCGCCAGGGCGAAGCCCACGGCAGAGCGGCTCGCGCCGGCGCCGAAGGACAGGATCATGATGCCGAGCGAGATCAGGGCGACGGCGACGATCTGGCCCGTGCTCAAGGCCTCGCCGATCGCGATGAAGGCCGCGATCGTGGTGAGCACTGGCGCCAGCCCGCGCGCCAGCGGGTAGACGACGCTCATGTCGCCCACGCCGTACGAGCGGACCAGCAGCGCATAATAGGCGAACATCACGACAGACGTGAGGGCGAGCCATTTCCAGCTCGCCGGCGCCGGCCACTCGACGAACGGCAGGGCCATGAGACCAACCATCATGCCGGTGGTGCGGATCGCCACCATGGTAAGCATGCGATCGCCGGCCGACTTGACCAGCGCGTTCCACGTGGCGTGAGCGATCGCCGAGAGAATGACGAGGCCATAGAGCAGCGCCGCGGACATGCCATCCGATGTGCCGGCGCATCGTGCGGGCGGTCAACGGCCCCGATGCCGTCGAATGCTTCCCGGGCCGCCACGCAAACAGTTGTAAGGTCGCGAGCCGCGACGAGAAATCGTCGCGGCTCGCGCCAGGCGATCAGACGGCCGCGGTCAGGCCTTCCTGCTCGATGGTGCGCTTGACCGCCGGGCGGTTCTTCATGCGCTCGTAGTGGGCGGCGCAGTTCTTGGGCAGGGTCATCTTCATGCGCGCCGCCGCCCAGAACTCGACGTAGAAGAGCGCGGCGTCGGCGATCGAGAACTGGCCGGCGATGTACTCCTTGCCCTCGAGCGCCTTGTCCATGAGGGCGAGGCCCTTTTCCATGATCTCCTTGCCACGCGCCTTGACCTTGTCGTGGTCGGCTTCGGTCGGCGCGTAGTTGGCCGGCCGGAACATGCGCGAGAAGCCCTGCATGTGCATGGTCGAGACGACATAGTCCAACGCCTCGAGCACGCGCGCCTCACTGTCGGGGTCGGTCGGCAGCAGATGCTTGTCCGGGTTCTTGCGCGCGAGCCACATGGCGATCGCCGGGAACTCGGTGAGGACCTGGCCGTCGTCGCGCACCAGCGTCGGCACCTTGGACTTGGGATTGATCTTCACGAAGTCCGGCCCGTACTGCTCCTGCTTGGCGCCGTCGATCTTCTGCAGGTCGTACGGCTTGCCGATCTCCTCGAGGAGAACATGGATGCCGATCGAGCAGGCGCCGGGCATGTAATAGAGCTTCATCGCAAACTCCCTTGAGTTGGGTGGTCGTCTTGGACGGCGGACGCTAGCATCGCGGCCACAGCGGGGGAATCACAATGCCGACAGACAATCTCCGGTCCCTTGTAGGGACTTCATCGACCAAGGTCGGCACTTTCCTCTTCGAATTCGCGACACCGGGCATCGGCCAGATCCTGAAAGCGGCGGGTGCGGACTTTGCGGTGCTCGACATGGAGCACACTGGTTTCGGATTCGATACCGTCCGACAGGTGGTGCGCTACTGCCAGGCCGCGACACTGCCGATTGTGGTGCGCGTGCCGAGCCAGCAGCGCCATCACATATCGCGGGCGCTCGACACCGGCGCCGACGGCGTGATGGTGCCGATCGTCTCGTCGGTCGAGCAGGCGAAGGCGGTGCTCGACGCCGCCAAATATTGGCCGGACGGCACGCGCGGCGTGGCGCTGGGCCTCGCCCACGAGCGCTTCGCGATGCGAAGCGAGCCCCTGGTGCCGCGCTTTGCCGAGCAGAACCAGCGCACCGCCATCATCCTGCAGGTCGAGGATCCGCGCGGCGCCGCGGCGGCCGACGAGATCGCGGCGCTGCCTGGCGTCGACATGCTGTGGCTCGGCCACAACGATCTCTCGGTGGCGCTGGGCGAACCCGGCGCGTTCGACCATCCCGATTTCGCCCGGGCCGAGCAGGCGACCCTCGCGGCGGCGAAGAAGCACGGCAAGTCGGCCGGCCGGCTCGCCGTCGACGCCAAGCAGGCTGCCCAGTTCGCGGCCATGGGTTACGACTTCGTATCGATCGCGGGCGACGTCTGGCTGCTGCAGCAGGCCTTCGCGTCGGGACTGGCGGTAGTGAAGAAATCCTCACCCTGAGGAGCATCGCGAAGCGATGCGTCTCGAAGGGTGGGCAACAGCACGACTGGGGCCATCCTTCGAGACGCGCCCTGAGTTTACCCCGAGGTACTCGAGGGGGGCGCTCCTCAGGATGAGGTTATTGCCTGATCACAACGGGCAACGATCGGATGCCGCGGATGAAGTTGGAGTAGAGCCGCACCGGCGGGCCTGCGATCTCGATGACAAGATCGCGCTTCAGCATCTCCTCCCACAGGATCTTGAGCTGCATCTCGGCCAGGCGGTCGCCGACACAGCGATGGATGCCGGCGCCGAACGACAGGTGATGACGCGCCCTGGGGCGGCCGACTACGAAGCGCTCAGGCTCCTCAATCGCGTCTTCGTCGCGATTGCCCGAGACGTACCACATCACGACCTTGTCGCCCTGCTTGATCGCGCGGCCGGCGAGCTCGCAGTCGCGCGTGGCGGTGCGGCGCATGTGGATCACCGGTGTCTGCCAGCGGATGATCTCCGACACCAGGCTGTCGAGCAGCCTGGCATCGGCCTTGACCTTGTCGAGCTCGGCCGGGTTCTCCTGCACCGCCATCAACCCGCCGGTCATCGAGTTGCGCGTGGTGTCATTGCCGCCCACGATCAGGAGCGCGAAGTTGCCGATGAACTCGCGCATCGGCATGGCCTTGGTGGCCTCGGAGTGCGCCATCATGGAGATCAGGTCGAACTTGGGCGGCTCGGCAGCGCGCTCCTTCCACAGCGCCGCCATGGTCTCGGCCATGACGGTGAGCTCGGCCATGCGCTCGGCCTCGCTCTTAACCACGGCGTCGGCTGCCTCGACGTTGGCGATGGCGACGTCGGACCAGTGGGTGAGCCTGCGCCGCTCGGCCTGCGGGAAATCGAACAGCGTCGCCAGCATCAGCGCGGTGAGCTCGGTCGAGACGCGATCGACCCAGTCGAACAGCTGGTTGCGCGGCAGGCCATCGAGCACCGCCGCCGTGCGCTGGCGGATCAGGCATTCCAAGTTGGCAAGGTTGGAGGGCGCCACGATCGGCGCCACCGTCTTGCGCTGCGCGGTGTGGCGCGGCGGGTCCATGCGGATGAAGTTGGGCAGCTCTTGGCCCTTGGGTCGGTCCTCGATCTGGATGCCGCCCCACTCGGAGGCCGACGAATAGGTGGCGGGATCGAGCTCGACCTTCATGATGTCGGCGTAGCGCGTCACCGACCAATAAGGACCGTAGGGGCTGTCGGCGTGGCGATGCACCGGATCCTCGCGCCGCAGGGCGGCAAAAGGCTCGCGCCAGCTGTCGTCGCGGTAAAGGGTGGGGCTGCTGACGTCGGCGAGGCCAAGTGGCGGTGCGTTCATGACGAGCCTCAGGAAAAAGCGCCGGCCTGCTGGGCCGCAAGGGCAAACAGGGCGACGGCCAGGATCAGCAGCAACCAGGGCATGCCCGTGGGATTCTCCAGCGCTGCATTGGATGGATTGGCGGGATCGTAATGCACGTCGATGACGGCGCCCTTGGGGTATCGGGCGGCAACACCCGCGGCGTAGGATTCGCTGGCGGACGCCGTCATGCCGACCTTGATCTGGCGGCTCACATAGTCGACGTCGTTCACGCGGTAGCTGTATTCGACCGCCGGCGCGTGGGTGACGCTGGTTCGTCCGTCAGAGCGATTTTCGAGACGCTCGGTGCCGCTGCTGAGCACGGTGCCGCGCACCAGCGGCCAGTCGGCGGCGCGGCGCGACTGGCGCCAGCTGGCGATGAAAAAGAGCAGCAGGAGCAGGGCGAAGACGGAGGCGAAGATCACCACCGGCGCGTTGGCGTGCGGAAAGTGCTGCTCGATCAGGCGCGGGGCCGCGGTGACCAGCCAATAGACGATGGCGGCGAAGACCAGCAGGCCGGCAGCCACGACCGCGATGGCCTTGCCGACGCCCTCGGGCGCGGCACGCTCAAGCACGCAGTTCTTAGGATTGGCCGGGTCGTAGTACACCGTGACGGCGGCGCCGACGGCGTAGCGGCTGAGCGTCGCCTCGGTGTTGGCGCCGCCTGTATCCTCGCCGATGCTGATGCGGTTGCCGCGGATCTTGCGGCCGCCGACCGAGAATTCGTACTCGACGTCGGGCATCGTCTTCACCGTCGTGGTCTCGCCGGCGAAGCGATGCCGATCGGCCGCGGTGCCGCTCTTCACGATGCGGCCGACCGCCGTCGACCAGCCCGCGGCGCGCCGCACCTCCAGCATCTTGTTGGCGATCACGGCCATCACCAGCACGACCATCGGCAGGAAGATCAGCCCGATCCAGAAGTAGTCGGAATTGCCGAACGGCAGCCAGCGGCGCACGAAGCTGGCCACGACGATCAGCGCGACCGAGCCGATCACTGCCGCCACCGCCCAGGTCGGCGGCTCGGACGACCGGCGCTTCGCCGCCCGTGATTCTGTCCGCTCCTCAGCCTCGGCCTCGCTTTCCCAGGTGAAGGCCTGGCGCCAGCCGGGATCGCGGGCCCGATATTTCAGCAGGGCGGCCTTGGCTTCGGCGGCGGTGAACGGCTTGGCGGGATGGCCCTCGCGGTGGCCGTCATCGGCGGTCACGTCGAAGGTGCCCTCGGGCCGGGCCGTGACCTCGATATTGGAGCCGTCATCCTCGTCGTCGAGGACCAGGAACCAGCCCTGGGGATGGGGAACGCTATCGAACGCTCGCCCGATGTCGTCCGCCGACGGATCGGTCGTGAACTTGTCGTTGACGCAGAGTTCCATGGCCATCGCCTGCCCCGCCTCGACTTCGACCCGAAACGCTCAGCATGCTCCGTGCAAACGTCAAGCATTTTTGCCACAACAGGCCTGTATTTGGCGCGTTGACAGGCCGAAAGCGGGGGCGCACACCGTCGCGCCGCCGCCACCCTGGGCGGCGTTTGACCTTATGGCCCCTGACAGCACCAGCCCGTCGACCGCAACCGACGCTGCCCACGCCGATCCGCACAGCAAGGCGACCGCTGCCCTGATCGTGGGCGCCCTGGGCGTGGTGTTCGGCGATATCGGCACCAGCCCGCTGTACGCGCTGCGTGAGACCTTCATGCACGACACCAGCCTGGCGCCGACGCGCGAGCATGTGCTGGGTGTGCTGTCGACCCTGTTCTGGGCGATCACCCTCACTGTCACCATCAAGTACGTCACCCTGATCATGCGCGCCGACAACAAGGGCGAGGGTGGCGTGCTGGCGCTGGCCACACTTGCCGGTCACGGGCTGAACGGTGGCAGCCGAAAGATTCGCCACGCCATCGTCACACTGGCCGTTATCGGACTGGCGCTGTTCTATGGCGACGCCATCATCACCCCGGCTGTCTCGGTGATGGGTGCGGTCGAGGGTCTGTCGGCGGCAGCACCGTCTTTCGAGCCCTATGTCGTGCCGCTGGTGCTGGTCATCCTGGTGGCCCTCTTCCTGCTGCAGGCGCGCGGCACGGCCGATGTCGGTCGACTGTTCGGACCGGTGATGTTCGTGTGGTTCGTCGTGCTGGCCGTGCTCGGTGGCTGGCAGATCGCCAAGAACCCGTCTGTGCTTCAGGCGATCAATCCGCTCTATGCGATCCGGCTGATCGGCGACCAGGGGCTCGGCATATTCTGGGCCTTCGGTTCGATCGTGCTGGCCGTCACCGGCGCCGAAGCGCTCTACGCCGACATGGGCCATTTCGGCCGCCGCCCGATCCGCACGGGCTGGCTCGCCCTGGTCATGCCGGGCCTGCTGCTCAACTATTTCGGTCAGGGTGCGCTGATCATCGAAGACCCCACGCGGGTGCGCCAGGTGTTCTTCGAGCTGGTGCCGCAGGAGCACATCATCTTCCTGGTGGTGCTCGCCACCCTTGCCGCCGTGATCGCCTCGCAAGCCGTCATCACCGGCGTGTTCTCGCTGACGCGCCAGGCGATCCAGCTGGGCTACCTGCCGCGCATGGAGATCCAGCACACGTCGGAAACGACGATCGGCCAGATCTACATCCCGCGCGTCAACTGGATCCTGATGGTCGGCGTGCTGGCGCTGGTCGTGGGCTTCGGCTCGTCGGGCGCGTTGGCCGGCGCCTATGGGCTTGCCGTCACCGGTGCCATGATCGTCGATGCCACACTCGCCATGGCGGTGGCGATCCTGGTGTGGAAGTGGCGCTGGCCCGTCGCCGCCCTGGTGTTCGGCCTGCTCGCCATCCCCGACGTCGCCTTCTTCATCGCCAACGCCCTGAAGATTCCCGACGGCGGCTGGCTGCCGCTGGTGGTGGCATCGCTGATCTACTTCACCATCACGACGTGGCGGGTGGGCCGCCACATGGTCGCAACCGAGATCAGCGAAGGCACGCTGCCGCTTCGCCAATTCCTCGAGCGCATGGAGCGCGCGCCCGATCGCGTCGCCGGCACGGCGGTGTTCCTGACCGCCGATGCCAGCCACACGCCGGCGGCCTTCCTGCACAATCTCAAGCACAACAAGGTGCTGCACGAGCGCATCATCATGCTGCAGGTCGAGACCATGGACGTACCGCGCGTGCCCGAAGCGCACCGCGTTCAGGTCGAGCGCCTGGGCAAGGGCTTCCACACGGTGATCGCTCGCTACGGATTCACCGAGCAGCCCGACGTGCCGGATGCGCTCCGGGCCTGCCGGCCGCACGGCATCGCCTACGACGAGATGGAGACCAGCTTCTTCCTCGGCCGCGAGACCCTGGTGCCCAGCCAGCATTCCAAGCTCGGCAAATGGCGCCGCGACTGGTTCATCTCGCTCTCGCACTCGGCCTCGGCCACCAAGACCTTCTTCCGCATCCCGCCAAACCGCGCTATCGAGCTGGGCAACCAGATCCAGATCTAGCCTCAGCCCCACCGATGCCCCGACCGACGCTCGTCCTGCTGCCCGGCCTGCTCAATACGCGCCGGGTCTTCGAGCCGCAGATCGAGGCCCTGGCCGAGGCGGCCGACTTCGTCGTCCCCGAGCTCTGGCACCACGAGACGATCGGCGACATGGCCGCGGCGGTGCTCGCCGCGGCGCCGCCGAGCTTCGCCCTGGGAGGCTTCTCGATGGGCGGCTACGTCGCCTTCGAGATCATGCGCCGTGCGCCCCAGCGGGTGGAGCGGCTGGCGCTGATGGACACCCAGGCCGCGCCGGACTCCGCCGAATCGACCAAGCACCGCCGCGCCCTGCTCGAGCAGACCAAGGTCGGCCGCTTCAACGGCGTCAATGCCACGCTGTTGCCGCAGCTGGTCCATCACCGGCACATCAACGATGCCGCCATCACCCAGCCCATCCTCGACATGGCCCAGGAGATCGGCGCCGAGGGCTTCGCGCGCGAGCAGCGCGCCATCATCGACCGTGCCGACAGCCGGCCACTGCTGGTCGACATCGACGTGCCCACGGTGGTGATTGTGGGCCGCCAAGACCAGGTGACGCCGCTGCCGCGGTCGGAGGAGATGGCGGCCGACATCGCGACGTCGCGCCTGGTGGTGGTCGAGGAATGCGGCCATATGAGCCCGCTCGAGAAGCCAGCGGACATCACCGCGGCGTTGAGGAGATGGTTGAGCGAATGAGCACTGTTTACGCCCGCGAGGATTATCTCGGCGCCGACGAGTACATCGACATCGTCCGCAAGTCCGGCCTGAACCGGCCGATCGGCGATCGCGGCCGTGTCGAACGCATGCTGGCCCACGCCAATCTCATCGTCACGGCGCGCCAGGACGGCCGGCTGGTGGGATTCGCGCGCTCGCTGACAGATTTCTGCTTCTGCTGCTATCTCTCCGACCTCGCCGTCGACAAGGCCTGCCAGGGCCAGGGCATCGGCAAGCGGCTTATCGAGGAGACGCGGCAACAGGCCGGCGGCGAGCTCACCACCACGCTGCTGCTCTCGGCGCCGACGGCGATGACTTTCTACCAGGGCATCAAGATGCCCCACGCCGACAACTGCTTCCTGTACCGCCGGCAACGCTGAGGCGGGAGCCCGCGTTCACCTCCGAACAGCATCGGAGGCCGTCATGCCCCATACTCCCAGGAACGCCGTCGTCTGGGTCGACCATCGCGAAGCCAGGATCTTCCTGATCACGTCCGAGGACGTGGAAAAGCAGCGCATCAAGGCCAGCACGCCGCATCGCCAGGTCCATCACAAGGCGAACGACATGGGCAGCGGCCCTGTGCGCGACGACCGGAAGTTCTTCGAAGCCATCCTGGCGGAACTCGAGAACGCCGATCGCTGGTTGATCGTCGGTCCGGGCGAGACCAAAAAGGATCTCAACAAGTACCTCGACCAGCATGCCGAGGAACTGAAGCGGAAGCTTCTAGGCGTCGAGACGTCAGATCACCCGACCGACGGCGAGCTGCTGGCGCATGCCCGTAAGCTCTTCAAGGCTCACGTCACGACCTAGCCCGCCGTCGGGTTTATGAGGGACCTACATCCCCTTCATCACCTGGCCACGGATCTCGCCACCCTTGTTCGCGGCGGTGTGGACGTTGAAGTACCACTTGCCGTCAGCGAGGTCCTTGGCCTGCGCGTCGGTCAGCGTCGCCTCGCCCTTGATCGGGCTGGTGACGGCGCCGGTCACCGGGACCACCACGCCGGCGTTGGTCTTGGCGTCGGCCGGCCCGTGGAAGTGCGCCGCCGTGGCGGGACCCGTCAGGTCCTTGTAGTTCACGGTGTAGGTGAGCTTCTTGCTGGCGGGATCGTAGGTCGCCTGCAACGTGCCCGTGCCCTTGCTGTCAGCGGGCGGCACCTCGGATGCCGCCTTGAGGTCGGCCTTGTACATGACGGCCTGGGCGAAAGCCGCCGGGGCGATGGCCAGGAACGATGCCGCCATGACGCCGGCGACGGCGGAGCGAAGCAGAACTCTGCGCATGATCGTACCTCCCTTTGTGATCAAGACGGTGTCGTCAACGCATCATGCGCCCGGACGTTGCCTCCGGCCCTAATCACAAGCGGTTGAGATCACGGAAAGTCGATCAGCTCTGCATCCGCGGTTGCGTAGCGCGCATAGCGGAAATCGCGGACCTTGAGCAGGCGATCGTCGGCCCAGTCGACCAGCATGAAGTAGATCGGCGGGCCGGACGGCTGGTCGGGACTGCGCACGATAATCGCCGGCCGGCCGTCGGCCAGTCCCGGCACCAGGTGCCAGTCGTTCGACTGGCTGTAATTGCCGAAGTAGCGGCCGACCTCGGTGCGGCCATTGAGGCGCGTGCGATTCACCACTTCGACTTTCACGTCGTCCGCCAGCTGGGCGCGCAGGGCATCGAAATCTCGGGCATTGAAGCGCGCGACATAGGCGGCAAGCCGCCGGCGGTCGGCATCGGCCAGCACCGGCGGCGGCCGGTCCTCGGGCTCGGCCGCGAGCTCTAGCAGCCGCTGGCGGCCGCGATGCAGGTTGGCCTTGACCGCGGGCACGGTGCTGTCGAGCACGGCCGAGATCTCCTCCAGCGAATGGCCCAGCACATCCATCAGGATGACGCTGCTGCGTTGCGCCACCGGCAGGCGCATCAGGGTGCGCAGGCTGGCCGCGGTGACCTGGCGGCGCTCGATCTCGCTGTCGGGGTCGGCGACCGTCTCCAGCTCCTGTTCGTCGGCCTGGACGCCCTGCTGGCGGGCGCGGCGGCGCAGGAAATCCATGGCGGCGTTGTGGGCGATGCGGAACAGCCAGCCCTCGGCATTGACGAGCGGCCCGGTGTGCGGGAACGCCTCGATCGCCTTGACCAGCGTCTCCTGTAGGACGTCCTCGCCGTCGACCGACGAGCCCGTCATGCGGGCGCAATAACGGTGCAGCTTCGGCCGCAGCTCGGCCAGCAGTCTCTCGAATTCTGCCTTGGGGTCGCTCATGCCTTTGCCTGACGTTCGGCCGGGCTGAAAGGATTCACCCGACACCGGTCTTTTCGCGAATCCTTTGACAGCGGCGGATCGTCTCCCGGACAGCAACGCTTGAGGAGACCCTGCCATGAAATGGACCCTGGTGCGCTACCGCGCCAAGCCCGACCGGGCCGACGAGAACCAGCGCCTAAGCGCCGCTGTGTTCGCAGACCTTACGGCCAAGAAGCCTGCCGGGCTGCGCTATGCGGTGTTCCGGCTGCCCGACGACACGTTCGTGCATGTCGCGGCCCTCGAGGACGGGGCTACGCCGCTCTCCAGCTTCGAGAGCTTCAAGGTCTTCCAGAAGGACATCCGCGAGCGCTGCGCCGAGGGCCCACTGCCCATGGAGCCGCAGCTGGTGGGCAATTACGGCATGCTCACGGACAAGGCCTGAAGGGGAGATCGCCATGGAACACGACATCGTCCCGCGCGAAGACTGGCTTGCGGCCCGGCTCAACCTGCTGGCGGCGGAGAAGAAGCTCGTCGCGGCGCGCGCGGCCGTGCTGGCCGAACGACGCCGCTTGCCCTGGACCCGTATCGACAAGAGCTATGTCTTCGACACATCGACCGGCCGGCAGTCGCTCGGCGAGCTGTTCGAGGGCCGGGCCAAGCTCCTGGTCTATCACTTCATGTTCGCGCCGGAATGGCAGGACGGCTGCCCCGGCTGCTCGCAGGGCGCCGACCATTTCGACGGCATGGAGCGGCATCTGCCGCGGCTCGACGCCACCTTCACCGCGATCTCGCGCGCGCCGATCGAGCGCATCGAGGACTATCGCAAGCGCCGCGGCTGGCGCTTCAAATGGGTGTCGGCGGCGCCCAGCGACTTCAACTACGACTTCCAGGTCTCCTTTCCGACCGAGACCGTCGAGAAGGGCGAAGGCGTCTATGGCTTCGAGCAGACCACGATCGACCGTGCCGACCTGCCGGGCACAAGCGTGTTCGCCCGCAATGAGGCCGGCGAGCTCTTCCACGTTTACTCGGCCTACACCAATGGCGGCGACATGCCGCTTGCGGCCCACTATGCGGAGCTGTTGCGCCTCTAGCTAACGGCCCTGCTGCATCTGGAGGGCGCGCTGGTAGGCCTGGGCGAAGCCCTGCAGGGTGTTGGTAAGCGGGCCCGCCATGCCGTCGTTCTGGGTCGAGAGCTGGACGGTGACCTGCGAGCCCCTCAGCAGGGCCTGCAGCAGGTCAGCCGACTTGCCCTGGTCATAGGAGCAGGCGCCACCGGTGCAGATTCTGGTCGAGACGAACGGCCAGTTGTCGACCTGCATGCTGGCGCTGCTGCCCAGGCCGTCGGCCACCACGGTGAGCGTGGTGTAGGCGACCGAGTAGCTCACGATCAGGAAGGTGCCGAGCAAGTTATTGGGCCCGCCGTCGATCATGGCGGAGACGGTGCAATCCTTGCCCTTCTCGTAATTGCAGTTGGCCACCCACTGGTCTGGCGGCTGGTTCTGGCCCACGGGCTGGGCGGAGGCGGAGGCAGCCAGAAGGCAGAGACCAAGACCGACGACCACGGATCGCTTCATTGAGACTCTCTCGTTCACTTATCGCCAACGTATCAGGTCGTGGCCCCCGCGCCGAGAGTGTTATGGCCGACCTGTCGGCTCCGCAAGCCATTGTTGCTTGTGCACCCAAAGCCAGAAATGCTGACGGACTTTCTCGGCGGCGCCGGGCGGCACGCTGTCCTGCGTCGGCAATCTCGTCCAGATAATCGTCGCGAGCGTCATTCCCACAAATGACGCCATCCATATCGTCTTGATAAGGGAATGATTGAACCAGAAATGGGCGAGAATGATCCAGATACCGACCGACACCCAGCCGACAGTGGGCCAATGCAGCAACACGACCAGCATGACGACCGTGAAAGGGAGGCCGAGTATGCCGCCAAGGAGAAGAGGTCGCCGCCTGAGGTATTGGAGAATCTCCGAAAGCGCTTCCCGCGTCACTGTTTCAACCTGCTGAGGCGACCTCGCGCCATGTTCCCGATCTCCGAAGGGCCGCCCCGCTCCGCCCGAAGGTAAGTGCGGAGCGAGGGCATGACAGAAACGATGCTCACGACCGTTTATGTTAGTTCGCAGGTCAGGCGCCCACCACAACTAATGCGCGCAATCTGAGGACCGGCTGTCGTTTCGCGTACGCAGACGGCTTAGGCTATTGGATGCGATCAAGAGAGCTATCGGGGAGGCGTGCCGGAAATTCCACGGCCAATAGCATCGATGAAGTCATGGCCGTCCTCCAACGCGCGAAAGGCATCACCAAATAGTGCCAGAGGCGGCACTCCCAAATGGCTAAGGAGTGCGCTTGCACCGACACGGCCAGCAATGTGCAATGGGAGCGCCGGCTGTGCCTTGAAGGCCAAGGCCATCCCGTCGCGGGCCATTCGCGCCGACAGTTCGGGATTGTTGGCAATGAATCGCAGCCCCTGTCCGGTGGCGTCCATTTCCCGGTAAAATCGTTGTGCCTCCTCCGGACCGTACAGTCCCAGCCCACGTCCCATCCCGCGAGCAAAATTGACGGTCCCCGGGGCAATCGAATACACACCCTCGCCCATGGCCTTCACGCCTTCGCCGAACTTCCTCGCCGTATCGCTGAAGTCGCTCCAGAAGGATGGGCCATACGAATCCGACATCGCAATTTCGGCGTTGCCGTACGCATCGGCGTTCGGCGTCCAGCCCACCGGGATGTAGGCGGGCGGCTGACCCGGAACCGCGCCATCGGCGTTCAAGCGAAAGCCGGGCGCCTCAGGCTCAGCCGGAGGCTCGACGTTGAAACCGGGCTGGAAGGGTCGGTAGAAGCCGAACATGCGTCCTCCTTGAAGATCCGGCGATGGACGCTCTCCCTCAAAGGGCACGGCAGCTTCACCATGCAAAGGAAAGCTCCTCGAATATAGGAGAAGCTACCTCAGTTATCAACAACTAATGTAATAAACAATGACATTGGTATTTGCGACGACTGCAATGCCAGCACGCGCCTAGCTCGCTGCCACGTCCCCCACCACGCGCACGCGCACCCGCACCGAGTTGCCGGGCAGATAAGCCAGCGGCATGTCCTCGCTTTCGATGGTGCTGAGGCTCCTGCGGTCCGCGCCCGCGGCGACGGCGCGGTCGTTGGCGATGCCCTGGGCGGCGGCGATTGCGTCGCTGCGGGTCATGTCCTTGAAGATCTGGTCGCACTCGCCCGAGACCTGGGCGATGGCGGCACCCACGGCGTTCGCGCAATCGCCGTGCTCGACATGGATCACCTTGGAGACGCCGGGCAGCGTGTCGGGGATCAGGAAGGCGCCACCGCCGACGGCGATCAGAGGCACGTCCCCCGCCTCGGTCTTCATGCGGTCGATCGCCTCCTCGGCGAGGCGCGCGGCCTCGGCAAAGACCTTCTGGCAGGCCGTAGCATCGAGATGGGCGACCTTGGCTTTGTCGCCCAGCGTCAGGACGCCACTCGCGATGGCGATATCCGTAGTCGTGAGCTGCTTGCCGCCGAAGGCGATGCCGTCCTTCAGCAGGCGATAGCCTACCGAGACAGGCCCGACCTTGATCGGATCCAGCGAGACATGGCTGCCGCCGCCGAGGCCGATCGACAGCAGGTCGGGCATGCGAAACAGCGTACGCACGCCGCCCACCTTGACCACCGAGTTGGCCTCGCGCGGGAAGCCGTGCTTCAGCTGGCCGACGTCGGTCGTGGTGCCGCCGACATCGACGACCATGGCGTCGCTGAGCCCGGACAGGTACGCCGCGCCGCGCATGGAGTTGGTGGCGCCCGAGGCGAAGGAATAAACCGGCAGGCGCCGCGCCTGGTGCGCCTCGGCCACGGTGCCGTCGTTCTGGGTGATGAAGAGAGGCGCGGCGATGCCGGAATCGGCGATCGCCTTCTCGAAGGCAGCGATGGTGTCGCGCGACAGCTCGGCCAGGGCGGCGTTCAGCAGGCCGGCATTCTCGCGCTCCAGCAGGCCGATGCGGCCGAGGTCAGACGAGCAGGTGATGACGGCGTCGGGCAGCTCGGCCGCGACCAGTTCGGCCGCCCGCTTCTCATGGCTGGGATCGAGCGGCGAGAAGATCGAGGAGATGGCGACGGACTTCAGCCCCCTCGCCTTCATCTCCTGCGCCGCCTTGACGACAGCGGCCTCGTCGAGCGGCATGAACGGCCGGCCATCGTACTCGTGGCCGCCCTCCACCATCCAGACGCCACCACGCACCAGCTCGGCCAGATCCTCCGGCCAGTCGCAGAACGGCGGCAAGGAGGCCGAGGCCGGCATGCCGAGCCGGAGCGCACCGACCTTGGTGAGATGCCGGCGCTGGACCACGGCGTTGATGAAATGCGTCGTGCCGATCATCACGCCGTCGATGCGCTTGTCCTTCAGCACGCCGGTCGAGCCGAGACTCTTCAAGGAGTCGAGGATGCCGGTGGTGACGTCCTCGCTGGTCGGCGCCTTGACGGCGCGCACCACCCTGCCTTCCTCGATCAGGACGGCGTCGGTATTGGTGCCGCCGACGTCAATGCCAATGCGTCTCATGCCTCGAACACGCTCCTGAACTCGATATCGTAGCCGAAGGCGCGCGGGCCGACATGGTCGAGGCCGCGCGGGGAAAGGAACACGGGTGGCGGCGGCAAGGCGATCACCGTGACGCGCTGGCCGTAACGGACGGTCTCGCTGCCGACGGCCTCGCCCGACACCGAATCGAGCACGCAGATCAGGTCGGGCGTCATGGCGAGCGGCTTGTCGTCGCGATAGGCCACGATCCATTCGTTCTGGAAGTTGATGGTCATCGAAGAACCGCGCCAGTCGTCGAGGCCGTCGAGGCGCAGCACGCCGCGCAGGAAGCCCTCGGTGGCGCGCCGCGCGACGTCGAGCACCTTGCCCTTGTAGAGAAGCTTGCCGGGCTCGACGGCGAGTATCGCGGCGATCGGATCCTCGTGCTTGCGCTGGGCGGTGCGCACGGCCTCGCCGATGGCAATGGCCTTGGTCGTGGTGCCGTGGATGCCCCACTTCTTCACCTCGGCGCCAGTACGCGGCGGCTGGCAGGTGGCGGCAACGGAACCGTATTCGACGCAGATCTTGCGCGCCACGCGCTCGGTCCATTTCCAGGTCGGCACCTTGTGCACGATGCTCTCGAAGCCGCGCACGTCGACCGCGGTCAGGGGATAGGGAGCGAGCCCGCCGACCGCGACGGAGGTCATCTGCGCCTCGGGATAGGCCCGGCCCATCGTGTCGGAATCGACCACCGGCCGCTTGAGATGCACCGCAGCCATGAACGGCCGCACACCGTTGGCGCCGCCGATCTCCATGCTCATCAGCGCCGCGAAGCGCCGGCCGACATGGTGCTCCATCACCGTTACAGCGCGAGCCAGCGTCAGACTGTCGGTCAGGCGCTCCTGGCCGACCAGGGGTGCACCCATGTTGGCGACGGTGCCGACCCAGTCGTCGTCGGCGAGGTCGGCCGCGTCCATCAGCTGCACGCGATGGCCATCGCGATAGAGCGCGCGCATGTTCAAGAGCGGCAGGTAGGGATTGCCGCCGCCGCCCGTGCCCAGCACCCAGGCGCCGACCGCCAGCGATTCGATGTCGTCGAGCGAGAGGTCGCGCATGTTTTAGGCGAAGACGCTCTTGAACTCGATGTCGTAGCCGAAGGCACGCGGGCCGACATGGGCCAATCCTTTGGGCGACAGGAACACCTTGGGTGGCGGCAGGACGATCACCGTGACGCGCTGGCCGTAGCGGATCGTCTCAGTGCCGACCGCCTCGCCCGAAACCGAATCGAGCACGCAGATCAGGTCGGGCGACATGGCGACCGGCTTGCCGTCGAGCCAGGCCACGATCCACTCGTTCTGGAAGTTGATCTCCAGCGCGGCGCCCTTGTCCTCGTCCATACCGTCGAACCGCGTGCGCCCACGCAGGAAGCCTTCAGTGGCGCGGCGCTCCACGTCGGCCACCTTGCCGCGGAACAGCACCTTGCCCGGCTCGACGTTCAGGATGGCCGCGATCGGGTCCTCGTGCCGGCGCTGGGCCTCGCGCACGGCCTGGCCGATGGCGATCGCCTTGGTCGTGGTGCCGTGGATGCCCCATTTCTTGACCTCGGCGCCGGTGCGCGGCGCCTTGCAGGTCGAGGCGATCGAGCCGTACTCGACGCAGATCTTGCGACTGACCCGCTCCATCCATTTCCAGGTCGGCACGCTCTCGACCACCGATTCGAGGCCGCGTACATCGACGGTGGTCAACGGACAGGGCTTGAGATCACCGACCGCGACCGACGTCATCTGCGCCTCGGGGTAAGCGCGGCCCATCATGTCGGAATCGATGACCGGTCGCTTGAGATGCGCCGCCGCCATCAAAGGCTGGATGGAATTCCCGCCGCCGATCTCGAGCGACATGATCCCGCGGAACTTGTGGCCGGTATGCTCCTCCATCAGCGCGACGGCGCGCGCGATGGTGCGGCTGTCGGTGAGCCGCTCCTGGCCGACGAGAGGCGCGCCCATGTTCGACACCGCGGCAATCCAGTCGTCGTCGGCGAGCTCGTCCGACGGCATCAGCTGCACGCGATAGCCCTCCTTGTAGAGGGCGCGCATGTTGAGAAGGCCGAGATAGGGGCTGCCGCCGCCGCCCGTGCCCAGTACCCAGGCGCCGACGGCCAGGGATTCGATGTCATCCAGTGTGATGTCGCGTAGCGGCATTGCGTTGCCAAGTCTCCAAACGGCTTCTATGTAGCGGCCTGCTCAAGTGCTGACAAAGCACTAGTAACCAAGGAGATACCGAGCAATGTCCGAGCCAACCAAAGTGGTCGCCTTCTGCGGCAGCCTGCGCAAGGGATCGTTCAATCGCATGGCGCTCAATGCCTTCGTCGAAAGGCTGCCGGCGGGCATGACGTCGCAGACGATCGAGATCGATTGGCCGCTCTACAACGCCGACATACAGGCGCAGGGCTTCCCGGCGCCGGTGGAGGCCGCGCAAAAGGCGATGCTGGCGGCGGACGGCATTGTTCTCGTCACGCCGGAATACAATTACGGCCCCTCGGGTGTGCTGAAGAACGCCATCGACTGGCTGTCGCGCATGACGCCGCAGCCGTTCGCCGGCAAACCGATCGCGATCTTCGGGGCGGCCGGCGGCGTTCTGGGCACGGCGCGCGCCCAATACCAGCTGCGCCAGATCCTGGTGTTCCTCGACGGCCGGCCGGTGAACAAGCCCGAGGTCATGATCGGCCAGGCGCAGAACCGTTTCGTCGACGGCAAGCTGACCGACGAGGCGTCAGGCAAGCTGTTGGGCGACCTCGGCGCCTCGCTGCTGCTGGCGATCCGTCACGCCAAGGCCGCCGCGCAGCACGTCAAGTAATCACTGCGTCCGCAGGCTGAAGATATAGGCGACCAGGTCCTCCTGGTCGCGCGCGCCCAGCTGGAAGTCGGGCATGCGGCTGTGCGTGGCGGTCATGGCGCCCTTGAGCGTCGCAGCCGTCACGTCCTTGCGTGCCGCCAGCGCAGGAAACGTCGGCAATCCGTCGGAGCGGCCGGTCGTCGCCGTCCGGCTGACGACGTGGCAGTTGGCGCACCAGCGCTCGGCGAGCGCCTGGCCGCGCAGGGCATCCTGCGCCTCGGCGAGGCCGGCAAGCGGCAGCGACAGCAGCAAGGCAGCAAAGTGTCTGGCAATCTTCATGACGCAAGCCTCGGACCGAACGACGCGAACGGCCTTGATCTATAGCAAAGCCGGCGTCGTCTTCACATGCTCGGGCTGAACGCCCATGGCCAGCACGCGGGCGGGGATGCGGCGCAGGATGGGCACGGCGTTCAAGAGGCGGACCGGCCACGGCGGCCGCAGCGGCCGCGTACCGGCAAGCGTCGGCGCGATCATACGGTTCTGCAGGAACACCTGCATCGCCTGGGTGGCGCGCACCGGCCACAGGCGGCGATCCTGCACCGCCTGCAGATCGGAGTCCTCGAGCCGACCTTCCTTGAGCGGACCGACCAGGATATTGGCGGCGGCAACGGCATCCTGCACCGCGATGTTCACGCCAACGCCGCCCAGCGGCGACATGGTGTGGGCGGCATCGCCGATGCAGAGCAGGCCGGGCTTCCACCATTTTTCCAGGCGATCGACGCCGACCGTCAGCAGCTTCAGGTCGTCGACGGTACGCAGCTCGCCCATGCGGTCGGCCAGGAAGGGCATGAGACTCGCGATGCGTTCGCGGAACTTCTCGATCCCCGCCGCCTTCACGGTCTCAGCCGAGCCCTTGGCGATGACATAGGCGCACTGCCAGTAGTCGCCGCGATCCAGCATCACCAGGATGCTGCCGCGATCGAAACGGCCAATGGTCTCGGCCACATCGCTTGGCTTGTGACTGACACGGAACCATAGGGCGTCCATGGGTGCGCCCAGCACTGTCGGCCTGAAGCCCGCACTCTCGCGCACCGTCGAATGCCGACCATCGGCGCCGACCACTAGATCGGCGCGGATCTCCCGGTGCTCACCATCGACGGTGGCGCGAACGCCGACAACGCGGCCGTCCTCCTCGAGGAGACCGGTGGCATCGGCCTTCATCAGTACCGTGAAGTCCGGATAACGCTTGCCCTGCGCCGCCAGGAAATCGAGGAAGTCCCATTGCGGCATCATGGCGATGAAGCGCGCACGCACCGGCAGGTGCGAGAGGTCTGCGATCATCACCCGCTCGTCGCCGAACTGACCGGAGAAGCGGGAGATCTTCTGATGGGGAAGCTTCAGAAATTCATCGAGCAGGCCAAGCTCGTCCATGACGTTCAGCGTCGAGGGGTGAACCGTATCGCCGCGGAAGTCGCGCAGGAAGTCACCGTGCTTCTCCAGCACCACGCTCTTCACACCCGATCGCGCCAACAGGAAGCCCAGCATCATGCCCGCCGGCCCACCGCCGACGACGCAGCATTTGATGCCGGTGGCGGTCAGTCGAGCATCTCCCGCAGGACGCGGCCGGTCGCGGTGATGGCGAGCAGCGCCGGCACACCGAGCGGGCCCTTGACCCAGTCCTTGGTCGTGGGCGTGTAGCTCATGCAGTCCATGGCCACGAGATCGGGCTTGCGCTCGGCAAGTCGACTGGCGGCAGCGGCGGCTTGGCTTTTATCGGCGCTGGGCGCCAACGCTTCGGCTACGATTTCGACGCCAGGCCGCGCCCATTTCGATGCCAACTTCTCGCCCTGCTCGGCGAGCGGGATCAGGAGCCCGAGTCGGCCGCGCGGCAGCAGCCCGGCAGCGAGGCCACTCAGCACGCGCGAGGGAAACAATACGTTCTCATCGCCCGGCATCGGCGGGAACTCGCCGGTACAGGCATAGACCAGCACATCGCAGCCATCGCCGCGCAGCTTGTCGAGTGCGGCGGGCGAGCGGGCAATGACGGCTTTCTTGGAGATCTTCACGTCGCGGCCGCCGCGCAGCCGGGTGTAGAGCGTGTCGCCGCCATTCTCGGGCTTGAGGGTATCGACCTCGGCATCCGACAGGCCGTCGAGCGCGCCACGCAGGATCACCTTGGTGCCGGCCGGCGCATGGGCCGCGAACAAGGAAGCGATATCGTCGCGTGGAGCTTGACCGATGGTGACGATGCCGAGGGTTCTGGACATGTCAGGATCATACTCTTCCGGACCGCGCGCGTCCCGCGCGCTCATGTTCTTCCGGACCGCGAGCCTCCGGCTCGCTCATGGTCATTGCCGGGAGCGCGGCACTCCAGTGCCGCTCATACCTTGGTGAACCGCCACCATGATGCGCCACTGGAGTGGCGCGCTCCCGGCAAAGACGAAGAACATGAGCGAGCCGGAGGCTCGCGGTCCGGAAGACTAAGACTCGAGGGGAACCGCGTCGGCGTCGTTCCAGGCCAAACCGACGGCGTCACCCGGCCTGCGTGAGGGCCGTTCGCCGGCATGCGTCTCGCGCACCAGCAGCGATAGGCCGTTGCCGGAGCTCACCCGTAGCAACGTCGAACCGCCGAGAAAGTTGGCGGTCTCCACGGTACCTTTCACGCGGGCGCCATCCGAGACCAGGCGGATCTTCTCCGGCCGCAGCGCGCGGGCGCGACCACCCTCCTCCAGGATGTTGATCTCGCCGATGAAGTCGGCGACGAAGCGTGTGCGCGGGCGCTCGTAGATCTCGGTCGGCGCGCCGACCTGCTCGACCTTGCCGTGATTCATCACGGCAATGCGGTCGCTCATCGCCAGCGCCTCCTCCTGGTCGTGGGTCACGAACACCAGGGTGACGCCCAGCCGCTTCTGCAGCTCCTTCAATTCGAACTGCATCTGCTGTCGCAGCTTGCGGTCGAGCGCGCCCAGCGGCTCGTCGCACAGCAGCACCGGCGGCTCGACGACCAGGGCACGGGCAAGCGCCACGCGCTGCTGCTGGCCGCCCGAGAGCTGGCCGGGCTTGCGCTCCTCGAGCCCGGTCAGCGCGACCTGGGCAAGGGCTGCCTTCACGCGGCGCTCGATATCGGGCTTGGGCACCTCGCGCATGCGCAAGCCGAAGGCCACGTTCTCGGCCACGGTGCGATGCGGGAAGAGCGCATAGGACTGGAACACCATGCCCATGTCGCGCTTGTGCACGGGCAGGTCGGTGATGTCGCGACCGGCGACATGAACGCGACCGGTATCGGGCAATTCGAAGCCCGCGATCATGCGCAAGCTCGTGGTCTTGCCGCAGCCCGACGGCCCCAGCAGGGAGAAGAACTCGCCGGCGGCGATGTCGAGCGTCACCCCGTCGACGGCCCGCACGCGGCCGTCGAAGGTTTTCGTGACGTTGTCGAGCTTGATGGTGGCGGAGGTCATGTGCGCACATCTGTCATCCCGAGCGCAGCGAGGGACCTTTACGGGTCAGTAAAGGTCCCTCGGCCTTCGGCCTCGGGATGACAAGCTACCCCTTCAGGATCTTCGTCACGCGCGCGTCGATGTCTTCCTTGCGCGCGTTGTACCACTTCCAGTCGGGCTGGATGAGCGTCGCGACCTTGGCCTCGGTGGTGAGGAGCTTTTGGTCATACTTGGCGTCGAGCTTCACCTTCTTGTTGGCAGGCGAATACCACACGCCCTCGGCCAGCAGCTTCTGCACATCGGGCCTCAGCATGTAGTCGATATAGGCGAAGGCCAGTTCCTTCACCTTCGAACCCGGCGTGACATTCAGCACCTGCTCGAGCGCCATCACGCCTTCGGAGGGGCTGGCGAAATCGACCGGCTGGTTCTGGCCGTCGTAGCGATAGACGCCGGAATCGTGGATCACGGCCTCGCTGACCTCGCCCGACAGCAGGAGCTTCTCCATCTGGCCGGTGAAATCGACCAGCTTGATGGGCTTCAGCTGCTCCAACGCCTTGTAGGCGGCGTCGAGATCCTGCAGGCCCTTGCCATAGATCTTGCCCAACATCATGAGATGGCACTGGCCGAGGCTGTTCACCGGGATGATGTAGCTGCCGCGGGCGCCGGCGAGCTTGGGATCGGCGAGATCCTTCCATGATGTCGGCTTGGTGAGGCCTTTGTCGGTGCGGAAGCCGAGGCCGATGGCGCTGGTGAAGATCGCCACGCCGACGATCTTGTCGCTCACCGCCCAGGGATAGACGTCGGCGACGTTGGGTGCTTCCTTCGCCGTGATCTTGTCCATCACCAGCCCCTCGGTGAAGCAGTTCCACTGCTCGTTCGAGTTGGTGTGCAGGACGTCGTACAGCGGATCGTTCTTGGGACTGGCCTGCAGCTTGGGCACATAAGGGAAGGCCTGGTCGGCCTGCACCGTGCACTTGAACTCCTTCTCGAAAGCCGGCAGGACCGTGGCCTTCATGATGTCGCCCCACTTGCCGCCCCAAGTCGTGATCTTGAGCGTCTTCGTCTGGGCGTGAGCGATCGACGGCGTGGCAAGCGATGCTGCCGCCACGGCGCTGGTCCCGAGCAACATACGACGTGAAATCATGGCAACCCCCTCTGTTCCCTTTTTCGTTCCCATCTACAGCTTAACGTAGGCCTTGAGCCCGATCAGTCTTTCCAGCACCAGCACGACCGATAATGCCAGCAAAATCGAGACCATCGAGGCGGCGGCAATGGCGCCATCGAGGTCGAACTTCATGTAATTGAACAGCACCACCGGCAGGGTCTCGCCCTTGGGAACGACCAGGAACAGCGACACCGGGAACTGGTCGAACGACACGATGAAGGCGAACACGCCGCCGGCGAACACGCCGGGCCGGATCAGCGGCAGGGTGATCTCGAAGAAGACGCGCACCGGGCTGGCGCCCAGAACGGCCGCCGCTTCCTCGATGCGCCGGTCGAAATTGTGCAGCACGGCCAAGGTGGTGCGGATGACATAGGGCACCGCCACCAGGGTGTGGGCCAGGATCAGGCCCCATACCGGCCGGCCGATGCCGACCAGGAGAAACGACTGGAACAGCGCCAGGCCGGTGAGGATGGCCGGCAGCATCAGCGGCGACATGAAGAAGGCCGTCAGCGACGTCCGTCCCGGCAGGTTGCCGCGCGACAGAGCGAGCGCACAGGCCCCGCCGATGACGATCGACAGGACCAGCACGCAGCCGGCCACCCACAGCGACAGGAACAGCGCGTTCATGAACTCGGGCGTGCGGAAGAACTTCTCGAACCAGCGCAGGCTGACGCCGACCGGCGGAAAGGAGATGTAGGGCGTGGGGTTCAACGCGAACACCAGCACGATGGCGATCGGCGCCAGCAGAAACACCAGAAGCAGGCCGTTCAGCGTCAGGTAGGCGGCGCGGCCGACGTCGAAGGGTGGCTTGTTGCGCGTCATGTCAGCCCCTGCTCGCCCGACAGCCGGGCCAGGATGTGATTGTAGGCGACGATGATGCCGAGCGAGACCAGCAGCAGGATCACGCCGAGCGCTGCGGCGAAGTTCGGGTTGAAGCTGGTGCCGACCTGCTGGGCGATCAGCATGGGGAGCGTCAGCACGTCGGTGCCGCCCATCAGAGAGGGCGTGACGTAGGCGCTGATCGACAGCGCAAAGACCAGCAGCGAGCCCGCCAGGATGCCGGGCAGGCTGAGCGGCAAGGTCACTTCGACGAAGGCGCGCAGCCGGCCGGCACCCAGGCTGCGTGCCGCCTGCTCGAGGCGCTCATCGATGCGGCCGATCACGCCGGTCAGGGTCAGCACCATGAAGGGCACGTAAATATGGACCAGCGCCACCACCGTGCCGAACTCGTTGTACATCAGCGGCAGCGGCTTCTCGGTCAGGCCCCACTGCGTCAGCAGCGTGTTGATGACGCCCTTGTCCTGCAGGATGGTCATCCAGGCGAAGGTACGCACGACGATGCCGGTCAGCATGGGCGCGATCACCGCCATCAGCACCAGCGCATGGCCGAGCCGCGACTGCATGCGCGCCATCCAATGGGCCAGTGGATAGCCGATCAGCAGCGACACGATCGTGGTGATGAGTCCGATGCGCAGCGTAGCCCACAGCGCATCGTGGAAGATGCCGGCTGTGTCGAAGATGAAGCGCTCGTAGTGGCGCGTCGTCAGGAAGGCGTTTGGGTTGGTGACGGGGTTGCCGGAGTAGAACGACATCACCGCCATGACGCCGAACGGCAGGACGAAGAACAGGACGAACAGGAGCAGCGCGGGCGCCAGCAGCCAGGCGATCGGAGACGGTCGATGAGCAACAGCCATGCGTTCCGTATGGTGGCTGAAGCCAATGCTTCGGTCCACGCCGAAGGACAGCGACCAATCGCCGTGTTAGCTCAGCCGTGCCATGGCATCGAAATTGCCGCTTGTCCTGCTGCTGATCGCGATCACCTGCCTCAGCCAGTTCTATCGCGTATCGAACGGCGTCATCGCGCCGGAGCTGACGCGCGACCTCGGTTTGAGCGCGCGCCAGCTCGGATGGGCCGGCAGTGCCTTCTTCTTCGCGCTGTTCGCCGTGCAGGTGCCGGTCGGCATGTGGTTCGACCGCTACGGCGCGCGGCGCACGGTGGCGGCGCTGTCGGTACTGGCGATGCTGGGCGCCTTGTGGATCGCCATCGCCTCGAACGCCGCCGACCTGATCGCCGGCCGCGCCGTTGTCGGCGTGGGCTGTGCCGCCTCGTTCATGTCGGTGGTATTCCTGTGCTCGCGCTGGTTCCAGCCGGCCAAGCTTGCGACGGCGCTGTCCTGGGTGTTTGCCGCGTCGAACATCGGCACGCTGGCCGCGGCGACGCCGCTCGCCTGGATCGCCGCCACCATCGGCTGGCGCACCGGTTTTCTCGGCCTCGCGGCGGTGACCGTGCTTGTGGCCACGGCTTTCTACGCCGTCGTGCGCGACCGGCCGCCCGACAAGCCCGCACCGACGGCGCGACGCGAGAGCATCAGCGAGATCTGGGACGGGCTTCTCGAGGTCTGGACGACGCCCGGCCTGCTGCCGGTGCTCGCCATGCACTTCTTCGCCTATGCCACGATGCTGACGATGCTGGGCGTGTGGGGCGGCCCCTACCTCTACGATATCTACAAGCTCGACGCCGTGCAGCGCGGCAACGTGCTGCTGGTGATGGGCGTGGCGCAGATCCTGGGCATCCTGGCCTACGGGCCGATGGATCGTCTGCTGCGCTCGCGCAAGAAGGTCGTGCTGGGCGGGACGGCGATATCGGCGCTATTGCTGGCGCTGCTCGCTCTGCTGCCGAGGCCGCCACTGGCCCTCGCCATCGTCCTGCTGACCGCCTTCTGCTTCTTCTGTGCCTTCGGCACGGTGATCGTGGCCCAGGGGCGGGCGCTGTTCCCCGACCGCCTCGCCGGCCGCGGCGTCACCACGGTCAACATGGCACAGTGCCTGGGGCTCACCGTGCTGCCGGTCCTTGTGGGCTACGTCGTCGAAGCGCTCGGCAATTCCGACCTCGCTTATCGCGCGGCCTTCGGCATTCTCGGACTGGGGCTCGTGCTCGGCGCCAGCGCCTATATCCGCTCGCGCGACAGCGCCACTGCCTACGCCTAGAATAGCGGGCGAAAGGGAGTGCTTATGAGCCGCCGGATCTTCGGCAAGGCAGTAACTGGGCTGGCTATCCTTCTGGCGTTCGCCGCGGCGGCCCAGCCTGCGCCGGTGCCTGCGCCCGAACGCAACGTCGAAACCCGTCTGGCCTTTCCCGACAAGATCGGACCAGCACGCAAGTCTGGCTCCATCGACTACTCGCAAACCAAGGCTGCGCCCGAGCTTGGCTGGGCCTGGCACTACGAGACGCCGAGGACTGTCACCACCTTCTTCATCTACAATCTCGGCATCTCGTCGATCCCGCCAGGCGCCACCGGCGGCGCCGTGTTGACGCAGTTCCAGCAGGCTGTGGCCGATATGGAGGTCGCCACCCAGGTTGGCGGCTATGAGCAACTCAAGAGGTCGCAAGGACCGGGCAACTGCACGATCGGAGCCATCGTCTTCCGCTGCATCACCTTCACGGCCGTCCTGCCCAGGGACAAGTTTCCGGTCTTCTCACGGCTATACCTGACGGGTTATCGCAACTACTTCCTGAAAATCCGGCAGGATTGGCCGCAGAATTCACCAGATGCTGCACGCGAGGCCGACGCCGTCATCCAGGCCTTTGCCAGCACCATCCAACCCTGACGATCCTACTGCGTCGCCTGCTTGAGATAGGCCATGAGGTCGTCGAGCTGCGTCTGCTGCTTGATGCCGTTGAACACCATCTTGGCGCCCGGGACCTTGCCCTTGGGATCGCGGTTGTATTCGGCCAGGGTCTTGTCGTCCCAGACGATGCCGGATGTCTTCATGGCCTCGGAGAATTCGAAGCCCGCAGCCGTGCCCGCCTTGCGGCCGAACACGCCATGCAGATTGGGGCCGACGGGGCTCGGGCCGTCCTTCTCCAGGGTGTGACAGGCTCGGCACTGCTGGTTGAAGACCCGTTGGCCCTTGGCGGCGTCGCCGGATTGGGCAGAAGCCTGTGTTGCAAATCCCACGAAGCCCGCAACAACAGCAACTGCCCAACTTCTCATCATGAGTCTCCAATGGCTAGATGGCTACCGTTCCATGTGGGTTCGCAGCCACCGGCTGCAAGAGCCTCGCCCGGTGTTCTCTCTCCAGAAGGGCTCGCTTGCGCCGCACGCCCCAGCGATAGCCCGAGATCCCGCCGTCCTTCTTCACGACACGGTGGCAGGGCACGACGACAGCGAGCTTGTTGGCGGCACAAGCCTCACCCACTTCGCGGGCTTGGCGCGGCACGTCCAGCCGAGCCGCGATCTCGCCATAAGTCGCCGTCGTGCCGGCCGGTATCGAGCGCAGGGCATTCCACACGCGACATTCGAACTCGGAGCCCCGCAGGTCGAGCGTGAGTGTGGCGTCATTTTTGGGATGCTCGATCAGGTCGGTGAGCCTGGCGATCGTTTGTTGAAGCTCACCCGGGTCCTCGATCAGATCGACGCCGGGAAAACGCATCTCCAGCTCGGCGCGCTCCGCGTCGAACGCCACGAACGCCAAGCCGCGCTCGGACAGCGCCGCGCCGAACGGGCCGAGCGAGCTCTTGCCGAAGGCGTAGCGGATCGTATGTGCCATGGTCGTCTCCATCGCTGATGTCTCGATGGTCTAAACCTAGGCGCAGCGACCTCGAATCGCGCTCCGCCAGCGGATTGGAATTCGGATTTCCACTGCCATATTGATGCCCTGATGGCCGACCTGTTTGCCCTCGACTCCCGCGAGCAGCTGCGCGACGGCGCGGTGCTGTTGCGCGGCCGCGCGCTTGCCGTCGATGTGGCACTGCTTGCCGCCATCGATGTCGTCGCGGCGCAATCTCCGTTGCGTCGCATGGTGACGCCGGGCGGCTTCCAGATGTCGGTGGCGATGACCAACTGCGGCCGCGTCGGCTGGGTCACCGACCGCACGGGCTATCGTTACGATGCGCGCGATCCGGAGACGGGCTCCCCCTGGCCGGCGATGCCCGAGGTCTTTCGCATCCTGGCGCGCGACACTGCAGCTGAGGCAGGCTTCGATGGCTTCGCGCCCGAGGCCTGCCTGATCAACTGCTACGAGGCCGGCACGCGCCTGTCGCTGCATCAGGACAAGGACGAGCGGAACTACGCCCATCCCGTCGTGTCAGTGTCGCTCGGCCTGCCGGCGACCTTCCAGTTCGGCGGGCTGAAGCGCAGCGACCGGCCGATGAAGGTGCCGCTGCAGCACGGCGACGTCGTGGTATGGGGTGGGCCGTCACGGCTCGCCTATCACGGCGTGCTGCCGCTGAAGGACGGCGAGCACCCGCTGACGGGCCGCCGCCGATTCAATTTGACGTTCCGGAAGGCGCTTTAGGACTCGGCGACGAAGAACGGGAGCGTGATCTCCTTGGTGACCGGCTCGTAGGCGAGCTTCACGCGTTGGCCGATCTTGATGTCGCTCTCGGCAACGCCCCGCAACGGCGCGTTCACGCGCACGCCGGCATCCATGTCGACCAGCGCCACGACGTAAGGCGCCGAGGCCTTGAAGAAGAAGTTGAACGGGTGGTGACACACCGTCCAGGTGTGGATCTTCCCGCCCGTCGGCGCTTCCTTGAAGGTGCTTTCCATCGAGAAGCAGTGCGGGCAGACCGGTCGCGGGTAGTGGCGCACCTTGCCGCACGACGCGCAGTGCTGGAGCATGAACCGGCCCTCGCGCATGCCGTCCCAGAAGGGCTGGCTTTCGCGCGTCGGCGTCGGCAGGGGACGCTCGGGTGCGGGCTGAGAGGTAGGGGCCGCGTTCATGCGGCCCTCCGCAGGATGGCGAGCGAGCCGTCGCCCATGTCGCCGTAGCCCGTCACCAGCCCGACCTCGGCATCCTTGACCTGCGCCTTGCCGGCCTCGCGACGCAATTGGCGCGTCAGCTCGACGACGTGGTTCAGGCCGACGACGTGGCCCTGGCTCAACAGGCCGCCATGGGTGTTGATCGGCAGTTCGCCGCCAACCCTGATGCGGCCGTCCATGATGAACGGGCCGCCCTCGCCCTTCTTGCAGAAGCCCAAAAGCTCGAGCTGGTTGATCACCGTGAAGGTGAAGCAATCGTAGATCTCGGCGACGTCGATGTCCTTGGGCCCGACGCCCGCCATGTCGTAGGCGCGCGGCGCGGCCTTGGCCAAACCGAACTCCAGAAGATCGGGCCGTTGCGCGATCGACGCGGGCGATTCGGGATGGCCCTCGGCCACGCCCATCACCGTCACCAAGGGCTTCTTGAGATCGCGTGCGCGGTCGGCGGCGCTGACGATGACGGCGGCACCACCGTCGCTCTCCAGACTGCAGTCGAACAACCGGAAGGGATCGGCGATGATGCGCGAGGCGTGGTGCTCCTCGACGGTGAGCGGCTTGTTCATCACCACGTTGCCATTCAGGATCGCATGCTCGCGCGTCACCACGGCGATCTCGGCGAAGTGCCGAGCCGTCGTGCCGTAGAGCTCCATGTGCCGGCGCGCACCCTGGGCATAGAGCTGCGCCGGCGCGAACATGCCGATCGGCGCCTCGAACTCGGCGGCGAGGGCGAATTGCGGGAACTGCTGCAGGCGGGTGCTGACACGCGCGCCTGAATAGCCGGTGCGGCCGACCGAGATCAGCACGTGCTTGCAGACTCCGGTCGCCACCGCCATCGCCGCGGTCTGGATGGCAGCCACGACGGTGGCGCCGCCCATGGGCACGAACACCGAAAGCTTGAGATCCGGCAGGCCGAGATTGGCGATGAAATCCTCGGCGATGCCGCCGCCGGGGAAATAGGGCACGACGCCGTCGATGTCGCGCGGATTGAGGCCGGCATCGGCAATGGCGGCGAGGCTCGCCTCGAGTTGCAGCGCGAGGCCGCTCTTCGGCGTGCCGCGCGTGTAGGCGGTCTCGCCGATGCCGCTGATGGCGGCCTTTTCTCGCAGCGGATGCGCCATGTCTGTTCCTCCCGCGACCATGGTGCCCTTCCCCCGGGGAAACGGGAAGAGCTAAGGTCCATCTTCACGTCGGGGGAAGAATGTCGAACGAAGAACTGGTCTCGCTGAGCTCCGTTGAACTGCGTCGCCGCATCGGCACCAAGGAAATTTCGCCGGTCGAATTGCTCGATTGCTGCCTCGAGCGCATCGAGGAAGTGAACCCGGCAGTCAACGCCGTCACCGCCATGTCGGTGAAGCGCGCCCGCCAGGAAGCAAAGGCGGCCGAGACCGCGGTGCGGCAAGGCGAGGACCTGCCGCTGCTGCATGGACTGCCGACCGGCATCAAGGATCTGGAGGAGACCAAGGACCTTCTCACCACCTACGGCTCGCCGCTTTATCGCGACTTCGTGCCGAGCTGGGACAACGTCATGGTGGCGCGCGTGCGCGCCGCTGGCGCGGTCGTCGTCGGCAAGACCAACGTGCCGGAATTCGGCGCCGGCTCGAACAGCCGCAACCCGGTGTGGGGTGCCACGGGCAACCCGTTCAATCCCCTGCTCAACCCGGGCGGCTCGTCGGGCGGCTCGGCGGTGGCGCTGGCGACCGACATGCTGCCGGTCTGCACCGGCTCCGACACCGGCGGCAGCTTGCGCAATCCCGCATCGTTCTGCGGCGTCGTGGGCTTTCGGCCGTCGCCCGGCATGGTGGCGGTGGAACGCCGCGCCATGGGCTGGACGCCGATCTCGGTGCTGGGACCGATGGGCCGCTGCGTCGGCGACGTCTGCCTGCTCTACGCCACGCAGATCGGCCAGCACGATTCCGATCCGTTGTCCTTCCCGCTCGAGCCCGAGGCTTATGCCGAGCCCTGGCCGGTCGATCTCGGCAGCCTGCGCGTCGCCTACACTGAGGATTTCGGCGGTGCGCCCGTCGAGAAGGGCATCCGCGAAACCTTCCGCGCCCGCATCAAGGCGATGAAGCATCTGTTCCGCAGCCTCGACAAGGTCGAGGTCGACTATGGCGGCGCCGATCGATGCTTCGATGTGATCCGCGCGGTGAGCTTCATCTCGCGCTATCAGGATTTCTACACCAACAATCGCGAGATGCTCGGCCCCAACATCGTGGCCAACTACGAGATCGGCGCCAAGATGACGCTCGCCGACTTCGCCTGGGCGCATGGCGAGCAGACGCGGATCTTCCGCGCCTTCCAGCGGATCTACAAAGATTACGACCTGGTGATCGGGCCCACCGTGGGCTTCACGCCGTTTCCGTGGAAGCAGCTTTACATCGACGAGATGGACGGCAAGAAGCTGCGCAACTACTACCATTGGATGGCGACGAAATACTTCGTCACCCTGACCTCGAACCCATCAGTCTCGCTGCCCTGTGGCGTCGATCACAAGAAGATGCCGTTCGGCCTGCAGGTGATCGGCCGCTTCCGCGGCGACGGCGAGGTATTGGGTGCGGCGCACGCTCTCGAGACCGCATTCAAGCGCATCCCCGGGCTGGGCCGGCCGATGCCTGACATCGCCCGGCTGCGCAAGCCGGTGCCGGAGCTGAAGTCGATCGTCACCCATCCGCCCAAGCTCAACGCCAAGCCGACCAAGGCGCCGGCGCCGGGCGCGCTGTAGGGACCGCTAGCCTTCAACAAATCGCCATGGCGCCGCCAAGCCGCCATGGTCGGCTTCGTACCGCCTCTTGGGAAGGAAACCGCGCAGCCCAGGCAACCCCTTCCAAGAGGGCAAAAACAAATGCGCACAGTCAGAGCGCTGGTCGCGGCGGGGCTGCTGGCCTCGGCGACCGGCTGCATTGAGGTCAACGGTCTGCCGAACACCTCGATGGGGGGTTATCCCAGCGGCTACGGCTATCCCAGCAACGGCTATTACGGGTCCAACTACGGCAGCTACTACGGCCAGCCTTCCTTGGGCAGCGGCCTGCTCAACAGCCTGTTCAGCCAACCGACCTACTCTCCGCAGGCCTATTACCAGCCGGCGCCGCAATACATCCCGGTACCCGTTGCTCAGCCTCAGATCCCAACCCGGCCGCAGTACATTCCGGGCGCCACAACCAGCGGGCGGACGTGGGCCCACCGCGACCGCAACCACAACGGCATCCCGGACTGGCAGGAGCGGCGAGCCAACCGCTCCGGCTGATTCGCTACTCGGGGGCCTTGCAGGCGAAGTTGGCTGAATCGTCAGGGCTGCCCGAACCGGTGTAGCGCGCGACCAGGGGATAGGGGCAAAGCGGGCGGGTGCGCACGACTTTGCCCTTGTCGACCTGCGAGGCGACGATGCTGGCCGGCGCGACGCCGTTCTCGACCCAGTTGATCAGGGCGGTCATGGCGTCGAACCGTTCCGGACCGACGCCGCCGCGGCAATGGAACATGCCGGGCACCATGAACAACCGGAAGAACTCGGGCGTGGTGAGACCGTTGGCGGCGACCGCCTTCAGGTAATACTCGATGCCCATCATCGGCGGCAGGGCCGTGTCGGCCCAGCCGAAATACATCAGGAGCTTGGCCCCGCGCGAACGAAGCCCGCTGAGATCGGGGTTGGTGGCATTGAGCAGGGCCCGCGCGTCGGCGTACTTGGCGATGTCCTTGGCGTAGTCGAACTTGGTCGGATCGAGTGCCGGGTCGGACTTCAGCAGGAAATACTTCACGAAGCTCTCGCCATAGCCGCCTTGCAGCGACTTCGCCCCCGGCGCCGCGGGGATCAGCCAGCGACTCCAGCCGCTCTCGGCCGGCGCTCCGGGGATCGGGCTCAGCCCGACCGCCTCGGCCCCGATCGGCTGGCCGAAGTGCACGGTCTTGCCGTCGACCTTCAGGCCTTCATAGATTTTCTTGATGGCGCCGGCCTGCGCCGGGGTGAGACAGGTCTCGCCATCCTGACCAGCCGGGCATTGCGCCACGTCGCGCGTCGGATCGAAGTCGCAGCGGCGCGGATCGTCTATGAGGCCGTCCTTCAGCCCGTCCATGGCGTCGCAGCGGCGTCGGCGACCAGCTTCATCTTGGCCACCGGCACCGGGGTCTCGGCCAGCACCAGGCTGTTCCACAGGCTCTGCGTGACGGTGTCGACGAAGTTCAGCACCGGTGCGCCGGCGATGATGCCATCGAAATCCTGCGGAAAGCGTTGGGCGCTGATCAGTCCCTGGCGTCCACCGGTCGAGCAGCCGTCCCAGTAGGAATAGGCGGCGGCGCGCGCGTAGTAGGCGGCGACGATGCGCTTCGCCTCGACCGCCGTCAGATGCACCGCGCGGAAGGCGTAGTCGACGCGCTTCTGATAGCTCAGCGCAAAGGTGGCGAGCGGCTCTGTCGTGGCGTCGTGGCCGGTGTTGGTCTGGGCCGTGGCGAAGCCCTGCTTCAGGGCGTTGGCGCGGTAGAGCGGCCGCGAGGCGAACTCCGGCGTCTCACCGGCGAAGCCGCCGTTGCCGTGCATGTAGAAGCGGCGGTTCCAGCTCGACGGCAGGTTCACCTCGAAGCGGATCTCGGGCTGGATCAGGCCAGTCACGCGGCAATGCTCGGGCACGCCGTCGGCCGCCGGAATGAGCTTGGCCGAGATGATCGTCGTTTCCGCGGTCGCCAGGCTCGGCACCGACGCGCAGCTCATGGCCGCCTGCGTCGAGCTCACGCCGTAGCGCACCATGGATTCGGCGGCGTCGGTGAAGCTGTAGCCGTTCTGCGCCAGGGCGGATGCCGGCATCAAAGCGAGTGCTGCGAAGACACTCCTTATTCTGACCATCACTTTCCTCCCTTGGCTTTGCGGCTCCGCGCCTTGCGAATTTCATCGTCATGCTGTCCGAGCGTCGGCGCGGCGCGGCGAACGCCGCCCGGCGTCGCCGACATCTTGAGCGGCACACCCAGCGTCTTCTGGCGGCCGGCCTTGACGTGCTCGACCTCGGCCACCATGCCGCGAGCCAGGATCTGCGGATCGGCGAACACCTCGTCGTGATGCAGGACGGGGCCGGCGGGAATGCCCTCGGCTTCCAGCGCCGTCATCCAGTCGGCCGTGCTACGCTTCTTCACCTCGGCCTGCAGGATGCCGACGATCAGGTCGTTGTTCTTCACGCGCAGGGCGTTGGTCGCAAAGCGCGGATCATCAGCGAGCTCGGGCCTGCCGATCATGGCACAGAGCCTTCGGAAGAAGTTCTGCTGCGCGCCGCCGATGGTGAGCCAACCGTCGGCCGTCTGGAATACCTGATAGGGCGAGGAGCCGCGATGGGCCTGGCCGAGTTTCTCCGGTCGCTTGCCATTGGCGAAATAGTTGGCGGCCTCGTAGACGCCGAGCGACACCGTAGCTTCCAGCAGCGACGTCTCAACCCATTGGCCCTGCCCCGTCTTCTGTCGTGCCTGCAGCGCGGCCAGCACGCCGATGGTGAGGTAGAGGCCCGCGCCGACGTCGGAGATGGCGAGCGGAATGCGGTACGGCGGCCCGTCCTTGGGGCCGGTCACCGACATCAGGCCCGACATCGCCTGGACCATGAGATCGAAACCGCCGCGCGAGGCATAGGGTCCGGTCTGGCCGAAACCCGAGATCGAGCCCAGCACGAGCCGTGGATTGCGCGCGTGCAGGGCGTCCCAACCCAGGCCGAGGCGCTTCATCACGCCGGGGCGGAAGTTCTCCAGCACGACGTCGGCGCCGTCGGCCAGGTCCCAGAAGATCTCCAGATCGGCGGCGTCCTTGAGATCGAGCCGGATGCCGCGCTTGTTGCGATTCCACAGCATGAACGGCGCCCCTTCGCCTTCGACGAAAGGCGGCGCGCCGCGCATGGAATCGCCCTGCGGGCTTTCGATCTTGATGACGTCGGCGCCAAGATCGCCGAGCTGCTGGCCGCAGAACGGGCCGGAAAGATGCGTCGTGAGGTCGAGGACCACCAAGCCGTCGAGGGCGCCCGCCATGCTATTTGTCCAGCAGCTTGCGATTCATGTCGGCTAATCTAGGCCGGCATGCCCACCGCCAACAAACCTTCTCTGGACACTCTGGGTGAAATCTTCCGGTTCGCGATGCGCCGCTTTCGCAGCAGCCGGCTGGCCTACGGGCATGGCACCACGAACGCGCGCGACGAGGCGGCGTTCCTGGTGCTGGAGGCGCTTCGCCTGCCGATCGATCGCCTCGATCCCTATCTCGATCTCCGGCCGACGCCAGCCGAGCGTGCCCGGCTGCTCACCTTGATCGACGCCCGCATCGCGCTGCGCATGCCCGCGCCCTATCTCGTGGACGCCGCCTACATGCACGGCGTGCGCTTCCATGCCGACCGGCGCGCGCTGATCCCGCGCTCCTTCATCGGCGACATGCTGGCGGACGGCGTCCTGCCGATCGGCGATCTGTCGAAGGTGAAACGCGTGCTCGATCTCTGCACCGGCTCGGGCTGCCTGGCCATCCTGGCGGCGCTGGCCTTCCCACGCGCGCGCATCGATGCCGCCGACCTTTCGGCCGGCGCGCTGGCGCTGGCGCGGCGCAACGTGGCGAGCCATCGCCTGGGGGATCGCATCACGCTCCATCGTGGCGATCTCTTCGTACCGCTCGCGGGCAAGCGCTACGACCTGATCCTCAGCAACCCGCCCTATGTCGATGCCCGCGCCATGGCGGCGCTGCCGCCCGAATACCGGCATGAGCCGCGGATGGCGCTGGCGGCGGGCGACGACGGCCTCGACCTCGTGCGCCGCATCCTGGCCGAGGCGCCGCATCACCTGACGCGGGACGGCGCCCTGATCTGCGAGATCGGCCGCGGCCGCCGCAAGCTCGAGGCCGCATTCCCGACCCTGCCGTTCCTCTGGCTCGACACGGAGCAGAGCGAGGGTGAGGTGTTCTGGATCGGGCGGAAGGACCTTCTGCCGCAGAGCTAGACCGCGTCCCCCAGGCAGATGCCCAGCGCCCGCGCCGTGCGTACCAGGGCGCCGCGCTCGTCGACGGTGCGCGAGCGGCCGACGACCTTTTCCAGCGGCACGTCGATCACCTGTCGGTTCCACCAACCGACCATGCGGTCGCCCTTGCCCTCGGCCAGCAGATCGACGGCGCGCACGCCGAATGCCGCGGCCAGCAGGCGATCCTCGGCGGTCGGCATCGCGCCGCGCTGGACGTGGCCGAGGACGGTGGCACGGGCCTCGGCGCCGGTCGCCTTCATCAGCCGCAGCGCCAGCGATTCGCCGATACTAGGTCCGGGCGCTTCGCCCCTCACGTCAGGGGCCTCGTCAGACTGCCCGGCTGCCTCGGCCACGATGACCAGGGCCGAGGTGCGCCCGCCAGCACGCAGCTGTGCGATATGCGCGACCACGCGGTCGAGATGCCAACGCACCTCGGGGATCAGCGCGACATCGGCGCCGCCCGCTATGGCGGCGGCGATGGCGATGTGGCCGGCGTCGCGGCCCATCACCTCGAGGACCATGACGCGCTCGTGGCTGGCGCCGGTCGGTTGCAGACGGTCGAGCGCCTCGGTGGCGATGGCCACCGCCGTCGAGTAGCCGACGGCCCGCTCGGTGTTGGTGACGTCGTTGTCGATCGTCTTGGGGATGCCGATAAACGGCAGGCCTGATGGCGCCAGCAGCCGACGCAGGATGTCGAGGCTGCCGTCGCCTCCCACGCCGATCAGCCCGTCGAGCTCGAGCGAGCGCAGCCCCTCCAGCATTTCGCCGGACCGATCCTTCCGGCTGCCGTCGGGCATGGGAAAGGCGAAGGGATCTCCGCGGTTGGTGCTGCCGAGGAACGTGCCGCCCTGACGGGCCAGCGAGGGCTCCAGGCGATTGGGATCGATGATGATGGCATCGACCGGCCGTTGCAGCAGCCCGAGCGTGCCGTAGCGCAATCCGACTGTCGTCCAACCGTAGCCGAGATGGGCCCGCCGCGCCGCGGCGCGGATGGTGGCATTGAGGCCCGCGCAGTCGCCGCCACTGGTCAGGATGCCAATTCGTTTGGTCATGCGACGCCTCCACGCCTAGTTTACCAAATGGTCCGCGCTCCGAAGAAGCACCCGACCCTCGCCACCAAAAGACTGCGACTGCGACCGTTCCGTGGCAGCGATGTCAAACCAACAGGCCGTCGGCGGCGCTGGCCAGGCGCTTTGGGTTTCGCCTGGAGGGCGGCCCGATCCGCGACCGCTGGTCGGTGGGCGGCAAGTGGCATAGCGTCATGCTCTACGGACTCATTGCCGGAGAGGAACGCTGAGCCATGCCCGCCACACAGGCCTGGACGCGCGACACGATTCGACCGGCCGACTGGACGGTATCGCTCTCGGCGGCCGCGCTCGCCGAGCTGCGTGGCGTCCTGCTGCAGCTGCGGCACTCGCCCTTGCCGACGTTTCTGCTCGATCCCGCCGACTTCGCGCTCGATGCCTGCCGCGAGACGATGAACGAGGTGCGGCGGGTGACGCAGGACGGCACGATGTTCGCCGTGCTCGACCGCCTGCCGATGGCGGAGCTGAGCCGCGACGAGGCGATCCAGCTCTACTGGCTGCTGTCGAGCCTGCTCGCCCGGCCGGTGGCGCAAAAGCTGAATGGCCAGATATTCTATGACGTCAGAGACACCGGCGCCAAGCTCAGGCCCGGCTCGGGCATCCGGCCGACGGTCACCAACGTCGACCTGCGCTTCCACAACGACAACTCCTACAACGAGACGCCGCCAGATTATGTCTGCCTGCTCTGCCTGCATCCCGCCAAGCAGGGCGGCATCAGCCAGGTGGTGAGCGTGGCCACTGTGCACCAGACGCTGAAGGAGGCTTTTCCCGAGCTGATGGACCGCCTGTACCGGCCGTTCTGGTACGACCGCCACGCGGAGCATCGGCCCGACGAGCCCAAGACCTTCGCCGCGCCGATCTTCGAGCGCGGCGCGGACGGCGCGGTGAAGGCGCGGCTGGCGCTGTCCGAGATTTTCGCGGGCTACGAATTGCGCGACGAGCGCATGGACAACGAGACGGCAGCGGCGCTCGCCGCTGTGCAGGCCGTGTTCGACCGGCCCGACCTGCGCGTCGAGCTCGACTTCGCGCCCGGCCAGATCCAGTACGTCAACAACCGCGCCACCGGGCATGCACGGACCGAGTTCGTCGATCATCCCGAGCCCGAGCGCAAACGCCATCTCGTACGCCTGTGGCTGCGCGACCGCGGAGGACGCGGCTACCGCGGCTAAAGACGTTCATCCCGGCGCCGTGCTTGCCGTCTGCTGCCGCTGACTGCAAAATGTGCTGACGGCCGGGGAGAATGGCGCGTTTTCGGGGGTTTCGTGACGCTACACGTTGCGGGCGTTGCTGTTCGGCTACCTTTTCTCCTGTTTGCTATCCTCGCCTTGCTGACCGGCGCCACGATCCGCGCGGCACAGGCCGATTGCGTGCAATCCGGTAACACCGTCACCTGCTCGGGCCCCTCGCCCGGCGGCTTCAATGCCGGCGCGCAGAGCGCGCTTACCGTCAACGTGCAGCCGGGCGCCGCAGTCGGCACCGGCCTCACCGTCAACAACAACAACCAGCTCTCCAATCTCGGCGGTATCGCGGTGGGGGACAGCGGGATCGCCATCAACGCCGGCAGCGGCAACACGATCATCAGCGGCGGCCGCATCACGGCCGGCGTAAACGGCACCGGAATCCAGGTCACCGGCGTCGGCTCGACCGTCACCAACGCCGCCAACGCCACGATCAGCGTCGGCGACGTTGGCGTGGGCATCTACCAGACAGCCGCGGGCGCCAACATCGTCAACAACGGCTCGATCACCGCGGGCGTCGGCGGCTTCGGCATCTTGACCAACGGCGCCGGAGCCACCGTCACCAACAGCGGAACGATCGTCTCCGGCGGCTGCGGCTACGGCATTGCAACCGGCGGCGCCGGCAACAGCGTGACGAACAGCGGCACCATTCGGGACACCGGCTGCGGCGGCACCGGCATCCTTGTCGACACATCCAATACGGCCGTGAACTCCGGCTCGATTTTCGTCAGCGGCGCCGGGATCGCCATTCAGGGCGGGCGCAGCAGCACGATCACCAACAGCGGCCTCATCAGCACAGGCGCCGGCGGCAGCGGCCTCTATGCCAACAGCGACAGCATCCTCACCAACAGCGGAACCATCATCGTCGGCAGCAGCCAGTCACTCGGCGGCGGCATGCTGGGCGACGGCAGCCGGCTGCAGCTCACCAACTCCGGCACCATCATCGGCGGCACCGGCACGCCGGCCATGATCGTGCGCGGCCGCGACAACGTGCTGACCAACAGCGGCACCATCACGGTGGGCAATTTCGGCGGCGGCCTGATCGGCCAGAGCAGCAACAACACCTACATCAACAGCGGCACGATCACTGTCGGCAATTCCGGCATCGGCATCGATTCGCAGGGCAACCTGTCGAGCGTGACCAACAGCGGCGCGATCAACGGCGGCAGCAGCAGTTTCGGCATCCAGGCGCGCAGCGCGACCACGGTGGTCAATTCCGGCGCGATCACCGTCGGCACCAACGGCATCGCCATCAGCGGCAACGCCGCCACGACGGTGACCAACTCGGGCGCGATCACCGCGGGTCTCAATGGCGTCGGCATCCGCAGCGGCGGCAACATCCTGAACGCGGGCAGCATCGTCGTCGGCAACTCGACGAGCGCCGGCAGCGCCGGCTTGCTGGGTGCCGGCAACGGGCTCTCGCTCACCAACACCGGCACGATCACCGGCGGCACCTTCACGCCGGCCATGGTCATCTCGGGCAGCAATGCCACGCTCTTGAACCAGGGCACGATCACCGTCGGCACCTCAGGCAGTGGCCTCGTCGGTCTCGCCAGCAATGCCGTCCTCAGCAACAGCGGAACCATCAATGCCGGTTCGCTCGGCATCGGCATCAGCGCCCAGGGCACCAACTCCACCAGCCTCAACAGCGGCACCATCACCGTCGGCGTCGGCGGCACCGCCATCCAGACCGGCAACTCGCACCTGGTGCTCAACACCGGCGCGATCAATGCCGGCGATGCCGGCACCGGCATCAGCAGCGGCGCCGGCGCGGCGATCCAGAACATCGGCACGATCACCGTCGGCAATGCCGGCACCGGCATCGCCGCGGCGGGCAACACGTCGGTCGTATCCAACAGCGGCACGATCACCACCTGCGGCATCGGCATCAACTCGTCCGGCGCCGGCTCCTCCGTAACCAACACCGGCAGCATCTCGACCAATGGCTGCGGCTCGACCGGCATCCAGCTCGGCCTGGGCAACAGCCTCGCCAACTCCGGTTCGATCACCGCACCGGTGACGCTCGCCATGGCGGCGGGCAGCGGCGGCGCCAGCGTGGTCAATACCGGCACCCTCAACGGCGCGGTGGCGCTCAGCGGCAGCGGCGGCAACACACTCACCAACTCGGGCACCATCACGGCGACGGGGACGCTCACCCCCGGCTCCGGCGTCACCCACGTCGTCGACGGCACCTATACGCAAACCGGCTCGGGCGTCTTCACCACGCGCCTGTCGACCAACAACACGGCGGGCAACTACGATACGTTGCGCGTGCTGAGCTCGGTTCCCGGCACCGGCGTCGCCAATCTCGGCGGGGCGATAAGCGTCGTGCTGCAGCCCGGCCTCTATGGGCTCGCCACGACCTATCCCGGCGTGTTCACCTTCTCGAGCTCGACCGGCAGCTTCACCGGCATCACCGAACCCTATCTCTTCCTGAACGCCTCGGCGGTCTACAATCCCACCAGCGTCGACATCGTCGTGACGCGCACGCCGTTCCCGCAGATCCCGGGCGGCGGCGCCAATGCCCAGGCGGTCGGCAATGTGCTCGAGGCCAACTATTCGCCCTTCCTGACCGGCCAGCTGGCGAACTTCTACTTGCAGCTGCTGCAGTCGACGGCGCCCAACACGCTGTCACAGCTCACCGGCGAGGTGACGACAGCGCCGCAGAACGCCTCGTTCACGGTGTTCGGACAGTTCCTGGGCACGATCTTCGGCCAGACCGGCAGCGCCCGCGCCCTGGGTGGGGCGGCGCAGACGTCGCAAGCCACCGCCGATGCTCGCGGCGCCCGAGTGGCGCTGGCCGACGCCTGCGTGGGCGAAAGCTGCGACAGCGACGGCCAGCCGGCCGCACGCCGCTATACCGCCTGGGCACAGGGCTTCGGCGGTTCGGGCAGCATCGACGGCAATACCACGGTCGGCAGCTCGCGCGTCGACATGAGCACCGGCGGCGGTGCGCTGGGCATGGACATCCACCTCGACAGAAACGCGCTGATCGGCTTCACGCTCGGCACGACATCCGCGGGCTACACGCTCACCGACATTATGAGCTCGGGCGGCGCGCGCTCGATCGTGTTCGGACTCTATGGCGGCTACACCGCCGGCCCGGCCTATGTCGACGCGGCGTTCGCCTATGCCTACAACACCTACACGTCCAACCGCTTCATCGGCACCGGGTCGCTGAGCGAGATCGAGAACGCCTCGTTCAGCGCCTCGCAGTATGGCGGCCGCATCGAAAGCGGCTGGCGCTTCGGCTTCGACAGGAACGTCGTGACGCCGTTCGCCGGCCTGACCGTCCAGGCGCTGTCGCTGCCGGGCTACACCGAGACCTCGACCAACCTGCTGGCCGGCGGACCGGGCATGCTGGGCGTCAGCGTCCAGGCCCAGACCACCACGTCGGTCCGCTCCACGCTCGGCGCGCAGTTCGAGACCACCATCACCGCCAACGATGACGCGGTGTTCCGCCCGCGCCTGCGGCTCGGGTGGGCGCACGAGTACAATACGAACCGCAATGCCACCGTGACCTTGAGCACGGTGCTGCCCAATGCGCCGTTCCTGGTGACCGGCGGGCAGCCCAACGCCGATTCCCTGGTCGTCGGCGCAGGCGTCGAGCTCGAGCTTCACCGCATGGTGCGCCTGTACGGCCAGTTCGACGGCGACTTCGCGGGCAACGCGCGCGCTTTTGCCGGCACCGGCGGACTGCGCCTGGTCTGGTAGTTGCCGCGGTGCCTGCACTGCCGTCAGCGGTGCGGGAGGTTTCCGAGGTTTGCGAAGTTTCCGGAACCACTCTTGTGGTCCTCCGATGCATGCACTGCAGTCGGTGGTGCTTGGAGGTTTCCAGGGTTTCCCGGGTTTCCCGCAGCTTCTTCCGGGTGGAGAGGCCCCCGAATGTGAGACAGGACAAGGCGCACGGGATGATCCACTTCAGGCGCGAGCGGCTGAGCCCCACAATCGGATAAACGATGTATAGAACGATAGTCGGGTGCACTTTGGCATAGACTAGAGTGCTTGTCAATAACCAAGGTGCTTTTTCCGAGATCAGCACGTTGACCGAACCAATCAATCTATGATGGCGGCGCGCGTCGTCGCAAAATGCCGGCATGAAGGAGCATTACACGACCTTCGCCGGCTACAATGCGTGGGCGAACCGCCGCCTGTACGACGCCGCTGCTCTGCTGAGCGCCACCGAGTACCGCGCCGACCAGGGCGCGTTCTTCAAGTCGATGCATGGCACGCTGAACCACCTGCTGACGACCGACCGCATCTGGATGAAGCGCTTCACCGGCGAGGGTGACGCACCGGACCGGCTGGACGCCATCCTGCACGAGCGGTTGGTGGACCTGCGGGCGGCGCGCGAGGCCGAGGACCGGCGCATCGTCAGTTACATCGACGGGCTCGACGAGGCACGGCTGGCGGGCGTAATCCGCTATCGCCGCGTCTCCACACCCGATGAGTTCGTGCAGAAGCTGATGCCGGCGCTCGACCACTGGTTCAACCACCAGACCCACCATCGCGGTCACGCGCATATGATCCTGACCAGCCTGGGCAAGAAGGCGCCGGAGCTCGACCTGCTGTACTATCAACGCCTGGTCGAGGCCGGCCAGGCCTGAACGAGGACGACGATGCGCCTGCTTGTATTGCTCAGCGTTCTTCTGGTTGCAGCCTGCGCCGACTCCGGACAGCCCGGCTCGGCGCAAAGGGAAATCGCCGTTCCCGACCATCTGCTGGGCAACACCTATTCCGGCGGCACGTACAGGCCGATCGCCAACACCGGGACCGGCCTCGTGCGCCGCGACTCATTGCAGTCGACATACTGACTGACGGCGATCGCGGCGCGGCCAGGCCGAATCGCAAGTCGCCAGCACGCGGCTGGTCTCCGACATCATCACCCCTGTCCAGGCGCCGTGCTTGCCGGGCTCGATGAGCATGGCGCCGTGATCCATCACGCCCGTGACGGCGGCATCGACGCCGTCGAGCCGCGGAACCTCGATGGCCCGGCGGTCGTCGGGTGACGGCGGCACCGGGGTATTGTGCGACAGCACGATGCCGGCCGTGCCGACGATGAGCTGCGGCGGGCGGCGATCACCGAAACCGATGGCCTGGAAACGGTGCATGTGGCCCGACATCACCGCCGCAACGTTTGCCGGGAGCCCGTCGGGAAAGACCTTGGCCAGCGCCTGCTGCTCGGTGAGATTGATGAAGCCATACGGTTCGCCGGCGGCTGCGCCACCGTGGATTTTCCTGACCACGCCCCAGAATGGCCGGTGGGTCACCAGCCAGGTCGGCCGGCGCTCGCCCAGGATGGCGGCGACGCGGCGGAACTGCTCGACATAGGCGTCGAGGTTGTAGAGGTAGACATCGCCGGCGTTGGCCGAATCGATCGAAATGAGGTCGAGGTCGCCGAGCTTCAGCCGCATGGGCGGCGTGATGCGGACGGGAAACGGCTGGCCTTCGAAAGGCAGGGCCCGCGGCCAGGCACCGGGCTGCCAACCGGCGGGCGTCTGGTCCGGGCATTGCTCCTGGCGCCGATCGCCGCCGAGCAACACCGACGCCGGATCGAGCAGGTAGAACCAGCCCGGCCCGGCCCGGCTGCAGAGCTCATGGTTGCCGCGCACGAACAGCCAGGGTGCCGTCTTCATCAGGCGGGCCACCGGCACGAAGAAGTCGTCGCGCCATGCCGACCAAGTATCGGGCACCGGACTGCCCTGCATGTTCTGGCTCCAGTAGCCCGGGCCAAGCGGCTCCTCGGGCACGTCGTCCTCGTCATCGAGGTCGCCGGTGTCGTAGATCCTCACCGTCATCGGCTGGCCGAAGCCGGTGGTGCGCGGCGACAACACCATGTCGCGCGGCGTATTGCGGTAGTTGTAGTCGCCGACATGGACGATCAGGTCGGCGGCCGAGCGCTTCTCGTCCTCGGCGATGACGCCGAACGGCCAGACGCGGGTGAAGCCATCGCCGGTGCAAGGCTGCGGCTTCATCACGGTCACGCCGCGGCAGCCGCTGTCGCCCATGAGCAGCACGCGGCGAGGGGTTCCCGCCGTAACAAGCGGCAGCTCGAGGCGGCGATCGCCGACCACCACCGCGGCGACCTCGCCGAAGGGGTAGAGGGTCTCGCACACCAGCACGTCGTCGAAGCGCCCAAGCGAGGGCCGCTGGCGCGGCGTCATGGATTGCCAGGCGCCCGACGCGCGCTGCAGGACGGGGCAAGTCGTCGCGCGCTCAACGACGGCGCGGGCCATCGCCACGGGTTCTCCGCCGGCACCCTCGCCCCACAGGACGAAGGCGAAGGCGGCGGGCGATTGGGCGCGTGCCGCGGCGGCCAGGCACAGCAAAGCAACGATGGCCAGAACGCGGCGCATGACGGACTCCGGAGGGAACTCGGGGCGATCGTAGCAAAAAGCCCCGCATTGCGGGGCTCGTTGCATCTCCAGCAATGGTGGGCGCACCAGGGCTCGAACCTGGGACCCGCTGATTAAGAGTCAGCTGCTCTACCAACTGAGCTATGCGCCCCCAATTTCTCGGGGCATCGCCGGGAGGGCGCGGCTATAGCAAGCAGGTTATCCCTTGTCGAGTCGGGCGATCAGCCGCTCTCGACGGCCGTTTTGCGGCTCAACGGCGCAGCGGCAGTTGCGCATCGCGATAGACGTTGACCCCAATCAGCAGGCCGCAGGCAAACATCACCGAGACCATGGCGGTGCCGCCGTTGCTGACCAGCGGCAGCGGCACGCCGACCACGGGCAGCAGTCCCATGACCATGGCGGTGTTGATGAAGACATAGAGGAACATCATGGCGGTGACACCGAGCGCCACCAGGCGGCCGAAATGGTGCTGGCTGCGCAGCGCGATCGAGAAGCCCCAGACCAGCACCAGGGCGAACAGCGACAGCAGCACCAGGGCGCCGGCCATGCCCCATTCCTCGACGAAGGTCGTGAAGATGAAGTCGGTCTGCTTCTCGGGCAGGAAGTTCAGCGACGATTGCGTGCCCTTGAGGAAGCCCTTGCCGAATGCGCCGCCCGAGCCGATGGCGATCTTGGACTGGGTGATGTGATAGCCCGCCCCCAAGGGATCGCGGTCGGGATCGAGGAAGGTGAGGACGCGCTTGCGCTGGTACTCGTGCATGAACGACCAGGCGATCGGCAGGCAGCCGACGGCGGCGATGCCGGCCATCAGGAACATCCAGACCCGCACGCCGGCCACGAACAGCAGCGCCCCGCCGCCCAGCAGCACCATCATCGCCGTGCCGAGGTCGGGCTGAACCATCACCAGGGCGACGGGGGCCAGGATCACGGCGAGCGGCGGCAAGGTGTAGAGGAACTTCGACGCCTCCTCCTTACGCAGGCCATGGTAGTAGCGCGCCAGCACCAGGATCACCGCCACCTTGGCGATCTCCGAGGGCTGGATCTGCATGGGCCCGACCACCAGCCAGCGCTGAGCGCCCATGCCGATCTTGCCGACGACGTCGACGGCGACCAGCAGCAGCATGGAGATCACGTAGATCGGCCAGGCGAGCGTCAGCCACACCTTGGGATGGATCAGCGCCACCACCAGCATGACGCCCAGCGCTCCGGCGTAGCGCACGGCGTGACGTGCCGCCCACGGTTCGAAACGCCCGCCTGCCGCCGAGTAGAGCGCCAGCACGCCGAGCCCCGCGATCGCCGTCAGGACGAGCACCAGGCCCCAGTTGATGCGCCAGATCTTCTCGCCAAAGCCGACGGGTGCCGGGGCGTCGAGCGCTAGGCTCATTGCGCGCGCCTATCCAGGGCTAGCTGCAAAGTCCCGTCATCCCGACCGGAGCCGAGCGCAGCGAGGCGTAGTGGAGGGACCTGTTTTGTTGATGCGTCGACAAAAACAGGTCCCTCGACTTCGCCGCCCTTCGGGCGGCTCCGCTCGGGATGACGGGAAAATTGGCCGGAGGCGATCGTCCTGCTCATCGAGTGGGCCTCACCGCGAGGCCATCTTGCGGAAGCCGTCGGTCTTGCGCGACGGATCGCGCTTCATGACCTCGAGCAGGACGTCGCGGCCGATCGGCCCCGCCGTCTGGCCGCCGCCCATGCCGTGCTCGATGATGACGGCGCAGGCATAGCGCGGATTGTCGACCGGCCCGAAGCAGACGAACAGCGCATGGTGGCGCAGGTGCCAGGGCAGCTGGGCCTGGGTGATGCCCATGTCGCGCTCGCGCTCGGTGATGCGCTTGACCTGGGCGGTGCCGGTCTTGCCGGCGAACTTGTACTGCGGCTCGATCACCTTGCCCTGGCCGTCGACGCGCAGATGGTTGGCGGTGCCGTTGGCAACCACCTGGATCATGCCTTCGCGGATCAGAGCGAGATTCTGCGGATTGAAGCGCAGCGAGGGCGCCGCCGGCTTGTCGCGCGGCTTGGGCGGCGCCAGCTCCTCGCGCGGCGTCGCCGAGGCCAGCAGCAGGTTGGGCTGGACCTCGTAGCCGCCGTTGGCGATGCGCGCCGTCATGATGGCGAGCTGCAGCGGCGTCGCGTTCATGTAGCCCTGGCCGATGCCGAGATTGAAGGTATCGCCGTGCTGCCAAGGCTTGCCGAGCTTCTCCTGCTTCCACGAACGGCTGGGCTGGATCCCGGCCGATTCGCCGGGCAGACCGAGGTCGCTGATACGGCCGAAACCCAGGCGATTGCCGACATCGGCGATGCGGTCGATGCCGGCCTTGCGCGCGGCCTCGTAGAAGAAGCAGTCGCAGGACTGGGCGATCGCCTCGACGACGTTGGTCGAGCCGTGGCCGCCCTTCATCCAGCAATGGAACTTGATGTTGCCGAGCTCGAGGTAGCCCGCGCATGGCAACCGCGTCCACGGCTCGATCGCCTTGGATTCCAGCGCCGCCAGCGCCGTCACCATCTTGTAGGTCGAACCGGGCGGATAGACGCCGGCGATCGACTTGTTGTGCAACGGCCGCTCGGGGCTGTCGAGCAGGTCGCGCCATTCGGTCTGGGTGATGCCACGGGCGAAGGTGTTGGGATCGAAGCCTGGCGTCGACACCATGGCGAGCACGTCGCCAGTGACGACGTCGAGCACCACGACCGAGCCGCTCTGATGCTCCTTCAGGCGGTCGGCGACGATGCGCTGCAGGTCGAGATCGATGGTGAGGAGCGCGTTCGAGCCGGGCTGGCCCTCGGTGCGGTCGAGCTCGCGCACGACGCGGCCGACGGCGTTGACCTCGACCTGGACGGCGCCGGCGCGGCCACGGATGCTGTCCTCGAGCGAGCGCTCGACGCCCTTCTTGCCGAAGCGCATGGTGGCGAGCTGCAGCACGGGATCGTCGCGGCCGGCGAGGTCCTCGTCGGCAACGCGGCCGGTGTAGCCGATGATGTGGCTCATCAGCTCGCCTTCGGGATAGTCACGACTCTGGCCGAGGTCGATGAACACGCCGGGCAGCTCGGGGGCGTTGAACTCGAGCCGCGCCACCTCCTCCCAACCGAGATTCTCGCGCACCACCACCGGCTGGGCGTTGCGGCTGCGGCGCAGCTCGCGCAGCAGGCGGGTCTTCTCGGTCTCGCCCAGGCTCAGGATGGCGTCGAGGCGGTCGACCAGGATCTCGGCACCGCGCCCGCGGTCCGACGTCGCCATGGCGCGGAAGTTGTTGCGGTTGACGGCCAGCGGCCGGCCGGCGCGGTCGAAGATCAGCCCGCGCGACGGCGGCAGCAGCCGCAGATTGATGCGGTTCTCCTCGGCCAGCGTGGCGAAGCGCTGGGTCTCGATGACCTGCAGCTGGTAGAGCCGGCCGGCCAGCGCCGACAGCAGCACGGCCTGGGCGCCGCCCAGCAACAGCGTGCGCCGCGTGAACAGGCCCGAGCGCTCGCCGTCGCCCTTGCGATAGCGCGTCATGTCGTGGTCTCGCCGGGACGGGCCGTGCCGCGCGACGGCTCGGGCACATTCAGGGGATCGCGCGCGCGCACACGGGCGAGCAGCGGGCCGACCAGGGGATAGATCACGACCACGACGACATACTGGATCATCGCCGGCACCGGGTCGATGGCCGTCCAGGTCCACAGCGCCGTGAAGCCCCAGACCAGGATGACGAAGCCCAGCATCAGCAGGCAGAAGCCGAACCACTGGAACAGGAAGGGCACGCCCACCAGGTAGCGGCGGTTGGCGACGACCGATGCCCGGATCAGCACGAAGCCCAGCGCACTCACCCCGACCGGCGCACCAGGGCCGCCCAGCAGCAGGTCGAGCAGGATGCCCATGGCGAGCAGCAACGGACCGGGCAGGCGCTCGGGCGTCGCCAGGCTGAACTGGAAGACCACCAGGGCCGGCAGCAACGGCAGGGCATCGGAGATGTAGGGTGCGCGCAGCGGCGCCAGGGTCAGCAGCACGAAGAACAGCAGCACGGCGCCGGGAAGCGCGGCGCGCCCCCAGCGGTCCAGCGTGCCCAGTGCGCCATCCGCTTTCATCACCGCACCCTCTGGCCGGCAACTCCCGACGGTGTGGCGGGTGCGCCACCATGACCCGATCCGACCAGCCCGGTGACGCCGTAGTCGACGACGCGCACGAACTCCAGGCGCGAGAAGTCGGCGAACGGCCGCACACGCACGTGGCCCTCGCTGGTCTCCACCACCTCGCCGACCGGGATGCCAACCGGGAAGCTGCCACCATGGCCGGAGGTGATGATGCGATCGCCGCGCTGCACGCCCTGCACGCTTTGCAGCAGGGTGAGCCGAAGCTGGGGTGAATTGTCACCGGCCAGGATGGCGCGCTCGCGCGTGCGCTCGATCAGCACCGGCAGACGTGAATTGACGTCGGTCACGAACAGCACGCGCGAGCTGTTGTCGCCGACCTCGGCGATGCGGCCGGCCAGGCCCTCGCCCGTCACCACGGCCTGGCCCGGCGCCACGCCGACCTTGCGGCCGACATTGAGCAGCGCGCCGCGCACATAGGCGCTGACGCTGTCGCCGACGATCCGGGCGGTGATGAACGAGGCCTCCGGCCCCTCGCGGAAGTTGGCGAGGCCGCGCAGCCCTTCGTTCTCGTTCTCGAGCCGGCGCGCCGCTGTCTGCCAGGCGAGCAAGCGGGCATTCTCCTCGCGCAGACGGGCATTCTCCTCGCGCAGGCTCGCGAACTCCTTGAGGTCGGCGATGGCGCGATTGGCGATCGCCACCGGCCGGGCGATGGCTTCCAGGACGGGGCTTGCGAGATCGAGCGCCAGCACGCGGGCGTTCTCGACCAGGACGGTGTCGGCCTTACCGATCAGCATGGCGCCGAATGCGGCGATGACCAGTAGGCCCAGCGCAAAGCGCTGCACGGCCGCGCGTACCTGGCCAGCGACTACTTCGAAGTCGTCCCGGATCGCCATGTCGGGCGTATCTTACTCCAAACCACCCTGCTTTCCCTCCCCAGCTTCGCTGGGGAGGTGTCGGCGTCAATGCGCTTTCGAGATTGCGGCCCTGGCCGCAATCTCGAAAGGCGCACAGCCGACGGAGGGGTCATGAGCACCAGGACTGAAGCTCATGACCCCTCCGCCCGCTTCGCGGGCACCTCCCCATCGCGGGATCCGCGATGGGGAGGAATCTCGACTAGTACATCGACGACAGAACGCCGCGCAGACGGTCGATGTTCTCCACCGCATGACCCGTGCCGAGGGCGACGCAGAGCAGCGGGTCCTCAGCCACCGAGACCGGCAGGCCGGTGGCCTGGCGCAGCACGGTGTCCATGTTGGCGAGCATGGCGCCGCCGCCGGTCAGCACGATGCCCTTGTCGACGATATCGGCCGCAAGCTCGGGGGCGGTGTTTTCCAGCGCCACCTTGACCGCCTCGACGATGGCGCTCACCGGCTCCTGCAGGCTCTCGGCGATCTGGCGCTCGGTGATCACGAGCTCCTTGGGGACGCCGTTCATCAGGTCGCGGCCCTTGATTTCCATGGTCCGGCCCTCGCCGTCGTCGGGCGGGCAGGCCGAGGCGATGGTCTTCTTGATGCGCTCGGCCGAGCTCTCGCCGACCAGGAGGTTATGGTTGCGGCGGATGTAGCCGATGATGGCCTCGTCCATCTTGTCGCCGCCCACGCGCACCGAGCGGGGATAGACGATGCCGCCCAGCGACAGGATCGCCACCTCGGTCGTGCCGCCGCCGATGTCGACCACCATCGAGCCGGTCGGCTCGGTCACCGGCAGGCCGGCACCGATCGCCGCCGCCATCGGCTCCTCGATCAGCCAGACCTTGCGGGCGCCCGCGCTCTCGGCCGATTCCTGGATGGCGCGGCGCTCGACGGCGGTGGAGCCGGAGGGCACGCAGACCACGATCTGCGGATGGGCGAAGCTGCGGCGATTGTGAACCTTGGAGATGAAGTGCTTGATCATCGCCTCGGCGACTTCGAAGTCGGCGATGACGCCGTCGCGCAGCGGGCGGATCGCCTGGATGTTGCCGGGCGTGCGGCCCAGCATCATCTTGGCTTCCTCGCCGACCGCCAGCACCTGGCGCTTGCCGCTTTGCGTCGTGAGCGCGACGACCGACGGTTCGTTGAGGACGATGCCGCGACCCTTCACATAGACCAGCGTGTTCGCGGTCCCGAGGTCGATGCCCATGTCAGCCGAAAATAGCCCGATGACGCGCGACAGCATTGAGTTAAGTCTCTGTCTTTCCTAGGAAAAAACTGGTCGGGCAATGCATCAGCGGGCCCGCCGCGGCAAGCGCGCTCGGGTTTAGACCGGCCCGCGTGGTCCCGCAAGGCGATTCAAAGCGAACGATCGGGCAACCGCCCATCGACCGCAATCGTCGGCCGAGAATAGTCAGGGAGGATGAGCCTACTGGCTCGGCCGCGGGCCCACCTTCTGCGTCTGCTTGACCAGGGCCTGGATGTCCTGGTCCGACAAGCGGCGCAGATCGTCGTAGGCCTGACGCGTTACCTCGGGCCGGCCCGTGCCCTCGCCGCTCAACTGGTACTGGCCGTTCCTTTCGGCGAACAGGAAGTAGAACGGAGCGCCGGGATTGCCGCGTGCGGTGACGATCGCGATCGAGCGGTTGTCACTGCAGCCATAGAGATCCCACGCCGTACGGCCGTAGGTCTTGGTGTCGAACGGCCCGCGATCGCAGGTGATGCGCGGCTCCGACGGGCCCTGCGCGGCGGCGTCGAGCGACGCCGCCAAGGGCATCGTGAGCAGCAACAACAACGACCTCACCCTGAGGAGCGCACGAAGTGCGCGTCTCGAAGGGTGGGCTACCTGCCTCGCTGTTGCCGACCCTTCGAGACGCGGCCTGCGGCCGCTCCTCAGGGTGAGGTCGTAGTGCTGGAGCGCCGCCAATTGACGTCCTACTCGAACACCACGACGCCGCGCGCGACTTCGCCCGCCATCATGCGCTTGAAGCCGTCGTTGATCTCCGAAAGCTTGTAGGTGCGGCTGATCAGGCCGTCGATGTTCAGCCGCTTGTTCATGTAGTGATCGACCAGCACCGGGAAATCGAGGTCGGGCCGCACCGACCCGTAGAACGTGCCGCTCACCTTCTTCTCGGTGAACACCATCATGAACGGCGAATAGGAGGCGCGGATCGTCGCGGCGGAAATACCGACAGCCACAGAATGGCCACCGGGCGCCAGCGCATCGAAGGCAAGCGCCTGCGTGCGATCGTTGGACACCGCGTCGAAGGCGTAGTCGACGCCGAGCCCGCCCGCCATTTCCTTCACCTTCTTGGCGGCGTCCTCGTTGGTCTTTGTGTTGATGGTGTGCGTGGCGCCGAAGGTCTTCGCCATCTCGAGCTTGTTATCCAAAATGTCGGCAGCGATGATCTTGCTCGCGCCCGACAGCATCGCGCCCTGGATGGCGTTCAGGCCGACGCCACCGCAGCCGATCACCAGCACCGTAGAGCCGGCCTCGATCTTGGCGTGGCGCGTGACGGCGCCGACTCCGGTCGCCACGCAGCAGCCGACCAGCGCCGCCTGCGGCCACGGCATGTCCTTGCGGATCGGCACCACCATCTCCTCGGGCACCACGACCTCCTCGGCGAAGGTGCCGATGCGCGCCATCTGGTTGATGCCCTGGCCCTTGTGCTTGATGCGGAACGTGCCGTCATAGAGCGCTCCCGGCGGCACGCTGGCGCGGCCGATGCAGAGCACGGTGCGGCCCTGCGTGCAGTAGCGGCAGCGCCCGCAATGCGGCCGGAAGGAAAAGATCACGTGATCGCCCGGCTTCACCGTGGTCACGCCGGCGCCGACCTCGGCGACCTCGCCGGCGGCTTCGTGGCCCGGCACGATCGGCATGGGCGATGGCCAGTCGCCGTTCATGACGTGCCAGTCGCTCTGGCACACGCCCGAGGCCTTCATCTTGACCCGGACCTCGCCCGCCTTTGGCGGATCGAGCTCGCAGTCGACGACCTGCAGGGGCTCGTTGGGCTTGAACAGAACGGCGGCTTTCATGATTCTCTCCTCCCGGGGGCTGCGGCCACTATATCATCCGTCCCATGACGAAAACCCTTCTGATTACCGGCGGGGCCTCCGGCATCGGCGCCGAGACCGCCCGTCGCGCGGCGAAACGCGGCTACAAGGTCGCGGTCAACTACCGCTCACGCGACGCCCAGGCCAGGCAGATCGTGGCCGACGTCGAGGCTGCCGGTGGAACAGCCCTCGCCCTGCCGGCCGACATGGCGCGCGAGGCCGACATCGTGCGGATGTTCCAGGAGACCGAGCGGGCGCTCGGCCCGATCACCCATCTGGTCAACAGCGCGGGCATCGGCTACCGCACGCGAGTCGACGAATACGACACGGCACGGCTGGAGAACCTTTTCGCCATCAACGCGATCGGCCTGATGCTGTGTTGCCGCGAGGCCGCCAAGCGCATGTCGACCCGGAACGGCGGCAAGGGCGGCGCCATCGTCAATGTCTCGTCGATGGCCTCGACCATCGGCGGGCGACTGGGCGCAAGCGCCTACGCGGCGACCAAGGGCGCGGTCGATGCCTTCACCAAAGGCTTCGCCCGCGAGGCGGCGGCCGAGGGCATTCGCGTCAACGCCGTCCGCCCAGGCATGGTGATGAGCGAAATGACCGAGAAGTCGCTGGCGGACCCGGTCTTCCGGGCGCGCATCGAGGAGTCGATCCCGATGCACCGCGTCGGCGAAGGCCACGAGATCGCCGAGACGATCCTGTGGCTCCTGTCCGACGAGGCCTCCTTCATCACCGGCGCCATGGTCGACGCGGCAGGCGGGGGTTACATCATCTGAAAAAACCTCACCCTGAGGAGCATCGCGCAGCGATGCGTCTCGAAGGGTGGGCAACCTGCTTTGCTGTAGCCCACCCTTCGAGACGCCGCGCTTTGCGCGGCTCCTCAGGGTGAGGTGACGTCAGTTCCTGGTCTTGTCGACCAGCGCCTTCTCCTTGATCCACGGCATCATGGCGCGGAGCTTGACGCCAATCTCCTCGATCGGGTGCTCCGACATGCGCTTGCGCATGGCCTTGAACGAGGCCTGGTTGACCTTGTTCTCCAGCATCCAGTCGCGCGCGAAGCGGCCCGACTGGATGTCGGCCAGCACGCGCTTCATCTCGGCCTTGGTCTCGGCGGTGACGATGCGCGGGCCCGACACGTACTCGCCGTACTCCGCGGTGTTGGAGATCGAGTAGTTCATGTTGGCGATGCCGCCCTCGAAGATCAGGTCGACGATCAGCTTCACCTCGTGCAGGCACTCGAAATAGGCCATCTCCGGGGCATAGCCCGCCTCGACCAGCGTCTCGTAGCCCGCCTTGATCAGCTCGACCAGGCCGCCGCACAGCACCACCTGCTCGCCGAACAGGTCGGTCTCGCACTCTTCCTTGAAGGTGGTCTCGATGGTGCCGGCGCGACCGCCACCGATCGCCGAGGAGTAGCTGAGGCCGATCTCGAGCGCGTTGCCCGACGAATTCTGCGCCACCGCCACCAGGCAGGGCACGCCGCCGCCGCGCAGGTACTCCGAGCGCACGGTGTGGCCGGGACCCTTGGGCGCGATCATGAACACGTCGATGTCGGGCCGCGGCGTGATCAGGTTGAAGTGCACATTGAGCCCATGCGCGAAGGCGAGCGCCGAGCCCGGCCGCATGTTGGGGGCGAGATCGGCGTTGTAGATGTCGGACTGCAGCTCGTCGGGCGTCAGCACCATGACGATGTCGGCCCACTTGGCGCCGTCGGCCGGGCTCATCACCGTGAAGCCGGCGCCCTCGGCCTTCTTGATCGTGGCCGAGCCCGGCTTCAGCGCAATGCGCACATCCTTGACCCCGGAATCCCGCAGGTTCATCGCGTGGGCATGGCCCTGGCTGCCGTAACCGACGACCAGGACCTTCTTGCCCTTGATCAGGTTCACGTCGGCATCGCGATCGTAGTAGACACGCATTGGGGCCATTCCTCCTGGCAGTTCTCTTCCTTCGAAAGACGCGGCTTACTAGACAACCCGACCGGTAAAGGCCAGCTTCAATTCCATGCCTCAAAGACACGTCCCGCTTCTGTTTTCGCTCGCCCTCGCCGGGTTGGCCGCCTGTTCCAATCCCGATCCGGCGGCGCCGACCGGACCGGCCGTGCCCCTGCCGCAGATCCAGGCGGCGATCGACAACGCCACGCCCGAGACCGCGCGCAACGGCATGTCCAACAAGACCTGGCTGTGGACTCGGGGCGGCGGGCCGGCCCAGATCCATTACACGTCGGCCGAGGGCCGCGATTACGTCTGGATGGTCGGCCAGCGCCGGATCTTCGCCGGCGAATGGCGGGTTGCCGCCGATCCCAACTCCCGCGGCCGCGAGATCATCTCGATCTGCCGGCGCTATCCCGGCGGCGGTGCCGCAGGTCTCAGTGAAGGCTGGGACTGCGACCAGGCCGGCAAGTTCTTCTATGACATCACCGAGCGCGAATCGGGCGACCCGCTGCGCATCAACGGCCGCAGCGAGGCGCTGTTCGTGCTCGACAAGACGCCGGGCAGTCTCGCCGAGGTGCAGGCGCGGGTACGGCAGTAATTCTTTGCCGGGAGCGCGCCACTCCAGTGGCGCATCTTTTGCCGATCGCACAGCCCATGAGCGCCACTGGAGTGGCGCGCTCAGTGACGCGCTCCCGGCAAAGACTCAGCGACTGACAAAGATCAGGCGCAGGCCGAGGATGCCCAGCACCAGCACCGTCGAGGGCCCGGGACTCGCCACGGCCAGCAGATGAACGGCGGCGAGACCGACGAGGACCAGGACGTAGTCCACTACCGTCGCCCGACGGAGATCACAGCGCCTCGCCGCCGCGCGACATGGCGACGATGCCGGTGCGGCCGACATCGACCAGGCCTAGCGTCTCCATCAGGCCGATGAAGGTCTCGACCTTGTCGGAGTTGCCGGTGACCTCGAAGACGAACGAGTCCATCTTGGCGTCGATCACCTTGGCGCGAAACACGTCGGCCAACCGCAGCGCCTCGACGCGCTTGTCACCGGTGCCCTTGACCTTCACCAGCGCCAGCTCGCGCTCGATGTGCGGGCCTTCGACCGTGAGGTCGCGCACCGTGTGAACCGGCACCAGCCGGTCGAGCTGGGCCTTGATCTGCTCGATCACCATGGGCGTTCCCGTGGTCACGATGGTGATGCGCGAGAGGTTCGCCTTGGCGTCGGTCTCCGCGACCGTGAGGCTCTCGATGTTGTAGCCGCGGCCGGAGAACAGACCGACCACGCGCGCCAGGATGCCGGGCTCGTTGTCGACCAACACCGAAATGGTGTGGCTGGAGGTGGCCGTTTGCATGGAGGAAAGGGGCGCGTTCACACCAACACCATGCCTTCCTCCGACACCGGCTTGGCGGCGTGGTCGTCGGGACCCAGCAGCATGTCGTAATGCGCCGCTCCCGAGGGGATCATCGGGAAGCAGTTCTCGGCCTTGTCGACCAGCACGTCGACGATGACCGGCTTCTTGATGGCGATCATCTGCTTGATCGTCTCGTCGAGCTTGGCAGGCTCATGGACACGCATGCCGACGGCGCCGAACGCCTCGGCGAGCTTCACGAAATCGGGCAGCGATTCCATGTAGCTCTCGGAATAGCGGCCGCCATGCAGCAGCTCCTGCCACTGACGCACCATGCCCATGTACTGGTTGTTCAGGATGAAGATCTTCACCGGCAGCCGATACTGCGCCACCGTCGAGAGCTCCTGGATGTTCATCATGATCGAGGCCTCACCGGCGACGTCGATCACCAGCGAATCCGGATGCGCGATCTGCACGCCCATCGCCGCCGGGAAGCCGTAGCCCATGGTGCCTAGCCCGCCCGAGGTCATCCAGCGGTTGGGCTGCTCGAACTTCAGAAACTGCGCCGCCCACATCTGGTGCTGGCCCACTTCGGTCGTGATGAAGTGATCCTTGTCCTTGATATGGTGATAGAGCCGCTCGAGCGCGTATTGCGGCTTGATCGTCTCCTTGTCCTGCTTGTAGGCGAGGCAGTTGCGGGCGCGCCACTTGTCAATCTCGGCCCACCACGCCTTCAGGGCCTTCTGGTCGGTTCTCGGCTGCTTGGCCTTCCAGAGCCGGACGAACTCCTCCAGCACCAGCCCCGCGTCGCCAACGATCGGCAGATCGACGCGCACGTTCTTGTTGATCGAGCTGGGGTCGATGTCGACATGGATCTTCTTCGACTTGGGCGAGAACTCGGCGAGCTTGCCGGTGATGCGATCGTCGAAGCGCGCGCCGATGTTGATCATCACGTCGCAGTGATACATGGCGAGATTGGCTTCGTAGGTCCCGTGCATGCCGAGCATGCCGAGGAACTGCTTGTCGCTCGCCGGGAAGGTGCCGAGCCCCATCAGCGTGTTGGTGATGGGATAGCCCGTCAGGCGCACGAACTGCGCCAGCAGCTTCGACGCCTTGGGGCCGGCATTCACGATGCCGCCGCCGGCATAGAAGATCGGCCGCTTGGCGCCGGCGATCAGCTCGATCGCCTGCTCGACCTTCTTCGGGTCGGGCTTGACCTGCGGCCGGTAGCTCTTGTGCTGCACCGGCTTCTTGGGCGCCACGTAGTCGTGCTTGTTCATCAGCACGTCCTTGGGCAGGTCGATCACGACCGGGCCCGGGCGACCGGAGCGCGCCACGTAGAACGCCTCATGGACGGTGCGCGCGAGATTCTCCACCGCCTTCACCAGGTAGTTATGCTTGGTGCAGGGCCGGGTGATGCCCGTCGTGTCGGCTTCCTGAAAGGCGTCGTTGCCGATCAGGTGTGTCGGCACCTGGCCAGTGAGGCAGACGATGGGGACCGAATCCATCAGCGCGTCGGTGAGGCCGGTCACGGCATTGGTGGCGCCGGGGCCGGACGTCACAAGCACCACGCCGACCTTGCCGGTCGAGCGCGCATAGCCTTCGGCGGCATGCACCGCAGCCTGCTCGTGACGCACCAGAATGTGGCGCAGCCGGTTCTGCTTGAAGAGGGAGTCGTAGATCGGAAGGACCGCGCCGCCGGGATAGCCGAAGACGACCTCGACTTCCTCGTCGATCAGGGCTTTCACCAGCAGATCGGCGCCAGTCGTGGCGGACTCCTCGGGCTTCATGACACGGGTCTCCTCATGACAAATGAGCCGCAAAACGGGTGTTTTGCGGCGGCCGGAACGTAAGGGCCGGGTCGGGAGGAATCAACCGAAATCGCACGAAACGTAAAGTTTCAGGGTCCGGTTTTGGTCAATAATTTCTCAGTCGCCTCCAATCCCAGGTTCGACATCGGATCGACCACTACATCTGGTGCCATCTGGTGGCGAAACCACGTCATCTGGCGCTTGGCATATTGGCGAGTGTGATCGATGCCGATGCGACGGGCATCTTCGAGCGAAAGCTCGCCGCGGAAGTGGGCGAAAAGCTCGGGCGCGCCATGCGCCTTGAGACCGGGCCAGCGCGGGTCGGGCCGGCGATCGAACACCACGCGAACTTCGTCGAGGACGCCAGCCTTCAGCATACTATCGAAGCGCGCCTCGATGCGCGCCCGGAGCCAGCCGCGCTCCGGGGCCAGCAGCGCGGTAACGAAGCGCCAGGGCGGCCTCACACCGTCGCCTTGTTGCCAGGCGCTGAGCGGACGGCCGGTCGACTTGAAGACTTCCCAGGCGCGGACGTGGCGCTGGCGATCGCCGGGCTTCAGGCGCGCCACGATCGCCGGATCCTTTTCGGCCAGTCGCATGCGGAAGGCCGCGGCGCCCATCGCCTTCCAGTCGGCATTCGCCTCGTCGCGCAAACCGGGCGGCGTGTCGGGAATGGGGGCGATGCCCTGCATCAGGGTGCGCAGATAGAGGCCCGAGCCGCCGCACAGGATGGGCAGACGCTGCCCGGCGATGGAGCGCTCGATTTCGGTCGTTGCTAAATCGCGCCAGCGCGCCGCCGACAAGGTCTCGCTGAGAGGCAGCACGCCGTAGAGCGCATGCGGCACGCGCCGACGCTCCTCGTCCGTCGGCTGTGCCGTCAGGATCGGGAAGGCGTCGTAAGTCTGCATGGCATCGGCGTTGATCACCGTGCCGCCATGACGCTCGGCGAGCGCCAGCGCGAGCGCCGACTTGCCGCTGGCGGTCGGACCGGTGACGACGAGGACTTGAGCATCCATGCGGGCGAATTGTTTGCAAATCCACCATGCCGCCGCTAGAGCCGAGGCGTGAAAAACGTCCTCGTCCTGATCTCGAGCGCCAACCATCCCGCGCTGAATGACGGCGCGATCCGCAACGCCATCGCCGTGCTGCAGGCGCAGGGCGCCACCGTCGGCACGCCGAATTGGCTCGCCCCGGAGATCGCTTGCGACATCCCCTTCGACGGCGATGCCCGGGCGGTTGGCATGACGGCGCTCGATGCCGTTGTCGTGCCGGCGGTGGGTCGGCGCAAGAAGCTGCTCGTCGCCGACATGGAATCGACCATCATCGAGAACGAGATGCTGGACGAACTGGCCGAGTTCCTGGGCTTGCGGGAGAAGATCGCCGGCATCACGGCCCGCGCCATGAACGGCGAGATCGACTTCGCCGGTGCCCTGACCGAGCGCGTCGGGCTGCTCAAAGGGCTGGCGGTTGCCAGGCTCAACGAGGCGGCGAAGCGCATCCGCTACACGCCGGGTGGCACCACCCTGGTTGCGACCATGAAGAAGCACGGCGCTCATTGCGCCCTGGTGTCGGGCGGCTTCACGTATTTCACCGCCATGGTGCAGAAGGCGCTGGGCTTCGACACCAATGCCGCCAACACGCTGAAGCACGACGGCACCACACTCTCGGGCACGGTCGAACCACCGATCCTGGGCAAGGAAGCCAAGCTTGCGACCCTGAAAGAGCTGGCCGCGCGGCACGGATTGACGCCGGCTGACGCCTTGACGGTAGGCGATGGCGCCAACGACCTGCCGATGCTGCAAGCGGCGGGGATGGGCGTCGCCTTCCATGCCAAGCCCGCGGTCGCGGCCCAGGTTCCGGCGCGCATCGACCACGGCGACCTCACCGCGCTGCTCTACCTGCAGGGCTATCGCCGCAGAGATTTCGTCGAAAGGATCGATCCATGACCGACGCCACTCAGATCGTACTGGCCAAGCGTCCGACCGGCGACGTCACCGCCGAGTGCTTCCGCGAGGAGACCGCGAGCCTGCCTGCGCCGGCCGACGGACAGGTGCTGATCCGCTCGCGCTTCCTGTCGCTCGATCCCTACATGCGGCCGCGCATGACCGAGCTGCGCTCCTACACACCGCCTTTCGAGCTCGGCAAGCCGTTGACCGGCGGCTCGGTCGGCGAGGTCGTGGAGTCGAAGAACCCGCGTTTCGCCAAGGGCGACACGGTGATCGGCATGCTGAACTGGGCGACCCACACGCTCCATGACGGCAAGGGCCTGCGCAAGATCGACCCCGGCCTGGCGCCGCTCTCGGCTCATCTCGGCGTGCTGGGCATGCCGTCGTTCACCGCCTGGTACGGCATCAGGCACATCTGCAAGCCCAAGGCCGGCGAGACCGCGTTCGTCTCGGCGGCGACCGGTGCGGTCGGCCAGGTGGCGGGCCAGCTCGCGAAGCTCGCCGGCGCACGGGTTGTGGGCTGCGCCGGCGGCGAGGACAAGTGCGCCTGGGCGGTGCGCGAAGCGGGCTACGACGCCTGCTTCAACCACAAGACCGAGCACGACGTGGGCGCCGTGCTCGACAAGCTCTGCCCGCAGGGCATCGACGCCGACTTCGAGAATGTCGGCGGCCGGATCTTCCACGCCGTGTTCGAACGGCTGAACAATTTCGGCCGCGTCGCCTTCTGCGGCGCCATCGCGGAATACCAGGACCAGACGCCGATGGCGGGGCCGCCGAAGATGTTCACCATCGTGCAGCGCCGGCTCACGCTGCAGGGCTTCATCGTCTCCGACCACGTGGCGCTGATGGGCGACTTCGTGAACGAGGTCGGCGCCCTGGTGAAGGAAGGCAAGATCAAGAGCCGCGAGACCATCGTCGACGGCCTCGCCCGCGCGCCCGAGGCCTTCATGGGCCTGCTGAAGGGCGAGAACTTCGGGAAGCTGGTGGTGAAGGTGGGTTAGCTCTTGCCGGACCGCGGGCCTCTAGGCCCGCTTATGATTCATGCTCCTCTCCCCCTTGGGGGAGAGGAGCATGAAGGAAGAGGATGAGCGGACCTGGAGGTCCGCGGTCCGGCAAGACTACTTCGTCAGCCTTAACGCCGCGAACCGGGGGTCGCCCTGGCGTTCGACGAACAGCAGGACCGAGCGCTTCTTGGCCTGCTGCAGCTTGGTGACGATGTCGGTCACTTCCTGCGGGGTGGTGACCGGCTTCTGGTCGACCTCGAGGATGACGTCGCCCGCCTGCAGCTGCTTCTCGGCCGCCGGGCTGTTGGCCGCCACCTTGGTGACGACGACGCCCTTCACCTGGTCGGAGAGGCCATACTTCTCGCGCAGCTGGTCGGTGACCTTCTGCAGGGTGAGGCCGAGCTGCTCGACGGTCGAGGTGACCGGCTGGTCGGGCTCGGCCGGCTTCTTGCCGCCGCCCTGGGCCGACGCGGTCTGCTTGCCCTCTTCCTCCTGCTCGCCGATGCGCAGCTTCAGGGGCACTTCCTTGCCGCCGCGCCAGACCACCAGGTCGACGGTGCTGCCGACGCGGGCATTGGCGACCAACCGCGGGAAACGGCGCAGGTCGAGCACGTCCTGGCCGGCGAAGCTCAGGATGATGTCGTTGCGCTTCAGGCCCGCCTTGGCGGCCGGGCCGTCGGCCACGACGTTGGCCACCAGCACACCGCGGGCGCGGTCGAGCCCGAAGCTGTCGGCGATGTCGTCGGTGACGCTCTGGTAACTCACCCCGACCCAGCCGCGCTTGACGCGGCCGAACTCGCGCAGCTGGTCGGCGACCTGCTTCACGAGGTTGGACGGGATCGAGAAGGCGAGACCAGCATTGGTGCCCGACGGCGAATAGATCGCCGTGTTCACGCCGATCACCTCGCCCTGGCTGTTGAACAACGGACCACCCGAGTTGCCCTTGTTGATGGCGGCGTCGGTCTGCAGGTAGTCGTCGAGCGAATCGTTCAGCGAGCGGCCGCGCGCCGAGATGATGCCGGCTGTCACCGAGTGGCCAAGGCCGAACGGGTTGCCGATGGCGATCACCCAGTCGCCGACGCGCTCCTTGTCGGAATCGCCCCACTTGATGGCGGGCAGCGGCTTCTTGTTGGGCAGCTCGACCTTGAGCAGGGCGACGTCGATGCGGCTGTCCGAGCCGACCAGCTTGGCCTTAAGTTGGGTATCGTCACGGAAAATGACCGTGATGTCCTCGGCGCCCTGGATGACGTGGTTGTTGGTGACGATGTAGCCGTCCGGATCGACCACGAAGCCCGAGCCCAGCGACGTGCCGCGGCGCTTCTGCTCCTCGCCGCCGCGCTTGTCGAAGAACTCCTTGAACAGCTCCTCGAAGGGCGAGCCGGGCGGCAGCTGAGGCATGTCGCGCAGGCGCGGGCCCTGCTGCGGCACGTTCTGGGTGGTCGTGATGTTGACCACCGTCGGCATCAGCTTGTCGACCAGGTCGGCAAAGCTTTCAGGAGCGTCCTTGGCCAGGGCCGGCTGTGCCAGCGCCAGACCGAGCGAAACCACTGCCGCAACCGCGGCAGTTCTCAAAACACCAGGAAAATCAGTGAGAATCACGTCCGACCTCCAACGGCGCTCAGGCCTCAACGGATCGGAACGGCCGGCGCCGCGCGTTCGAGTTCCTGTCTACATGGCGGCCGATTGTGGCGCAAATAAAGAGGCGTTGATGTTGCTGATTGTTTCAGGTTTTCCACGGATTTTACGCGGAAAGGCCCGCGGCGTTGCAGCCCTGCCACAACGCCGCCGGTACCGTTCCTGCTCCAGGTCTTCCCAAGTGCAGGTCTTCCCGAGCTACTTCTTGGGCGCCGCCGCTGCTCCCGACGGATCGTTGAAATAGCGGAAGAAGTCGTTGTCGGGGCTCAACAGCATGGTCGAGCCGCCCGAGCCGAAGGCCTGCTTGTAGGCTTCCATGCGCCGGTAGAAGGCATAGAAATCCTTGTCCTTGCTGAAGGCCTGGGCGTAGATCCGGGTGGCGTCGGCGTCGGCCTCGCCCTTCAGGATCTGGGCCTTCAGCCCGGCATCGGCCTTGATGACGGCCACCTCGCGGTCGGCCGTGGCCGTGATACGGGCCTTCTCCTCGTCGCCCTCGGCGCGCAGCTGGCCCGCCTCGCGCTCGCGGTCGGTCTTCATGCGATTGTAAACCGACTGCGAGTTGGCCTGCGGCAAATCTGCACGCTTGATGCGCACGTCGACGGTCTCGACTCCGAGGTCCTTGGTCTTGGCGTTCACCCGCTTGGTGATGTCATCCATCAGGCTTTCGCGCCGGTCGGTCAGCACCGCGTGCAGCGGCACCGAGCTCAGCACGCCGCGGATCTCGGAGTTGATCAGCGAATCCAGCAGGCCGCGCAGGGCCGGCTCTCCGCCCGGCACGGTCTGGGCGAAGGTCTTGGCATTGGTGATCTTATAGCGGGCGTAGGCGTCGACCACGAGACGCTTCTGGTCGCCGGCGATGATCTCGAACTCCTCGGCCTCGTAGTCGAGCAGCCGGCGATCGATGCGCTGGATGTCCTGGATCAACGGCCACTTGGCGTAGAGGCCGGGCTCGATCTTGGGCTCGCCGATGATGGCGCCGAACTGGCGGACCAGCACCTGCTTGGTCGGGTCGACGGTGTAGAAGGTCTGGGTCACCAGGAAGATGGCGACCGCAATCGCGATCAACGCGATGATGGCACGGTTGCTCATCGCGTCGCTCCCTGGGCCTGAGGCGCGGGGGCTCGCGGCCCGGGTGGAGGTGCCACGGGCCCGGGTTTCAGCTCGGGCAGCGGCAAGTAGGGCAGCACGCCGCCGGTGCCGGAGGTGTTCTTGTCGACCAGCACCTTGTTCACGCCGCGCAGCACCTCCTCCATGGTGTCGAGGTAGA
>Ga0065178_100265_pt1 | contig 58999 bp, 60 predicted proteins | sample FECB22metaG_FD_59210 | JGI IMG/M metagenome (GOLD analysis project Ga0065178, IMG submission 59210) | Cyanobacterial communities from the Joint Genome Institute, California, USA - FECB-22 (version 2) (version 2) | ecosystem: Environmental > Aquatic > Thermal springs > Hot (42-90C) > Microbial...
GTGTTGGCATCCATCATGCCATGCATGCCGAAATAGTCTTCGACCAAGGCGGTAAGGGGCAGCGACACCGTTCGCCGTTGGCCCTCCAGGAGATCGATCTCGACAATATCGCCGACTTTGGCGTCGAGGATCCGCGCGAGCCAGCTCGATATGGCGAGCCCACCCTGTGGCAGGATGACCGGTCGAAGGTTGACATCGATGATCCGGCTGAGATCAGCGTCGCGCGGCCGGCCGCTCAGCATGACACGCCGTTCGAGGGGTCCCTTGCGGATGCGGACGGGAACCTCTCGATAGCGCTCGGCGACGACAACGCCCGGCAGCCGGCCCACCTGTTCTGCGGCATTGCCGATCCGACGCTCGACGAAGCTCACCGTCGCATCCTGCCGGTCGGCCGTGAAGAAGGTAACGTCGATCAGCGATTCCATGGCGCCGACGAGGAACAGCGACGCGATAAGAATACCGGTGGAAAGGGAAAGGCCGACGGTCGTGAATACCGCCCGGAAGGGATGACCGGCAATGCTTCGTGCCATCATGACCAATGGCTGCGACATCAGGTGGCCGACCGAAAGGGCGGGGGGAAGAACACGACGGAAGCGCGGCGGGGCCGGCGGTTGCATCGCCACGGCTGGCGGGAGTGCCGTCACGTCGCGCAGTGCGTGCAGGGCGCCGCCAATGCCGGCGGCGAGGCTCAGCGCCGCGGCGAGCACATAGACGCCGGGCGTGGCAGCAAAGATCAAGAAGGGAAAGTGGAAGTAGTCGCCGTACAGCTTCGTGATGGAACCGCCGAGCCAAGTACCGGCGGCGCCGCCCATGGCAATGCCGACTGCGACGATGACGATGACGAACTTGACGTAGTGGAAAGCTATGTCGCGATTGGAGTAGCCAAGCGCCTTGAATAGGCCGATCTGCTCGCGCTCGAGTGCGACAACGCGGGTGAGCGTGAGATTGACCAGGAAGGCCGCCACCAGAAGAAATATTGGCGGCAGCGTCCGGCTCATGTTCCGGAGCATGTCCATCCCATGGTTCAGATAAGCATGCGAGAACTGGTCCCGCCGGCCGTAGGCTGCTTGGCCACCGTAGCGGTCGAGCAAGGCGTCGAGACGTTTGATGACTTCCGGTTCCGAGGCCTGCGGCAACAACTTCAAGGTCACGGACGAAAACGCGCCGCTGAGATCGTATGCGGCGGCGAGGGCGTCTTCCGGCATCCAGATGACGGCAAACCGGCTTTCATCCGGCATACGGTCACCGGGTCCGACCGCGTAGATGAATTCCGGTGACAGGGCGGTGCCGACGATGACCAGTTCTCGCTTGCGGCCGTTGAGGTTCGCCGAGAAGCGCGAACCCTCGATGAAGCCGTGCGCCTTTGCGAATCCCTCCGTCACGACAACTTCGTTGGAGCTGCCGGGCTGGGGTAAGCGACCACTGCGCATGTAAAGCTGGTTGAGGACCGGTTCGCCGGCGTTCGGGAGGGAGAGAAACTGTCCGGTCGCCGGCGGGGCAAACGCAGGAATGTCGAGCAGTGCCAGTTTGGCAATGCGCCCGTCCACGCCGGCGACGCCGGGGATTTCTGCAATCTGTCGTAGCAATGTCTTGGGAGCACGCCTTGCCAGGGCGAAGACATCGGCAAACTGGTTTCTCTCGTAATAGGCGCTTCGGGTTTCCTGCAACGAGTTCAGCGAACCGACGGCGAGCACGAGCGTGGCGACGCCGCCCGCCACGACGAGGGCGATGGCGAGCGACTGCGCCCACATCCGGCGAAAGTCGCGAAGGAGCTTAACGTCTAGCGTCGACATCGTTCACCAGCTCAGCGCCGTGGCCGGCCGGCGCCGCTCGTTTGTCTGCTCGCGCGTGATCTGACCGTCAGCGAAGAACAGCACGCGGTCGGCGACGTCCTGGATGGTGGCGTTGTGTGTAATGATCATGGTTGTCGTGCCAAGTTGCTCGTTCACTTTGAGCAGCGCCTCGATCACGCGAATGCCGGTCTTGGAGTCCAGGGCACCGGTCGGCTCATCGCAGAGCAGCACGGTCGGCCTCTTTGCGATGGCCCGTGCGATCGCCACACGTTGCTGCTCGCCGCCAGACAGCTGGGCCGGAAAGTGATCCTTGCGCCCTTCGAGGCCGACGAGAGCGAGCGCCTCGTCCGGACGCATCGGATCGCTCGAAATTTCAGTCACCAGCGCGACGTTCTCGTAGGCAGTCAGGCTGGGGACCAGATTGTAGAATTGGAACACGAAACCGACGTGCTCCCGCCGATAGCGCGTGAGTTCTCGGTCATTCAGCCTCGTAAGCTCGAGATCCCCGAAGAGCAGGCGTCCGGTGGTCGCATGGTCGAGGCCTCCTACGATGTTGAGGAGGGTCGATTTTCCACTGCCCGAAGGGCCGAGCAGTACGATGACCTCGCCGCTCCAGACATCGAGGTCGAGACCCCGCAGGGCACGAACTTCGACCTCGCCGGAGACATAGGTCTTCGTCAACTTCCGAGCGGCGTAGATCCGCCGACGCGGCAGTGCCCTTACGGCATTCGATGCGTCATCAGCAGCGCGGGGTGAAATCACGTTCAAGGAACCTCGCCATGACGTCACGTGTGGGCAAAGGAGGTCTGCCCGGATTGCGCCGAAAGCTCATCGCCCATGATAGAAACTCGTCGATGGCGCGAATCCTGCCTTGACCTGCATCAAGCGCTGGCTGGACGACTAGCCAGATGGCTCGGCAACTTCTTGACGTGGATCAAGGGCGCGTGCGCCGAAAGGGTTGAGTGTTTCAAATCCAATGGGCCCCGCAGGCCATGCCCGGCCAGTGGTCGAATGTCTCGCCGCGTTTCTGGCAATTAACATCTCATGCACCATACGGGAGAATGATTGATGGCTGCTTTCGATCCAGTTTCGGCCCTGCTTGGTGGTTGCCTGATCGGGATCGCGTCGGCGCTGCTGATGGTGTTAACCGGGCGCATTGCTGGCATCAGCGGAATCGTCGGCGGGGCCTTGTCGATGGCGTCCGGCGACAAGGCGTGGCGACTGGCCTTCCTTGCAGGACTGGTTGGTGCGCCGCTGGTCATGGGCGTTATTGGCCGCCCACTTCCTGAACCGCAAATGCCGACGAGCTGGTTCCTGATTATGGCTGCGGGCCTGCTGGTCGGGTTCGGCACCCGGCTCGGGGGAGGCTGCACGTCCGGCCACGGTGTCTGCGGCGTGGCCCGCCTGTCGCGACGCTCGATCGTCGCCACGATCGTCTTCATGGTCAGCGCGGTCATCGTGGTCTCAATCGTCCGTCACGGACTGGGAGGCTGATCTATGCAAGCGCTCGCGAGTCTACTTTGCGGACTCTTATTTGGCTGCGGGCTTCTGATCTCGGGTATGACGCAGCCCCAGAAGGTGTTGGGTTTCCTCGACATCCTTGGCCGTTGGGATCCAACCCTTGGATTCGTGATGGCGGGCGCGCTCGCCTTGTCCGGCGCCGGCTACGCCCTCGCGCATCGATTCCGGGGGCCGATGTTTGCCACGCAGTATCTGTGGCCGACCCGGAGCGACATCGATCGGCCACTGATTGCAGGTGCGGTCCTGTTCGGCATCGGCTGGGGGCTGGTCGGACTGTGTCCGGGGCCAGCGTTGGAAAACCTCGTGAGCCTGTCGCCGCGCGTTATCCTATTCGTCCTGGCGATGATCGCGGGTATGGCGGCACAGGCCTGGTGGCAGTCGCGCATCACTGCGGCCTCGGCGAATGGGGAAGTGGTACTGACAGGGTCCGACCGCTAGGCCGTGAGCCGACAAGCGGGCTCGACAGGAGCCGGTGCACAAAAAGGAGCCGACTTCCTCGTGGTCCACGGAGTGGTGCCCGACATGAACCAGTCAGTTCTACGGACGGCGGCGGTATCCACCAAGGCGTCCTTCGATGATTTGCGAAGTTGATCCGGGCACAACAGCATGGCGATCGCGCGTGATCGAGGGCTGGGTCACGCGTGATGCCAATTCGCTGCTCCGACCCATGCAGCCGGTGGCGTTTTCCAGATCGGTGCCGCAAGATTCACTCCCCACGATCGAAATCGACGATAGCCGGACCTTCCAGCCCATCGAAGGCTTCGGGTTTTCGCTGACGGGCGGGAGTGCGTATTTGCTTGCGGGTCTTACGGCGGTAGACCGCGCGAACCTGCTGCAGGAGTTGTTTGGTTTGACCGATGCGTCGGTCGGGTTGAGCTGTCTGCGACTGAGTATCGGCGCCTCCGATCTCGGCGGGAGGGCCTACAGCTATTGGGAACTGGATCCCGGAACGGCGGACCCTGACCTCGCGCACTTCAATCTCGCCGCCTGTTGCCCGGAGGTGGTTCCCGTGCTGCAGGAGATATTGCGGATCAATCCGGCTGTGAAGATCATCGCTTCGCCGTGGTCGGCACCGTCGTGGATGAAGACCAACGGCAGCTTCGTGGCGGGATCGCTGAAGCCGGAATGTTATTCGGCGTATGCACGATACCTCGTGAAATACCTGGAAGCGATGCGCGGGCATGGCATTCACGTCAGCGCGATGACACCACAGAATGAGCCGCAGAATCCGAGGAACGAGCCGAGCATGGTGATGACCGCCACAGAACAGGCGGACTTCATCAAGGGACATCTTGGACCGGCATTGCGCAAAGGCGCGCCCGAAACGGAAATACTCTGCTGGGACCACAATTGCGACGGAGCCGATTATCCGCTCGCGGTGCTGGGCGACGCGGAGGCGCGCGCCTATATCTCCGGCGTTGCCTGGCATTTGTACAGGGGATCGCCGGAGGCGATGTCGGACGTGCGGGCGCAGTATCCAGACAAGAAAGTGTACTTCACCGAACAATGGGTTTCCGCCCGTGACGGTTTCATGGGCGCCCTGCGCTGGCATACGAAGAATGTCATTATCGGCACCCTGAGAAACTGGAGTCGTACCGCGCTGGAGTGGAATCTTGCCTCTGATCCCGAGTACGCCTTGCACACGCCCGGCGGCGCCGTGGGAGCCGTGGGCGGCGTTACCATCGGGGCCACGATCACGCGAAATCCCGGATACTATCTGATGGCGCACGCGGCGAGGTTTATCCGGCCGGGGTCGGTGCGGGTTTATTCAAGCGAGTCGGACCGGCTGCCCAACGTGACTTGTCTGACGCCTGATTCGCGGATGGTGATGTTGGTCATGAATGACGCCGATGGTGCTAGGCGCTTTCGCGTTCAGCACCGAGGCGCTTGCGCAACGCTGGAGCTGGGGACGGGTGATGTTGCGACGCTCCGGTGGAACGTGGCAACGACGCGGGCCCCGAGCGAGAAAGCTGGGGCCGGCCGAAACACATAAAAGTCCTCAGGCCGGGACGGCGCGAATCCTTCCCACTCGACCATGCCCGGCGGCTTCGACATGATGTCGTACGCCACGCGGTTGATCCCCCGCATTGCGTCGTGACGCAGAAGATATCGTCCCTCACTGCGCTCGAGATGAAAGCACGTCACGCGAGGTGAGCCGCGTCCGGATGCGCCCCAAGGTAGAGCTTGCGGTCCTTTGAGGAGAACGCTCGTGCGGCACGCAGTTGGCAGAGCGCGAGACGCAACGCGGCTAAGGCGGGGGCGCCTTCGGATCGCACCTTCAAGGGCATGGTCGCGACATCGCGATTGGGTCAAAGCCGGGGGTTTCCGGCACCTTTTTGAGCAATCAGGCAAGCGGTGGCATCAGCGCGGTCGATGGCGTCTTGACCTGGATCAAGGTCGCTTGCGCCGAATGAGTTGAATATTTCCCAATAGGCGAAGCTGCCTTTCCGATTGCAAGCTGAAGGGAAATTCAATGGTCGGAGCTGGACCCTACAGGCCATGGTGGCGCCAGCCGTTCCGATTGGTGCTGGTTGGATTCCTGGCCGTCGGTGGCTTCTTCCTGGCGATGGAGCACACCGCACACGTCCTAGGCGTCCTGCCGTTTGTCCTCCTGCTGGCCTGCCCGCTTATGCATCTGTTTATGCACCACGGGCACGGCAAGCATGACAGCGGCAGCGGCAAACAAGATGAGCCGCACCAACACTGAGGATGGGAGGTTACGATGCACGACGACGTTTCGGGCTATGGTCTCTGGTCCTTGGTACTCATAAATTCGGCGGTCTTCATCTTTTTCGCCTTCACCTTCTTCAAGCCCGAAACTCCGCGCGATTGGCGTTCGTTCGGCGCGTTCAGCGCCTTCCTGGTGGCATTGTTTGCCGAGATGTACGGTTTTCCGCTGACCATCTACGTCCTGTCAGGCTGGCTGCAAAGTCGCTTTCCCGCCGTCGACTGGTTCTCGCATGACGCCGGACATCTGCTGGAAATGCTCTTCGGCTGGCGCACCAACCCGCACGTTGGTCCGTTTCACATCCTGAGCTTCGCCTTCATCGGCGTCGGATTTCTGCTGATCTCGGTGGGATGGAAAGCGCTGTACGAGGCTCAGCGTCAACACCGATTGGTGACATCGGGCATCTATGCTCATGTTCGCCATCCGCAATATGTCGGCTTCATCCTGGTGATGTTCGGGTTTCTGCTGCAGTGGCCGACGTTGCTGACGCTGGCGATGTTTCCCGTCCTCGTGTTCATGTATGTGCGTCTCGCGCGAAGCGAGGAGCGCAACGCTCTCATAGAATTCGGTGCCACGTACGAGCGTTACATGCACGACGTGCCGGGCTTCATACCGCGTCTTTCCGACATTCTCGGCGGTCGGTCGCGCCGCCGATCGACCTAGGCAGCGAAGGGCCGTGAATTGAGGCTTTAGAGGCGTACGCGGCGCAAGCGCAGGGAGTTGGCTATTACGCTGACTGACGACAGGGCCATCGCCGCGGCAGCAATGATCGGTGACAGCAGAATGCCGAACCAGGGGTAGAGCACGCCGGCCGCGATCGGCACGCCAGCGGCGTTGTAGCAAAAGGCAAAGAACAGGTTTTGCCGGATGTTGCGCATGGTCGCCTCGGAGAGGCGCCTGGCCCGCACGATTCCCGTCAGGTCACCCTTGAGGAGGGTGACGCCCGCGCTCTCGATGGCGACGTCGGTGCCTGTGCCCATGGCGATGCCGACTTCTGCCGCGGCGAGCGCCGGCGCGTCGTTGACGCCATCGCCTGCCATGGCAACGACCCTGCCCTCGCGTCGCAGCCGCTCGACGACCGCGCTCTTCTGGTCGGGCAGCACCTCGGCTTCCACTTCGGAGATGCCGAGGCGCCGGGCGACCGCTTCGGCGGTCGTCCGGTTGTCGCCGGTCAGCATCACGACACGCACTCCCTCCTGCGCCAACGCCCGCAAGGCCTCAGCAGTGGTGGCCTTCACCGGGTCGGCGATGGCGAATACCGCTGCCGCCTTGCCGTCGACGCCTAGGAAGATGCCGGTCGCTCCATCCTTGCGCAGGCGCTCGGCCTCAGCCTCGAGCGCTGCGGTCTCAATACCGACTTCGCCCAGGAACCGGGCATTGCCCAGCGCCAGCTTGCGACCGTCGACGGTGCCGACCACGCCTTTGCCGGTCGGTGAGTCGAACCCCGAGACCTCGGACAGAGTGAGCTTGCGCTCGGCCGCGGCGGCGACGATCGCCAGGGCCAGCGGGTGTTCGCTCGCCTTCTCCACACTGGCGGCCAGCCGCAGGACGTCGTCTTCATGGAATCCCGGCGCGGGAACGATCGACACCACCTTAGGCTTGCCCTCGGTCAGGGTGCCGGTCTTGTCGACGACGAGGGTGTCGATACGCTCCATGCGTTCAAGGGATTCGGCGTTCTTGATCAACACGCCCGCCTGGGCGCCGCGGCCGACGCCGACCATGATCGACATCGGTGTCGCCAGGCCGAGCGCGCAGGGGCAGGCGATGATCAGGACGGTCACCGCCGCCACCAGCCCGAACGCGAGCCGCGGCTCGGGACCGAACAGCGTCCAGGCAGCGAAGGCCACGATCGCGACGGCGATGACGGCCGGGACGAAGTAGCCCGAGACCTGATCGGCAAGCCGCTGGATGGGCGCGCGTGAGCGTTGCGCCGCCGCGACCATCTGGACGATGCGGGCGAGCATGGTGTCGCGCCCGACCTTCTCGGCACGCATCACCAGGCCGCCCGTCGTGTTCATCGTTCCGCCGATCAGCTTGGCACCGCGCTCCTTGGTTACCGGCATTGATTCTCCGGTGACCATCGATTCGTCTAGCGATGACCGGCCGTCGATCACCTCGCCATCGACCGGCACTTTCTCGCCGGGACGGACCCGGAGCCGGTCGCCAACGGCGATGGCCTCGAGGGAAACTTCCTCGTCCGTGCCGTCGTCCTTGAGCCGCTGCGCAGTCTTCGGCGCGAGGTCGAGCAGGGCACGGATCGCGCCCGACGTCTGCTCGCGGGCGCGCAGTTCAAGCACCTGGCCCAGCAGCACCAGCACCGTAATCACCGCCGCCGCTTCGAAATAGACTGCCACCGCGCCGTCGGCACTGCGGAACGCCGGCGGGAACAGCCCGGGAAAGACCACGGCGACGACGCTGTAGGCCCAGGCGACGCCGGTGCCCATGGCGATCAGGGTAAACATGTTGAGGTTGCGCGTCTTGAGCGACTGCCAGCCGCGCACGAAGAACGGCCAGCCGCCCCACAGCACGACCGGCGTGGCGAGAGCAAACTGAACCCAGTTCGACATCTCTTGTCCCAGCAGCATGTGTAGGTTTGTCAGGTGACCGCCCATCTCGAGGGCCATCACCGGCACCGCCAGCACCAGTCCGACCCAGAAGCGACGCGTCATGTCAGCGAGTTCGGGATTTGGTTGATGCTCGGCGGAGACCATCTCGGGTTCCAGCGCCATGCCGCAGATCGGGCAGCTTCCGGGCCCGACCTGGCGGATCTCCGGGTGCATGGGACAGGTATAGATCGTACCGGCCGGTGCCGGTTCGCCCGGTGGCCGTTCAGATGAATTCAGATAGCGCGTGGGCGCGTCGGTAAACTTGGAAAGGCACCGAGAACTGCAGAAGTAGTAGGTCCGACCGTCATGGATAGCGCTGTGCTTGGCCCCGGCAATCTTGACCTTCATGCCGCAGACAGGGTCGACTGCGGTATCGTCGGCCGCGGCGCCATGTCCGGAGTGCTGGTGGCCGTGCTGGCAACAGGAGTGAGACATGGCTTGCCATATATACCCTATAGGGGTATAGTCAAGTCATGGATGATAAATTGAAAAAATCTCAGCTTGCCCGGCTCAGTCGCATTGAAGGCCAGGTTCGCGGTGTCGCGCGCATGATCGAGGAGGACCGCTACTGCATTGACGTGCTGACCCAGATCCGCGCGGTACGTGCCGCCCTGGACCGCGTCGAGCAGGAGACACTCAGCGATCATCTGCAGCACTGCGTTGCCCATGCCTTCCATGCAGGCAACGAGCGTGAGCGGAGGACCAAAATCGAGGAGCTGCTTGAAGTGCTTGACAGACGGCGCAGCTGACCGCCTCAGCCACCCTTGGCGAGCCAAGTCTTCATCTTGTCGATCTCGGCCTGCTGCCCGGTAACGATGGTCGCGCAAAGGTCTTTTATTTCCGGCGCCGTCAGGCGGGCTTCTTCGCACATCAGGATGGCGCCGGCGCGATGCGGGATCATCGACTTCAGGAGTTCGCGGTCGTTGATCGCCACCTGTGCGCGGATTCCTACCCAGAAGGCCAGTAGTGACGCCGTGCTGGCAGCCAGGATGGCCACGTTCCAAGCGCGCTTGGTGTACATCGACCTCATCACGACAAGCTCGATGACCACCATCGGCGCGGTCATCAGACCAGCCATGTAGAATTGGTTGAGATTGGGCACGACGTTGGCGCTGACGTTCACCATGGCGTACATCAGAACGTACATCGCAATGAATGACAGCGCCGCCATCGCGAGCAGGCGCAGGTAGGGCTTGTCGTGCATGGTAGTCTCGATCCCTTCGAATGCCTTCCGCGAACGAAGGATGGGCCGTTGGGTTGCGCGTTGGACGTCCGTGCATGGCAGTGTCACAACTTGCAACCTATACCCTGCTGGGGTACGGTGCTGTTAGACTCGTCGGAGTGTCGTCATTTGGCTGTTCGCACCGCTCGACGACAGCGTCGATGGCCAAGTGGGCGTGACAAATTGCAGGGTTAATTGACAAGCGTGACGGTGGAAGCCATTTTTGCAGCCATGTTCAGGACACATCCTTTCTTTGGCGTCGCGCGAGTGCTGTTGCTCGCCGCGGCGGGATTGGTCCTGGCTGTTGGCACGGCGTTCGCTCATGAACGCCATGTTGCGACCAATACCACCGAGAACTATGCGATATCGGTCAGCTCTGCTGCCCATTTTTCAGGTGGCTACGCCCCATCCGAATCCCCTGAGGAATTGGCGGTCCAAGCCGAACCTGCCAGCCACAGCTCAACGCCGTGTTCGGATGATCGTGCCGGCGGACACTTCTCCGGCACCTGCTGTACGATTGCCTGCCACGCAGCTCTGACTGCCCCTTCCATCGGGCTTGTCGGAAGCCCCGAATTGCCAAGCCCTCATGTCGTCGCTTTCGTCGGCATCCTCGAGGGTCTTTCAAGCGACCGCACTGAACGACCTCCCAAGCTTGGCTGATCCGGTCCGCGCTTAGAGAGCGTGTCCGGTCGCTACGTCGTGAATTCCGTACGGCCGAACGCCTAATCTGCGCGGACATTGCTGATCTCGCCGTCGAAGGACGGCGGGTATCGGGCAGCCGTTTTCGGTCAACTTTCGTTCGGATCGTCGCACATGAAGTATTTGCTATTTGGGACGCTCGCTCTTGCGGTTGCGGCGTGCAATTCGCCACCGTTGCTGGAGCTGTCGCCGTCCGATCCAGCTAGTCCCGAGGCTCCGATCACGGCTCAGCCGTACCGACCCGTCATGGCCGGAACCGTGGCCCATGAGCCCGTCGGACTTAAGCCGTGGCGCGAGTTGAATGAGCGCGTTGCTCCCGGCGCTGGACGGTCCCCATGACAGCGCCATCGAAGGCCGTTGCCACGGTGCTGCTGGGATTGCTTGCAGGAGGATGCGCAAAGTTTACCGGAGATGGCGGCATGTCGCCTGTGACAGACGGTGTTCGCCGGGAGATCGGTCGAGATGCGATTAAGCTTTCCTCAGCCGACGAAACGCGCTGGGCACGGGAACGGGTGCAAGCTCTGCTGTCCGAACCGCTCAGCGAAGACACAGCCGTACAGATCGCGCTGCTGAACAATCGCGGACTGCAAGCTGCCTATAACGATCTCGGCATATCCGAAGCGGAGTATGTACAAGCCAGTCTGCCGCCCAACCCTGCAATCATCGTGTCGCGCACGTTCGGCACAGGCAGCTTCGCCGAGTTCGGCTTTCAGCTTATCGGCAACCTCCTTGGAATGGTCACCCTGCCAAGAAAGACCGAGATCGCGAAACGTGAGTTCGAAGAAGCACGGTATCGAGCTATCGCAACGACCCTGAGCTTCTCCGTGGATGCGCGTCGCGCCTACGTCCGTGCCGTGGCTGCGCAACAGAACTTGGCACTCCTCGAGCAGTCGCGCGAGACCGCCGATGCCTCCGCGCGGATGATGAAGCAGCTCGGCGAGACTGGAGCTGCCAACAAGCTTGATCAAGGCCGTGTTGCAGCGTTCTACGCTGAGCTGAGTGCACAGGTCGCGCAAGCGCGGCTACGTGTTCATCGCGAACGCGAAGCCCTCAATCGAATCCTCGGCCTCTGGGGCCCCGATCTTGAGTACAAGCTGCCCGCCAAGTTGCCGGCCCTGCCCGCCGCGGCCGACTCGCTTGCGGATGTCGAAGTGGAGGCCATGCGCAGGCGCGTGGACCTGATCATCTTGCGCTACGAGATCGTCACGTTGGCCAAGTCTGTGGGCTTCGTCGAAGCGACCCGCTATCTGTCGTTTCTCGAGCTCGGCCTTGGCTACCGAAACGAAGTTGAAACTAACGACGCTGGGGAGCGGACATCGAAGAACCGCTACGGCTTCGAGTTGGGTATCGTCATTCCCATCTTTGACACTGGCCAGGCTCGGGTGACGACTGCGCGCGAGACTTACATGCGTGCGGTCAACCGGTTGACCGAGCGCTCCATAAACGCGCGCTCCGAAGCGCGCATTGCCTATTCGACGTATCGAGCGTCCTACGACATCGCGCGCTACTATCAAACCCGCATCGTCCCCTTACGTCGCCAGATCTCCGCTGAGGTACTGCTGCGGTACAACGGCATGCTGATCGATGTCTTTGAGCTTCTCATCGATGAGCGCGAACGCATTACGGCGAACATCGCGTCCTTGGACGCGCTGCGCGATTACTACTTGGCGGTCGCCGATTTGCAGGCGGCATTGATTGTTGGCGGCACAGTTCCTCCCTCCGGCGTCATCAACACAACTCCCGCACCGGAAACCATTCCTCTCGGGCTGTAGCACAGGAGACCAGCATGAGTTTGTCCAGACGCGACCTCGTCGGGGCCTCGGGCCTCGCGCTTCTGAGCGCTGCCGCCGTCAGCGGCCGCGTACAGGCGCAATCGATCCCCGAAGCGCCGACCACGACGACCAATACCATGCAGCCACCGCTCTATCCGACCAGCGGACCGGACTATCAGCCGGTCGTGACCTTGAACGGCTGGACCCTGCCTTGGCGGCAGAACGGCGATTGGAAGGAGTTCCATCTTGTAGCCGAGCCGGTCGAACGCGAGATGGCGCCCGGCATGATCGCTCGCCTGTGGGGCTACAACGGCCAGAGCCCAGGACCGACCATAGAGGCGGTAGAGGGCGACAAGGTGCGCATCTTCGTCACCAACCGTCTGCCCGAGCACACCACCATTCACTGGCATGGCCAGCTCTTGCCGTGCGGCATGGACGGTGTGGGCGGTCTAACGCAGCCCCACATCAAGCCCGGCAAGACTTTCGTCTATGAGTTCCAGCTCAAGAAGAGCGGGACCTTCATGTACCACCCGCATGCCGACGAGATGGTGCAGATGGCGATGGGCATGATGGGCTTCTTCGTCGTGCATCCACGCGATCCCAAGCTGCACCGCGTCGACCGCGATTTCGTGTTCCTGCTCTCCGCCTACGACATCGATCCCGGCAACTACGTCCCCAAGGTCGCGGAGATGCTCAATTTCAACCTATGGACCTTCAACACCCGGGTATTCCCAGGAATCGACCCGCTGGTGGTCGCCCAGGGCGATCGCGTGCGCGTGAGGGTCGGCAACCTGACGATGACCAACCATCCGATCCACATGCACGGCTACGACTTCGAAGTGACGTGCACCGATGGTGGGTGGGTGCGCCCCGAGGCGCGCTGGCCCGAAGTCACGATCGACATCCCGGTCGGGGCGATGCGCGCCTATGAGTTTACGGCTGACTATCCTGGTGACTGGGCACTGCATTGCCACAAGTCGCACCACACCATGAACGCCATGGGCCACGACATCCGAACGTTCATCGGCGTCGACAAGAAGGCGTTCTCCCGCCAGATGAAGCGGCTGGTGCCCGACTACATGGCGATGGGCAGTGCCGGCATGGCCGACATGGGCGAGATGGAGATGCCGCTGCCCGACAACACGCTGCCAATGATGACCGGCTTCGCCCAGTTCGGCCCAGTCGAGATGGGCGGCATGTTCACGGTTGTGAAGGTGCGCGAGGGCCTCGCTGCCGGCAACTACAAGGATCCGGGTTGGTACAAGCATCCACCCGGCACGGTCGCCTTCGAATGGAAGGGACCTGCTCCAGCCAACGCCACCGCCCCTGGCCCCAAGCCGGTGCCGCAAGGACGCGGACCTGCCCAAGTGGTCAAACCGAGCGGACACGGCAGCCATAAGTAACGATCAACAGGAGACTCTCATGAAAGTAAAACACTTGCTCGCTTCGGTCGTTATCGTCGGATTGATCTCCGGGGGCGCCCTTGCCGGCCCCGGCCACAAGCCGGGAGAGGGCCATAGCCATCCGGAAGAAACCGCTTACGGCAAGCCGGGTGACCCCAAGAAGCCGGCGCGCATCGTCCAGATCATTATGCGTGAGGACGACGGCAAGATGTTGTTCCTCCCGGACAAGCTGAAGGTCCGCAAGGGCGAGCAGATCCGCTTCCAGCTTCGCAACAACGGCGAGATAGACCACGAGTTCGTGGTGGCGACGGTCGAGGAGAATCTCAAACACATGAAGGAAATGGAGAAGAATCCCGACATGGAGCACGACGATCCGAACGCACGGCGCGTCAAGCCGAAGAAGACGGCCGAGATCTTCTGGCAGTTCACCAAGGTCGGCACGTTCGATTTTTCCTGCCTCATTCCAGGTCATCGCCAGGCTGGCATGACTGGGACGATCGTCGTCGAGTGAACCTAACCAAAGGAGAAGGATATGTTGAAGGCACTGATTTCCGCACTGTGTGCGGCTCTTCTGGCGGTCTCTCCCGCTCTGGCGGACGGCGACTTGGTGAAGGGGGAGGTCGTGAAGATCGACAAAGGAGCCGGCAAGGTCACCCTCAAGCACGGCCCCATCAAGAAGCTCGATATGGACGCCATGACGATGGTATTCCGTGTCGCCGATCCGGCGATGCTCGACAAGATAAAGGATGGTGACAAGGTCGAGTTCGAGGCTGACCGCGTCAACGGTGCCATCACTATAACCAAGATCGGCAAGGGCCACGGTCACTGAGCTCGGCCGCTCGCGGTTGAGGATCACATGGCGAAGATCGTCCTTCCATCGATTGTGGTGGCGAGTTTGGCCGCTGCCGCATGGGCAGCGACAGGCACGGCGCTTGCCAGCGATCGAGAACTGCGCGCGATTCTCGATCGCCTGGCCTGCGTGCCGGAACGCGTCGTTTCAAACAAGCTGTCTCCAACGCTCATTGTCTACGAAGTAAATTGCAAGCAATCCGGAAGGGTGTTGCAGGTTGAATGTCTGGAGTCGGACTGCCGGCTATTGGCACGGCCTCGCGATGATGATGAAAAATAGGCACTCAGCGAAATCGTTCGTGCGATCTACATCGTCGCCAGTGCGAGGTAGGCATCTGGCTGCTTGGCTGTTCGCTGGAACTCTGTTTCTCTCGGTAGCCATCATTTCATATTACGTGTTCGAACGGCAGCGGGTGGTGCGCATCGATCCGACCGATTCGGCCCAAGTCGAGAAAGGCAAGCGCATTTATGCGGAGGTGTGCGCGAGTTGCCATGGAGCATCGCTTGAGGGCCAACCGAATTGGCAGAGAAGGATGCCAAATGGCCGCCTGCCTGCGCCACCGCACGATGCATCGGGGCACACGTGGCACCATGCCGATGAATGGCTTTTTAGAGTTACCAAGTACGGCGCGGGTGCATATCCAACTGACTATCAGACCGACATGCCTGCGTTCGAGCGGCGCCTCACCGACGAAGAGATCGCGTCGTCATTGGCTTTCATCAAGAGTGCATGGCCCGCAGACATCAGGATCAAGCAGGCGCGCATAGATGCCGACTCCCAACGACGACAGCGATAGCAACTTGGTGATGGCCCAGCCGCGGCACTTGGCGGCCCAGGGGATCGCGCCATCATCTTCTAAGGATCTCGAGCACTTGAGGTGGATCAAAGTACAAGGTGAAAAAGAAGCCATAATTGCCCGAGTCATTCGTCGGCGCGGTCGACAATGGAGACTTACCAGGCATCTGCATAAGAGGTCCCCATCTCGGTTCTTGCAGTGATGGAGGTGACTATGAGACTCGCTTCGCTTCGTGTGCTGTTCGCGACGTTGTTTGTGCTTCTGCTTGCGTCTTGCGCCGATCTCAATGCGGTCACGGTCGCATCGGCGGCAGGCTCGGCTGCGCCCGCGGTCGATCTTGGAGGGTCTTCCCGCATTCCGCGTATCGCCGGCCGCGCCGGCGAAGGCGAGGGGTATGGGACAATCCAACTGACCTCGACAGATCATGATTCGATGCCCGGGATGAGCCGCGACGGCGGCAAGCCAATGGACCGGACGTTGATGCCCGGCATGGACAAGAACGCGATGGGTTATTCGCCCGGCCAATCCACGCGCCAGCCGGGGACTAGCCCCTCGCCGAGGGCTGCTACAGAAGTCGCTCAGGCCGGCAATGTCCAAGGGGCCGGCATGGTCAACTCGGCTGATCCGGCGGGCCGCAAGATCAACCTCAGTCACGGCGCCATTCCATCGATCGGCTGGCCGGCCATGACGATGGACTTTGCCGTCGCTCCCTCAGTGGACTTGCGCACGATCAAACCAGGCGCCCATGTGAATTTCACGATGCAGCGGGGTGGCGACGGCATGTATGTCATCCAGTCGGTCACGCCGGCCAGTGGAGGCCACTGATGACCGCCGACCATCCGGTATCAACGCTTGCCCGTCGACGGTTCGTCCAGGGGGTTGCTTCTGCGGGCGCTTTCTCCGCCCTGCACCCAGGGCGCAGCGCTCTAGCTGCAGGGGGCCAACAGGTCCTAAGCGGCACCCAGATTCAGCTGGAGCTCAGTCAAATCCCGATCAACATCACCGGTCGGGCGATGACCGCAACGGCCATCAATGGCCAAGTTCCCGGTCCGATCTTGCGCTTGCGCGAAGGTGACACGGTAACGCTTTCGGTCACCAACCGGCTTCCCTTCACAAGCTCCATTCACTGGCACGGCCTGCGGGTTCCCTCGTCGATGGATGGTGTTCCCGGCTTCAGCTTCAACGGCATCGCGCCGGGCCAGACCTTCGTCTATCGCTTCCCGCTGCGCCAGAGCGGCACCTATTGGTACCATGCACATGGTCCCGAGGAGCAGACCGGCGTCTATGGCTCCATTGTGATCGAACCCAAAGGCGGCTTCGCCCAGCCTTTCGATCGCGACTATGTCGTCGTGCTGTCGGACTGGAGCGACGAGAGTCCTCTCAGGATCATCAGCAATCTCAAGTTCCAGAGCGATTACTACAACTACAACCGCCGCACGTTGGGCACGTTCATCGAGGATTCAAAGCGCGATGGCGTCGGCCCGACGGTCCAGGACCGCCTTATGTGGGGCAACATGCGGATGAGCCCCACCGACATTCTCGACGTCTCGGGGGCCACCTACACTTATCTTATGAACGGCCAAGCGCCGGCCGCGAACTGGACCGCCCTGTTTCGCCCGGGCGAGCGTGTGCGGCTGCGCTTCATCGACGCCGGAACCATGAGCATCTTCGATGTGCGCATCCCCGGCCTGCCGATGACGGTGGTGCAGACGGACGGCAACGATGTCGTGCCGGTGACCGTCGATGAATTCCGTATCAGTCCGGGGGAAACCTATGACGTGATCGTGCAGCCGACCGAAGCGCGCGCATTCACGGTTTTCGCGCAGGTGCAGGACCGAACGGGGTTTGCCCGCGGGACTCTCGCCCCACGGGCGGGCATGAGCTCAGCCGTTCCCGCCATGGATCCCCGGCCGATGCGCACCATGGCCGACATGGGCATGGAACATGGTGCCGCGGGACAAGGCGGTACCGCGCACGGCGCCGTTGGCGGAACCGCGCATGGTGGCACGAGCTCGAGCAACAGCACGGCCAGGATGGACCACAGCTCGATGCCGGGCATGCAGTCCGGCGCGATGCCGACTACGAGTTCCGCTCTACTAAGCCAAGGGGCTGTGGGCGGCATGCCACAAGACTCAGGAGCTGCACGGCTCGCGGGGCTTGTTGGCGTGGACAATGTCGCGATGGCTCCCAAGAACCGCCTCTCCGAGGCAGGGGACGGGCTCGACAACAACGGCCGCCGGGTGTTGCTCCTGACCGACCTTCGGTCGCCCAAGCGCGGAAATGATTTGCGACCTCCGACGCGTGAAATCATGTTGCACCTGACGGGCAACATGGAACGCTTCATGTGGAGCTTCGACGGTACAAAATTTTCCGATGCAGCGCCGATCATGTTGCGTCTCGGGGAGCGGGTGCGTTTCACGCTGATAAACGACACAATGATGGACCACCCGATGCACCTGCATGGCGTGTGGAGCGAGCTGGAGAACGGGCAGACCGATTACCGCCCCTACAAGCACACCATCCTCGTGAAGCCGGGAGAGCGGCTGAGCTTTCTGGTGAGCGCGGATGAACCCGGCCGCTGGGCCTTCCATTGCCATCTCCTCTACCACATGGAGCTCGGCATGATGCGAGAGGTGCGCATATCATGACAAAGATCGGTGTGGTGCTTTGCGCAGCCGTCATGCTCGCTGACCTGGTGAGCGGCGCCCACGCCCAACAGCCCCCGCCAGTCGACCAGGCTCAACCACACACCATGCCGAAGATGTTGGACCAGAGCATTTTTGCCCATTTGCTATTCGACCAACTGGAGGGACGGTTCGGGTTCAGCCAGGGCAATACGTTCCGCTGGGAGGCGCAGGGTTGGTTGGGGACAGACGAAAACAGGATCTGGCTGTTGAGCGAAGGCCGCTACAGCGACAACCAACTCGACGACGGCATCCAGCAACTGTTCTACGGCCGCGCGATAACCACCTACTTCGATGCCTTGGTCGGCGTCCGGTATGATCTTGATTCGTTGCCAGGTCGTGGCTGGGGGGCCATCGGTATCCAAGGCTTGGCGCCGCAGTTCTTCAAGGTGTCCGCCATCGGCTATGTCAGCGGCGAAGGTCACTTCGCGGCGCGGCTCGAGGCCAGCTACGACTTGTTGATCACGCAGCGACTGATCTTGCAGCCGCAAATCGAACTCAATTTCTACACCAAAGACGACCCGGCGCGTCGAATCGGCGCTGGGCTGTCGGAACTCGATGCGGGGCTACGCCTACGCTACGAAATCACACGACAGTTCGCTCCCTATGTCGGTATCACGTATTTGGGCCAGTACGGCGCCACAGCCGACCATGTCCGTGCCGCTGGCGGCGCAACTCAACAGGTTCGCTTGACGGTTGGCCTTCGCACCTGGTTTTAGAAAGCCGTAGGATGCTGAATCGAAGCAGTGACCAGGGTAAGTGGCACCTGACGCGCGGGGATCTTAAATTCGTCGAACTGCTGCTTACTTCACTTGTTTGCGTGTTGTCCTCCGCCGCCATTGCGCAAGTGGACAAGATCGATGGTTATGATGGCTTTGTCTTCGGCATGACCATCGAACAAGCTACGGCCGTGCGGCCGGGTTCGAGGCTAGAGCCGTGCGGCTTTGCTGGCGTTGTTGGATGCATTGAATTCAAGACGAACTTGTCAGCGTTTCCGGTGACGGTGGACGTGCAGTTCAGTGGCGATCCGCCCCGGGTGATGCAAATCGTGCTCATCGTCGAGTCGCTGGATGTCCTCGACTCCACCAACGTTCCGTGTACAGAGGTCACGCAAGAGCTGGGACGTCTGCTCGCCGCCAAATATGGCAACAACTTCCTGATCGTAAGGAACACTGCAACTTGGGCCTCGCCGAATGGGGGCGCCGTTTCGCTAACGGCCCTCTGTATCGACAAGTCCAAGGGTGCAAACGTGATTGCATTCGCGCCCTCGGCCAAACTCTAATCGATTGACTACTTTGATTTGCTTGCCCATTTCGGCAGCACTGGCTTCGGCTCGTTCAGTGCCCGACACGTGACATTGGTTTCGAAAGCAACCGGGCGCTTGATGTGGATCAAGGCAAAGGCGCGCGGAAAGCGCATAGGTAATCTACGGACACTTACGTCGCAAACGGACGGAGAGGCCTATGACCCGCATTGGAAAGACGGCAGTTGTCACGAGCGTGGCTTTCTCGATCAGTGTGTTCAGCTTTGCGCAGCTTGGTTTTGCCCAACAGTCGAACACCGGCGGGGGCGGCGTACAGAGTCCCCCTGCAGGTCAGCCAATTGGACGTGATGACTGGGTCCGTCAGCCGGGGACCAGCCCGGTCCCAACTCCGGCATGGGAATGCATGGTGGTCCGGCGCCACAGTCTATGGGACAGCACATGGGAAGTGGGCAGCACATGGGAGGCGGCACGGTGCCCGGCCCTGGCACGCATGGCCATTCCTCGTCCCCGAAAACAGGGGAGACGAAGGAACTGCAGGACCAGCAGCACAAGATGCCGGCGACGCCGAGCCATTCCTCAAGCTCGACCAAGTGAACTCATTCAAAGATCCGGGCGGCCGCAAGGACATCCGAATCTTTGAAGCATAGGCGTCTTCTAGGAGTCGCCAGCATATTCGACAATAAGGGAGGGAGCGGAGATGGGTCGCAGCGGCTTCTGGACGCGTGTACACGGCAAGACCGTCGCCCGCCGGCCGCTTATGGCGATGCTTTCGCTGTTGATTGTCGCGATCGCAGGAAGTGCTGTGGCCGACGCCTTGGATCAAGTGTTCGTGCGTGCAGATGGCCTTGTTGTCTATTTCGCGATGGTGCCAGCCGCTTTCGCCCTTGGACATCCCGCAGATCACACCGGCCGAGAGATGCACAGGAATGCGCCGGACGGCCGCTACCTCCATCATCTCATGGTGGCGGTGTTCGATTCGACCACCGGCGTTCGGATCACGAATGCCAATGTGACCGCTGTTGTGCAAGACGTTTCCAAGCCCTCTGTCAGCCGGCTAAGCCTAGCGCCGATGGCGGTCGGGGGCGCTCAGGCCTATGGTGGGCTGGCAACGCTGCCCCCGCGCCATCGCTATCGGATCGGGATTGAAGTGGTTCGCCCTGGCGCTGCGCCGGTGCGTGCCACCTTCGTGCATCAGCATTTGCAACCCTAGACAAGAGATCGAACTTCCAATCCGTCTTAACGCAGCACCGACAATGCAGAGAGACCATGCCGTTGTATTTCCGGTTGCGGAGTCGGGTCGGCGCCCCAGCAAGCGGGCCTTGAGTGTCTGAAGACAACTTGTTGGCCGCCTCATCCAGCGGGCTGTCGCAGAGCCGACGAGGTTAGGGCTGATGGCAAACGTAATGAATTCGAATAGAACGGCCACATGGCCGCGCCAGATACCCTTGCTCATCATGCTGGTGGCGACCTTTGCGCTTGTCGCTTTGGTAGCGAGCGTTTCCTATTTGCTCCTGCTGTACGGCGCGGCTGCCACGACACAGCGGATGCTGCATGATCGCACGCAGCGACTGGTGGACGACGAAGTCCGAAGCGTCAGGGAGTTGCTCGGCCCTATCGTTGCCGAAATTGAGCTTTCGTCGATTATCGCCGGCGTCCCACAGGAAGGACGCGACTCAGGCGATCGTTTGGCAGAGATCCTGAGCCTGGCGATGATTCGGATGCCGGGAGTCGTGATGGCGGAATTCGTCCGCACCGATCGCCACGCCCATCGCGTCCTTCGCACTCCCGACGGACCCGCCTGGCGCGATGAGTCGCTTCTGGCCGAGCCGTCGCCGAAGCTTCTGCAAGGCATGTCGTGGCAGGCTGAAACTGGGGTGTTCTGGAGCCCCCCACTCTGGAGCTCCGAAGTCGGACAGCCGGTGGTTAGGGTCGGGATGCCGATCAAAGGTGCCAAGGGAGGGGTTGCCGATGCTCTCGTGGCAACTGTCGCGTTAGGAGAGCTTTCAGAGCGGATATTGGACTCGGGAAATGAGAGCAACGGCGGCAGTTTCATACTCGTCGGCCACGACAGGGTCTTGGCCCACCGCCGGGTGGTCGATGCTCGAGGGCTGGGACTGTCGGGACAAATGCCGCTGCCAAGGATCGATCAAGTCGGCGACCCGGTGTTGGCTGCGATCTGGAACAAGCCGGCGACAAGCATGTGGTTCGACCGGGATCTTCATGACCTTGGACATGTCGCGGAGGTTTCCGGCCGGCGATGGCTCTTCGTGCATCGCCTCGTCTCCGGCTATGGCCCCGAACCCTGGTACATCGGTCGATACCTTCCCGTTGATGAGGTCACTGGCCCCTTTCAAAACCTCGGAACCGGGGCCCTGATCGGCGCTGCAACCCTGATTTTCGCGTTCCTGCTGGCAGCGGTCATCAGTTTCCGGGTGAGCAGGCTGATCGGTACAATCACCTCGGCCGCCAACTCGATCGGGCGCCTGGACTTCGACCGAGTCCACTATCATCCATCGTGGGTCCGCGAGATAGACCACGCAGGCTACAGCCTGGACCGCGCGCGGGCCGCCCTCAAATGGTTTGGCGCATACGTGCCGAAAAACCTCATTGTCCGGATCATGCAGGCGGGTGAAGCGGCGTTGGTTTCGCGAAAGCAGCTGGTAACAGTCCTGTTCACCGATATCGTCCACTTCTCGCAGATCACTCGCGGCGCGCCCATAGGCGAAGTCGCCGACATGCTCAATCAGCACTTTGCAATCCTCGGAACCTGCATCGAGCGAGAAGGCGGCCTCATCGACAAGTTCATTGGTGATGCCGCCATGGCGACGTGGGGGAGCCTTTCCGGAAGTGACGATCAGGCCGCTTCTGCGGTGCGCGCGGCTCTCGCCATCGTTTCGGCTTTGAAAGCTGACAACACCACACGACGGCGAGCAGGCAAGCACCCGATCAGGATCCGGATCGGTATTCACACCGGGCCCGTTCTGGTCGGCAACATCGGCTCGCCAGGACGCGTAAACTACACGGTGGTAGGAGATGCCGTGAACATCGCTCAACGTCTTGAGCAGGCTGGCAAGGAACTTATGGCTGTCGAGGACGAGATCATTGTTCTGGTAAGCACGGATACCGTAGCGCTGTTGCGAGATCGATCCCTTGTTGACCTGTTTCGTGGGATACCCCTTGCACGGCACGACGAAGCGGGAAACGAACTCGTCCACTACTTTCGTTTGTCCTATGATCAGTTGAGAGTTACCCAGTCAGGCATGCCGGGATGAGGCGTGCCGCCACGAGGGATTTTGTCAAAAGTCGCGATGCCCAACCCTACGCCTGCAGATGTCGTCTCTTTTATTGGCAGCTACTTCTGACTCGGGGGCGCTGCTGGCACCTGGATTTTTTCCAGCTCCGCAGCCAAGACTGAGCCGGTCTGGCGTCCGCGCCTGGTTCTAACAATGCCGGCGCGCTGCTCGACGTCGGGCAAGGCGGGCGAGCGGCTCCAATCAAGCACGAGTCGGTTCAGTGGCTCATTATGCCTTCATCGCGCAATTTCTATATCTTGCGTATGGGCGTCGGTGCTCTTCTTTTCATGCAGGCGCGATAGTCGGAGGTGCCTTCCTTATATCCACGACCCTGACAGATTTCCGCGTCGGTGCGAGGCCGTTGCCCGGATGCCTGGCACCCTGCCAGAGCGATGAGTCCACCGAGAAGCCCGGCAACGACTATTATTCGAAACATTGTTCTTCCCCGGGAGAGAGACAACAACTGACGCCAACCGGCTTCAACGTCTCGAACAGAAATCAGAAACTGATCGAGGCCACAACGCAACCAACTCAACACGCGCTTTTGTGTCTCGCCAAACTGGACATCACAATCTGACGGAAGCGACGACACCCTCGTGGCACGTTTTTTGCTGCATGTTTCGGCAATGTGAATCTCGGGCGACAGAGCCCCGAGTTGCTTAGCGAGGATTTGGCCGCCGAATTGATCCATCTCAAACTGTCGGCAATCCGGACAGCATACGTTTCAGCAATCCTTGGTTGTCACGGTCTTTGGCCAATTGATTGCCAACACGAGGGGAGAAAGAGCTCATGAAAGTTCGTAATTTCTTGATCATCACGTTCGCCGCCGTGGCGCTTGTGGCGTGTGGGCCGATGTCGACGGGAACCGTGAAGGATCTCAACATCCGCGACTGGGTAGGACACAGCGCGGCGCACCTCATCCAATCCTGGGGCAAGCCGCATCACGACTACCCTACGCCTGACGGGGGCAGGGCAATCGGCTACATGATCATCAACCAGGCGGTGACGGGACCGAAGTCGCAAGTCTTCTTCCAGGCGAGGAATTGCATGATCAACTTCACCGTTGATCGAGACGGCATCATCGATGATGCGACGGCCACCGGGTCGAAGTGCACGATCGGACCTCATGGCGAGAAGCATCCTCCGGCCAGCAAGACGTGAGTTACGACTTGGTTGGAAGGCAGCCAACGCGCCCAAGTTTCGGAAGTGACGATGGTACGGTCGCTTCCGGCTCTGCGTGACGGATCGCCGCAATATTCAGAAATGTCAGGCGACCACCACCCGGATGAGCAATCACGGGGGCGACTGTGCGATTTGCATTGGTAGCACCGCCTCAAGCGCTAACTGAGACGAGGCGGTGCTCCGCTAGGCAAGTTACTTCATCGGTCTCGACATCGGGGCGTTCGGTGGCATCGGCATCAGGCCGTGCACCATCTTTTGCTGGTCTGCGGTCAAGATTTTCCCGGCGTCGCCGACCCCCCGGATGAAGGTCAGGCGCTGGTCGGACTTCAGCTTCTCGATCTCACGCACCTTGGTCTCGATGGCGGCTGCGTCAGGCTGTTCCGACGCGGTTAAGGTCCAAAGCGCCTCTTCAGCCTCAACGATCTTGCGCCCTACCGCCGATTGCGCGCTCAGGGTCCGTTGCTTGATGGCGTTCAGCTGGGATTTTTGCTCGACGCTGAGGCCGAGCTTATCGGCGTAGTCGAGAAAGAAGCCCGTGCTCCCAACATGATAAAGATGGGAAGCGCCGGGAAAGCCCGGCAGCGCCGACGGCATCGCCATTGTGGTTCCGGCGCCAGGGGCCATGCCCATGGCACCCATCATCTTGTCCATGCCCATCATGCCGCCGCCACCCATGCCCATGCCGCCGCCCTGGCCGGCACCGCCCATGCCCTTGTCGTCCATGCCCATCATTCCGCCGCGGCCCATACCCATGCCGCCTTGGCCCATACCACTCTGACCCGTACCGCCTGGGCTCATGCCGCCAGGGGGTTGCGAGGGGTCCGGTGTTCCGTGCTGCGCCAGCTGTATCATCGCGGTGGGAATGGCACTGTTGGCAGACATAACCCTAGGCTTCGTGTCAGCCAGTGCACCGCTGGCAACGAGGGCGATCAGGCTGGTGGCCGTGAGGCCCAGCAGGGCTATCTTCGACATGGAAGCGCTCCATCGGTTTGAGGTCACTTTGTAGAGGTGACTCTCTCAAGACGGGAGTTCCTCCGCTTTGATCTGGCTCAAAGGGGGAGCGCTATCGCGGTCAGTGGTGCTTGTACCACCCGACACCACGGATATCGTTCCAGGCATCCGTCTGGTGGCAGAGATAGCATTGCTCGACACGCGCATGGTGCTGGCCGGCCACCATCATCGAGATCATGTGGAAATGATGCATGTAGTGGCTGGGCGGCGCCTGGTGGCATTGCGCGCACTCTGTCGAGCTGGGCGAAGGATGCTGGAAGCCGGCAATCCGCCACGTCGCGGTGACGTGGCAAGCCGCGCACTCCTGCCCGAACAGGTCGCGATGCGGACTCCTGTTGCTGTGGCAACCAAAACAATCGAGCTTTTCCGGATTGGTCGGCGACTTGGCCAACAGGCTTGAAAGCCAGTGGGCGTCCGCAGGCCGGCCAGATTGCTCGAGCCGTCTCAACTGGCCGATTGCAATCAGCGCGTCGTGATCCATTCGTGTCGGTCGCACCGCATTCTGATGCTCGATGTGGCACGCGGCACACAATTGGATGGTCGAATGAAAGGCCGTCGACTGGCGCGCGAGCGTGACGGCGTCGGTGGCATGACACGCGATGCAAGCACTCGCTTCCACGCCGCGCAACGGCGTGTGGCAGGTCTCGCATTTGCTGGATAGAAAAGCGTGTTTCGCGGAAAGCGCGCCAGGCCGCACCAGATCGGGCCATTGCGGCACGGCCGTCGAGCCTTGCCGATAAATCGTGCCAATCACGGCTGCTGCACCCGCAATCGTGGCGGTGGTCAGGATCAGGTAGGCAAGCGTCTTCCATTTCATGGAAGCCACCGCAGACCGTAGTAGATCCCGCTGCCAATGTGCAGCAGGAGGAGGCCGTAGAGGACGATCGAGGCGATGGTGTGCACCACCATCCAGCGCCCGGTGATGCGCTTGGCCGTTTCGCGAACGGTGAGAGAATATTCAGTATCCGCGATGGCATCGACGAGACGCAGGATCGGCACATCTGGCGCCGTTGACGGGGGCCCTGACGCTGCGCCGAGGCGAAGCGCGATCCGGTCGTAGGCGGACCGCAGGGTGCCGAGTAGCGCCTGTTGCTGGCGCACTTCGGCACCAAGATGGCCGAGGTAGTAGCGACCGACAAATCCTGTGCCGATGATCACCAGGATGTCGACGATCAGCGCGATCCCCAGCGCACTGCGATAGTTGTGGCCGGAATGCAGGATCGCCAGCAGGGCGGCCAGCAGGCCGCCATAGATGTGCAGGCTGAGCAGGCGCCCCAGAGAAACATGCCGTGTCACGCGGGCCTTCAGCCATCCGATGTACTTGATGGCCGGATAGAGCAGAACCAGCAGCATCAAGGCTGCCGCCGCAATGCCCAAAGCGCCACCGCCCAGGCTTCCCGGAAAGCGCGGCGCGACATGGAGCAGGTAGCCGGGCGCCAGAAAGAGCAGCAATGTTCCCAGTGCCAGCACGATCACTCTTTCCTTGTCGCTCATGTCAGGCGTCGATGGTGACATTGCTAAGCGACCGCGCCTGGCAGGCGAGGATGACGCCGGAAGACTTGTCTTCGTCGGTCAGCGCATCCTGGACCTCCATCGTTACCTGGCCCGCCAGGAGCTTGGTCTTGCAAATCCCGCAGGTTCCGACCCGGCAGGAATAGTCGATCGGTACGCCGATCGATTCGGCGATTTCTAGCACGGTCTTGTCTGGCGGCAGGGGCGCGGCCTTGCCTGACCGGGCAAACGACAGCGTCGCCGTGGCAGGCCCCGTCTCGACTGCGCGCGCTCCAGATGGGATGTCGTCAGCCTCGACCTTCTGCAGAAGCTGGGTGACGGAAGCAGGCGGCGGCGGAGGTGGCGATGGTCGAGGCGGCGGCACCAAGCCCGTTGCAGGGCCGAACGCTTCGGTTTTGATCTGGTCGGGGGGCACGCCGAGCTCGGCCAGGACACGGCGGATGGCATCCATCATCGGTGGCGGTCCACAGAGATGAATCCGTCGCTTGTCGATGCCCGGCACCGCGTGGACGATGGCATCCTTGCTGAGCTGCCCTTCCAGTCCCATCCAGGCGGTCCCTTCGGACCGCGCCGCTACGGCAGCCGCGACATGCAGCTTCGGCCATCGACGCTGGAGATACTCGAGTTCCTCGCGAAAGATGAATTCCTCGGTGTTGCGGACCGCACAAACGAGGAAGATCTCTCCGGGCCATGTCATGTCGGTGAGATAGCGGATGACGCACATCATCGGCGTGATGCCGACGCCGCCGGCGATCAGCACGATGCTGTCGGCATTGCCGCCGTCGAATGTGAAGACGCCGGACGGGCCCCTGACCTGCAGCGTATCGCCGACGGACACCCTGTCGTGGAGGTAGCGCGAAAATTCGCCATCGTCCTCGCGCTTGACGGTGATCTCGACATAGGACGTGCGGGTCGGCGGCGAGGCGATGGAGTAGGACCGCCGGATGGTCTTGCCGTCGACCGTCGCCGAAAATGTCAGGAACTGGCCGGGGACGAAGGTGAAGGGAATTGGCGCGCCTTCCGGCGCCACGAGCCGGAAGGTCTTCACGTGAGGGGTCTCGCGGTGGATGGCGGTGACGCGCATTGCCCCCGACCAGGTACCGCTCTTTGGCGGCGCAATCGGCGGCGGCGCGGTCAGCTCGGCGGTCGTCGACGGTGGTGGCGGTGGCGCCGGCATCGGCTGTCCAACCGGACGTAGGGTTGCGGTAGACGCGCTTGTCAGCCGATTCACCAGGGCAATCGAACGACGGTGACGGCCGGCGGCCATTGCCGCCAGGGTGAGCGCAAACAAAGCGATCGCCGCCATGGAAACGAAGTGGAACCAGGTAAGCCCAAAGGGACCGACGGAACCCTCGGCCGACATTTCGGCAGGCGCGAGGTTCATCTGGTTGCGGAACCATGTCAGCGCGATCTGACGGGGCGCCTGGCCTTCCGCCAGGGCACGCAAACCCGCCGTGCCGCTTTCCAGCTCGGCGAGCGCGGCGCGCTGGCGAGTGACGGCCGCCGACATGCCAGCAGTGTCGTTAGTCATCACCGCCCGGTGGTAGTCGTCGTAGGCTTGGACGAGCGCGGCGTTGCCGGTGTTGATGCGATCGCGCGCATCGGCTTCGATCCTGGCGCGAGCTTCCGGCGTCATCGCCGGCAGCTCCATGAGCTGAGGATACAGCTGCTTTTTGGGCGGCCCGCCCATCATCGCCCCCATCGCCTCCATCATCCCGATGGGGGAGGCGGGAGCGGCGGTTGGGCCTTGAGACGGTGTTGCCGGCGTACCGGTTTCCGCTGGTGCCGGTGATTGACCTCCATGATGCGGCGCGTGGGGATCGGGCGCCTGTGCGCCGACGGGAGACTGGCCGAGGAGGATTGTCACGACCAGCAGCGCCAAGCCGAAGCCGTATCTGCCACCTATTGGAACTGATGCTGGCCGTGGTCGCTGTCGCATGCCCATTCACCTACTGCAGCATACATCAGTGACCATAGTCAGGCGAATTAACTCGACAGCATTTGATCCTCATCAAGGACGGGACTCCGATCATCGCCATGCGTGTACTCGCGGTTGATATGAATCAACGCGCCCCCGACCGATGGACCACAAGCTACAGGCTGAACAAGGGCCGGTGGGTATGCCGCGGTCCCCTCGGGAGCCAGCGTGAATCGAGACAGCAGCGCCCAGCGGCGTTCAAAGAGCTTTCTGCTGCCGGTCGACGACAGGGACTTCATTCTCTCTGACGAGATGCGGCCGCTGCGCTTTGCTATGGAGTACGCCAAGACTGAACAGGCACTCTGCAAGGCTTGCATCTGCTCGACAGTGGTTGTCTTTGGCAGCGCGCGTGCGCCGTCGCCGGAACATTTGGAGGCGCTGCGCACGGACCCCGCGATCAATTCCGATGCGGACAAGCTCGAGCGTCTCGTCCGGCACTCTGGTTACTACGAGCGCGCGCGTGCGTTCGCGACCCTGGTCTCGCTTCGTGGTGGCGCCCTGTTCAGCAGCCAGGGCTGCGGGGAGAATGTCATCGCAACAGGCGGCGGCCCCGGCATCATGGAGGCCGCCAACCGCGGAGCAACGGAAGCGGGTGCGCCAAGCATCGGTTTCAACATCTCCCTTGCCACCGAGCAGCAGCCAAATGCCTACTCCACGCCCGAGCTGACGTTCCAGTTTCATTACTTTGCCATGCGCAAGATGCATCTCGCGATGCGCGCCAACGCCCTTGCCGTGTTTCCGGGCGGGTTCGGCACCCTCGATGAGCTCTTCGAACTTCTGACCTTGCTGCAAACGCGCAAGGCGCCTGCGCTGCCGGTCGTGCTGTTCGGGCGGGACTATTGGCGGCGGGTGATCAACTTCGATGAATTGGTGTCCGAAGGCGCCATCAGCCAGGCCGATCGGCAATTGTTCGAAGTCGTCGAAGAGCCGGAAGAGGCTTGGCAAGTGTTGTGCCAGCGAGGACTCACTGCCCATCTTCCTCCAACCAAGCGACGGCATGCAGCCGTGTGCGAAGACATCGCGCCCGGCGAAAGCCCGAGCGCGTTGATCCGGGCGGGCCTGCCTGTCAAGCGGCTCGAGAAGACCAAGACATGCGTCTGACATTCCTTGGCGCCACGCAAACTGTCACGGGATCGAAGTCCCTGCTCCAGGTCGGCTCGACAAGAGTGTTAGTCGACTGTGGCCTGTTCCAGGGACACAAGGAGCTCAAGGACAGGAATTGGGCGACTCTTGCTGTCGACCCCGGGACGATTGATGCGGTCATTCTCACGCATGCGCACCTCGATCATTCCGGCTACTTGCCGTTGCTGGTGAAGAATGGATTCAAGGGCCCGGTCTATTGCACGCCGGCGACCCGGGACCTTTGCGAGATCCTGCTCTTGGATAGTGGGCATCTGCTTGAACGGGACGCGGATTTTGCCAATCGCCACGGCTACTCGAAGCATAAGCCCGCCCTTGCGTTGTATACGGTGGCCGATGCGCAGGCCGCGCTCGGGCTCCTGCGACCCGTCGAATTCGGCAAACGATTTTCGGCAGGCGCCGAGGTAACCGCCCAATTCTGGCCGGCAGGCCACATTCTTGGCGCGGCAATGGTCCAGGTCACGCATGAGGGGACCTCGGTGCTGTTCAGCGGCGATCTGGGCCGAGCCGGCGATCCCATCATGCTCGAACCGGCCCAACCTCCGGCCAGCGACTACCTTGTCGTCGAGTCGACCTATGGCGACAGGCGGCACGAAAAGCTTGACCCTGCGCAGAAGCTCGGAGGTATCATCACCAAGACGGCCGCCAGAGGCGGCACCGTCCTGGTGCCGGCATTCGCCGTCGGCCGAGCACAGTCGCTCCTCTATTACCTTCACAGGCTGAAGTCGGCCGGTCGCATGCCTCAGATAGCCATCTTTCTGGATAGCCCAATGGCAGTTTCCGCGTCAGACATCTTTTGCCGGCACCTCGGCGACCACAAGCTCACCGAAGCCGAATGCTCAAGCATGTGCGCGGTAGCGCGTTATGTTCGCAGTGCCGAGGATTCTAAAGCGCTCGACCATTCGGCCGTGCCGGCGGTCATCATCTCGGCGAGCGGCATGGCGACAGGTGGTCGAGTCCTCCATCACCTCAAAGTCATGGCGCCCGATCCGCGGAACACGATCTTGCTGGCGGGCTTTCAGGCCGCTGGGACACGCGGCGCGCAATTGATGAACGGCACAAAGGACCTCAGCATTCATGGGCAGAGAGTCCTGGTGCGCGCATCGGTCGAGGCCATGCACATGTTGTCAGCCCATGCAGACGCCGATGAGATCATCGAATGGCTTGGCGGATTCCACCACCCTCCAAAGTGCACATTCGTGACACACGGAGAAGCTAAGGCCGCAGACTGCCTAAGTGCGAGGATCTCTACCGAACTCGGCTGGACTTCCAGTGTTCCTTCTTATGCGCAGGCGATGGAGATCAGCTAACGAGCAATCATCGTTGCGTCTTTGGGATTTTCTGGGTCTCCCAGTCTTCGGCGCGTAGCAGCCGTCCGACCGTGCGCTGGATTTTGTCGTAGCCCACCGTCTCCGACTCTCCGACGAGCAATGGCAGATCCGTCGGCAACTCCTTCCTCTGCTCGATGAGCCGCATAACGGCTTCCCCTGCATCGGCGAGGTGCACAAAGGCCTAACTGCGTCCGATGTCACCGGGGTAGAGGTGCCCGAGGAATTGCCGTTCATAGATTCGCGCGATCTGCTGCGACAGAAACGCATTACGGCATCTGTTGTCGTAGACGCCCGCCGGCCAAGCGAAGCAGGACTATCGAAATGTCGCCATGCTGCTTTCAGATGAGCGCCTCTATCTCCGCCTTCGACAATGGATAGGGCCATCGCGGGTCAATAGGCCCGTCCTCGTTGATGCGATGTCCGGGCCCGACCGGTGCGCGGAACGAACATCGTGCTCGTGAAGACGAACTGCTCAACCTGGAACTTTTGAAGATGGTGCAGGAGCCGTTCCGTGCCGCGCACGGTGATCTGTTCATAAAGTGGGCTGGGCTCGCCCAAGAGATCGTAGTAGGCCGCGAGATGGATAACGGAGGCGCTGCGGTCCCCATATGCGAGGCGGAGACGCTCGAAAGCGCCCTTGACGCCGGTCTCCGACGTCAGATCGATGCATACGCATTCTGCGGCTGGTAGCGGCGCGTGAGACGCCATCCGATCGAGGCCGACGAGCGAGAAATGGCCCGCAAATTTATTGATCAGTGCCGCGCCAATGAAGTGGCTGCTGCCGGTGACAACCACAACGTCGTCATCGAGGCCTCCTGCAAGCGGTTGAAGAAAGTCAACGCTTGGACGATTTGGAGGTTGCGATGCTGAGTTTCGAAAATCCATTACCCAACATTCAGTGCCCCCGATGCCATTCGACCATTCTCGATCTAGTATTCTGGAACTGGCGTGGGCGCAAAGCATGGTTCTCCGCATGACTGCAATCACATCAGCTCGTTTTTCGCGCTGCGCGAAGTCCATGGCACTCGACGACAATTCAAATAGAGTAAGGAATGCAACATGACGAAGCAGACCATTGTCGCTACGGCGGCCATACTATTCGCCGCCTGCACGATTGGCAGCGTCGCGCACGCCGATGGCGTTAAATGCAGCGGCATCAATGCCTGCAAAGGTCAAAGCGAGTGCTGACCACATCCTCGTCGTGCAAGGGACAAAATGCCTGTAAGGGTCGGGGATGGGCCGAAGTCGCAACGGCGGCGGAATGCACCAGCAAGGGTGGCAAGGTTCTCTAGGCCGAATCGCAGTCTGCAGCCCGAAAGATCACTACGGACACCCGAGCGTCGGGGTACCGAAGCAGGCGCGCTCGCAAAGGTATGATGGCTCCTTCCCCCCAGAGCAACTGGCTTCAGACGCTCAGAATTTACCTAAGCATCTCGGCCATACTTCACCTCGCCTGGGAAACACTGCAGCTACCGCTCTATACGATTTGGAGTACCGGCACCTTGGGCGGAATTGCCTTTGCGATCCTCCATTGCACGGCTGGAGACTTGATGATCGCGAGTCTCTCACTTCTGGTCGCGCTCATCGCCGCCGGTAATCTCGCATGGCCAGCTGAAAGGTTCATTCCCGTCATGGCGACGACGATCGTCATCGGGGTCGGCTATACCGTCTACAGTGAATGGTTGAACACTGTCGTCCGCAAAACGTGGGAATACTCCGAGCTAATGCCGACGCTTCCAATGCTCGGCACGGGATTGTCTCCGTTGATGCAGTGGATGATCGTACCAACCGTTGGATTTGCCGCGATTCGATGCCGGTAGGCACGGGGGAGCCCCGATCCGACGCTAGCCCCTGATGCCGCTACCAGCGTAACAACCGGGAGCCGAGGACGGCGCCGGCGAGCGTGCACAGCAGAATCGTGGCGCTATACCAGACGGCGACGAACGGCAGCGAATCGGCGGTGCAATGCAAAGCGTAGCCGGCAGCGCTCAGTCCCCCTGCGACGAGGCCGGAGAGGGCCCCAGCTCGCCTGAGGTCCGTCGGGGCGGCTTGGCGCACCGCCCAGACCACCAGCGCGAAAGGAACGATGGCGATGATTGGGATGGACAGCAGGCATTCGAGCCATTCATCGCCCATGAACATCGTTTGCCAATGCACCGCGGGCGCATAGACCAAACTGATCGCGGCCAACCCGACGATGCCGACAAAAGGCAACGCCACGAGTGCCATCGAGCCACGCTGGCCGCCGGCCGGTCGTGCAAATCTGATCAAATCGAGGAAGGCCAACACTGCGACCGTCACCGCGAAAGCGAACTTGGAAAACATGAAACCAAGTGCCTCGGCGCGCCAAGCGTCGGTTCGACTGCCGAGCATGATCAGCGCGACGCCGAGAGCGACCACGGCACCGACTGCGACGGCGCCGGTGATGGTACACGACATCAGCCGGCGATCGACGGCCTCGATATTGGTGCTCAGAATGTCGATCAGATCGTCTGTTTTCATGACTTGGGCTCCGGCCTAATCGCCGCCGACATCGCTTTCAGTCCGCGGTGGATGCTGATCTTGACCGCCGATTCCGTCATGCCCGACCGGCGCGCTGCTTCGGCGACGCTCAGCCCATCCAGCTTCACATACTGAATGGCCTGCTGCATTTTTGCCGGCAGGCGCGCCATCAGCCGCTTGAGGTCAATCGAGCTCTCCACCGCGTCGTGATCGGCATGCGACGTAAGCTCGTCGGCATCCTCGATCGGCACGTCGCCATGGGACGAGTTGGTGCGGCGCAAGTGGTCTATCAGCTTGTAACGAGCGATAGCATGCATCCAAGGCGTGAAGAGTTCGGCCCGGTTGTAGGTATGTCGTCGAGAGTGAATCGCCAGCAACACCTCCTGCAATAGGTCCTCCGCCTCAAAGGCGCCTCTCCCGGCGCGCGCAAGCCGTCCGCGGTAATAGCTGCGCAAGTGTCCGCTGAGCCGTTCGAGCAGCGCACGATAGGCGCTGGCGTCGCCGTCGAGGCCCGCCGTCATGAGTGCCTTCAGCTCCGGCTCGTTCGTCGACATACAGCCATTATCTTCTATTCGGGCGAACCGCAGCCCCGGTTACAGCGAATCTCTAAAACCGCCAGCCCGCGATGTACCCAATCGTCGCTCACGTCAACGTGAGCGAGAGCCTGTATCCGTTGCGTCCTACGCGTCGAACTCATGGGAAGAGGCCAGTCGTCATTTCGGAGTGCAGCCTCGGACGTCCTCTACTCTCAGGGACCGTCCCTACTCAAGGCAAGGAGATCGAGATGAATTACTCAACTCGCAAGGGAGTGCTTAAGAGCACGGGCGCCATCCTGGCCGCGAGCGCCGCCACTTTCGCCGCCGCAGTGGCGATAACGGTGTCGGGCCCGGCCTTGGCCGCCCCCCAGGACTATCGCTTCGAACTGGTGCAGGCGGCGCCCGCTGGCCCCGGCAAGTCAGACGTCACCGTCCGCCTCGTGCGCACGGCCGATGGCACGCCGGTTGCGAACGCGGAAATCTCCGCGGCCACCGCGATCAACACCGTCGCCGAGCAAGCGGGTTCTCGCCGATTCCGGGTCGAGACCGCAACGGCCGGTCCGTCGACCTTGCTCGTGTCCGCCAAGGTGCCAGGCGCTACTCGCGTCGAGCGCACCTTCAACTCGTCCATAAAGGCGACGCTGGAAAGAAAAGTCCGCGGCAAGAGCGAGTTGGTCAGCGGTGCGGTCACCTTTGACGCCCAATGACGTCGCGGGCGGGCGGGCCGCCTGCGATCGCCAACACGTCGCAGCAGCGAGTGTTCCTGTCGGGCAAATTGTCGGAGGACTAAGTCATGTTCCGTCGAGGAGTTCTCGTGGCGATTGTCGCAGCGGCGACCAGCGCCTTTGCAGTGCCCGCGCTCGCGTGGGACGCCAGGCTGTCCGTCGAACGGGTGCTGGCCGCCGCCGGCCACGTCGTCAATGTCGATATCGACGCCAGCAAGATCACCATCGAGCACAAGCCGGTCACGCACTTCTACATGGAATCCATGACCATGATCTTTCGGGTCAAGGACCCGACAATGCTCACGGGGTTGACGCCCGGCGACAAGATTCGATTCAAGGTCGAACGCGACAATGAAGGGTTTGTCATCACCAGGATAGAGAATGCAATTTAACACAACAGCGCGCACCCCGAGAGCTTGGCTCCATCGGCGAGCGGGAACCGCCGAACTCTGGCGCCGTTACGCAATGCGCGTTTGCCGATCCGGTAAGAGGACTCCCGATGTGCGAAGGCATGTCCTGCGGCGCCATGATGTGGGGCGGATGGTTGATTAGACTACTAGCCCTCGTCGTTCTTCTGCTGGGCACTGCGGCTCTCGTGAAATACCTCCGATCAAGTGATAAGTCGCGTTGTTCGAACGGCGGTCTGGTGGTTTCTGGCCGAGCGCTACGTCATCGATTCAGCATCTCTGCATAACGCTACCGTGACAACTGCGCTGTTGGCAGGTCCGGTTGATTAGCACACTATGACAGCCATGCGTCGTCTGCACCTCCTTGCTGGCTTGCTGGGCTGCTTTGCCGTTCTCTCGGCGAGTTTGCCGGCGGTCGCGCTTGGCTCGGCACCTTCGCTCAGTAGCGCCCCGGCGCAGACGGCGACATCCGAGCCCTGCGATCACTGCCCTGATTGCCAGGGTGGGCCATGCCAGCCAGCGATGGCAGGTTGCGTGCAGAGCTGCGTGGCCTCGGCGCCGGCTCTCGGCGTGGCGAGTTTTTCTCTGCAGGCGTTTCCAACCACAGAGATTGTTAGTCTCCGTCCGCTGGCCGCCCTGCACGGCCGGTCACCGCCGCCCGATCCCTTCCCACCGCGGATCTGATTTCCCGATCATTGCAGGAGCGTAGCGCACGCCTGGTGGCGTAGCGCGGCGTGGCAAGTGCCTTTGTGCGCGTGGTCTTTGGAAGGGAAGTCGTATGTCGAACGGATCGAGTTCGAAGCGGGGTGCCGCCCTGTCGCTGGCGTTGTTCGCCCTCGTCCTGGGCCTTGCCGCCGGCGCGGGCGCTGTGCTGTGGCTGTGGAAGGGGACTATACCCGGCGCCCCGATGGAGGCTGCCCAGGCCGCCGCGCCGGCCGGCGGGCCTTGCAACGGCAAACCGGCCAAGCTCTATCGCAATCCGATGGGGGCGCCTGATACCTCTCCCGTGCCGAAGAAGGACTCTATGGGCATGGACTACATCGCCGTCTGCGAGGACGAGGGTGCGCCGGAGAACGGCAATGTCGTCAAGGTGAGCCTCGACCGCGTGCAGAGGCTGGGCGTGCGAAGCGAGGCGGTCGAGGAGCGGGCGCTGGCACGCACCATATTCACCTTCGCCTCGGTGCAGTACGACGAGCGCCGCCAGGCGGTGGTCGCCCCGAAATTCGGCGGCTGGATCGAGAAGCTCTACGTCAACGCCACCGGCGACGTCGTGACGGCCGGCCAGAAGCTGTTTGACGTCTACAGCCCCGAACTTAACGTTCTTCAGCAGGAATTCATGCTGTCGCGCGGTACGCAGAGCGGTGCTGAGGGCCGCCTGCGCAATCTGGACTATCCCGAGGCCGAGCTTGAGAAGTTGCGCCGCGGCGATCGCGCGCCACGCATCATCGGCGTGCCTGCGCCGGAGGCCGGCACGGTCGTGGAGAAGGTGGCGGTCAAGGGGATGCGCTACCAACCCGGCGAGGTGCTGTTTCGCATCGTCGATACCTCAACAATGTGGGTGGTGGCCGAGGTCTACGAGCAAGATCTCGCCTTCGTGAAAGTAGGCGACATGGCCAAGGTCACCGTCAATACCTGGCCCGACCAGTCGTTTCCCGGTCGTGTGACCTTCATCTATCCCAGCGTCGGTAAGGAAAGCCGTACGGCGCGGCTCAGAATCGAGGTGGCCAATCCTGACGGACTACTGCGCGCCGACATGGCGGCCACAGTCGAGATCGAGGCGCCCATCCCGGGCCGATGGGTGGCAGTGCCCGACTCGGCGGTGATCGACAGCGGCAAGCGGCAGATCGTGCTGGTCGAGCGCGGCGAGGGCCGCTTCGAGCCGCGGCCGGTGAAACTCGGTGCCCGTGTGCCTGGATACGTGCAGGTGCTCGACGGGCTGAAGCCGGGCGAGCGCGTGGTGACCGCGGCCACCTTCCTGATCGACGCCGAGAGCAATCTCCGGGCGGCACTCGCGGCGTTCACGGCTGGAGACGGCAAATGATCGCCGGCCTGATCCGCTGGTCGGCTCGCAACCTTCTGCTGGTGTTCATCGCCACGCTCGGGCTCACGGGCGGCGGACTTTACGCAGTCGGCCGCGTCTCGCTCGATGCCATCCCCGACCTCTCCGACACCCAGGTGATCGTCTACACCGAGATGCCGGGCCAGGCGCCGCAGGTCGTCGAGGACCAGGTCACCTATCCGCTGACAACGGCGATGCTGGCGGTGCCGCGCAGCCGCGCCGTGCGCGGCTTCTCCTTCTTCGGCGTGTCGTTCGTCTACATCATCTTCGAGGACGGCACCGACATCTACTGGGCGCGCAGCCGCGTGCTGGAGTATCTCAATTCCGGCGCCCAGAAGCTGCCGGCCGACGTCAAGCCGACCCTGGGGCCCGACGCGACGGGCGTGGGCTGGGTCTATCAATACGTCGTGGTGGGCGCGAACCGCTCGCTGGCCGAGCTGCGCTCGCTGCAGGACTGGTACATTCGCTTCGGTTTGGCCAAGGCCGAGGGCGTGGCCGAGGTGGCGAGCGTCGGCGGCTTCGTGCGGCAGTACAACGTCGTGGTCGATCCAGCCAAGCTGCGCAGCTACGGCGTGCCGCTGGCGAGCGTGATCGCGGCGATCCGCGCTTCCAACCGCGAGGTCGGCGGCCGGGTCGTTGAAATGGCCGAGACGGAATTCATGGTGCGCGGCCGAGGCTACATCAAGAACACGGCGGACCTCGAGCAGATCGTGCTCAAGGCCGACGGGTCGGTGCCGGTGCTGCTGCGCGACGTGGCGCGCGTCGAATTCGGACCCGACGAGCGACGCGGCGTCGCTGAACTCAACGGCGAAGGCGACGTGGTGAGCGGCATCGTGCTGCAGCGCTTCGGCCAGAACGCACTCGACGTCATTGCCAACGTGAAGGCAAAGATAAAGGAAATCGCGTCCGGCCTGCCGGAAGGTGTCCGTATCGAGCCGGTCTACGACCGCTCCGACCTGATTCATCGCGCCATCGACACGCTCATCCGAACACTGGTCGAGGAGAGCGTCGTGGTAGCACTGGTGTGTTTCGTGTTCCTGCTGCACGTGCGCTCGGCGCTGGTGGCGATCGTGACCTTGCCGGTTGGCGTGCTGATGGCGTTCCTCGCCATGCACTTTTTGGGCATCGGCTCCAACATCATGAGTCTTGGCGGCATCGCCATTGCCATCGGCGCCATGATCGACGCCGCCATCGTCATGATCGAGAACGCCCACAAGCACCTGGAACGGCTGAAGCCCGGCCAGTCGCGCAGCGAGGCGATCATCGAGGCGGCAGTCGAGGTGGGTCCCGCCCTGTTCTTCAGCCTGCTGGTCATCACCGTGTCGTTCCTGCCGATCTTCACGCTCGAGGCGCAGGAGGGCCGGATGTTCAAGCCGCTGGCCTGGACCAAGAGCCTGTCGATGGCGGCGGCGGCGCTGTTGTCGGTCACGCTGGTACCGGCGTTGATGCTCCTGTTCGTGCGTGGCCACATCCTGCCGGAGCGCCGCAATCCTGTGAACCGGGTGCTGATCTGGACTTATCGGCCGGCCATCGATCTGGTGCTGCGGGCGCGCGTGCTGACGATCGTCCTGGCGATGGCGATCCTGGGCGCGACGGCATGGCCGGTGTCGAAGCTCGGTACCGAATTCATGCCCGCGCTCGACGAGGGCACGCTGTTCTACATGCCGACGACCTTGCCCGGCCTGTCCGTCACCAAGTCGGCCGAGCTGCTGCAGACCCAGGACAAGATCATCCGGTCGTTCCCCGAAGTTGCCTCGGTCTACGGCAAGGGCGGCCGCGCCGGAACCGCAACCGATCCCGCGCCGCTGGAAATGTTCGAGACGGTGATCAACCTGAAACCCAAGGATCAATGGCGGCCGGGCATGAATGTCGACCTGCTGATCGCCGAGCTCGACCGGGCCTTGCAGTTCCCCGGCGTCAGCAACGCCTGGACCATGCCGATCAAGGCCCGCACCGACATGCTGGCCACCGGCATCAGAACCCCCGTGGGCATCAAGCTGCTCGGCCGCGACCTCGGCGAACTGGAAGGCCTCGCACGCCAAGTCGAGGCGGCGGTACGTAGCGTGCCCGGCACCACCAGCGCCTTCGCTGAAAGGGTCACCGGCGGGTCGTTCCTCGACATCGTGCCTAACCGCATGAGGCTCGCCCAGTACGGCCTTACGATCGAGGATTTGCAGCTCGCGGTGTCGAGCGCGCTGGGCGGCGAGGCGGTCACCACCACGGTCGAGGGCCGCGAGCGCTATTCGGTCAACGTGCGCTATCCGCGGGATTTCCGCTCCGATCCGCGCGCCATCGCGTCCGACGTGCTGATCTCCACCATGCGCGGCGGCATGATCCCGTTGGGCCAGGTCGCCGACGTCAAGCCGAACCACGGGCCGACCACCATCCGTACCGAGAATGCCCAGCTCGCGGTCTACGTCTTCGTCGATTTCCGCGACCGCGACCTCGGCGGCTATGTTGCCGATGCGCGCCGCGCCGTGCACGAGAAGGTGAAATTCCCGCCCGGCTCCTACGCCATCTGGAGCGGCCAGTTCGAGTTCCTCGAACGGGCGGAGGCGCGGCTGCAGATCGTCGTGCCGGCGACCTTGCTGCTGATCTTCGTCCTGCTCTTTCTCAACTTCCGGCGCATCGCAGAGACGTTGATCGTCATGCTGTCGTTGCCGTTCTCGCTGGTCGGGGGCTTCTGGTTCGTGTGGTGGCTGGGCTTCAACATGAGCGTGGCCGTGGCCGTGGGCTTCATCGCCCTGGCGGGTGTCGCCGCCGAGACCGGCGTGGTGATGCTGATCTACCTCGACCACGCGTTGAGGGAGCGGCAGCGCCAGTGCGAGGCCGAGGGCCGGCCGCTCGATCGGTCGGACCTGCGGGCCGCCATCGTCGAAGGCGCCGTCGAGCGCGTGCGGCCCAAGATGATGACGGTGACGGCCATCATGGCGGGCCTGCTGCCCATCCTGTGGAGCACCGGCACGGGCTCCGAAGTGATGCAGCGCATCGCTGTGCCGATGATCGGTGGCATGGTGAGCTCGACCTTGCTTACCTTGTTGGTCATTCCCGCGCTCTACGCCCTGGTTAAGGGCTGGAACCTGCAACCGGCATCGACTCGCCTAGCGGAGGCCCGCACATGAGATACTTCATGCTCGCAGCACTACTTGCGCTGCTCCTGGCCTGCTCGGAGTCGCCACCGCCGACTCTAGCGCCATCGCCCGGACCCGACGATGCAACTGCGCCATCCTCCGACGCACCCTATCGCCCGGTCATGGCAGGCACCGTTTATCACGGGCTGGGGAGGGCACCATGATCCGGCCTGCCGCCGTCGCGCTCTCGCTCGTCGCCCTGCTTGCCGGCTGCGCCTCGTTCTCGCCCGACGGCGGCATGAGCGAGGTGGCGCAGGGCGTCGGCCGGGAGACCCGTCTCGGCATCGGCAAGAATGTGGTCAAGATCGCCAGCATCGAGCAGGCGCATCAGGTGAAGGAACAGGTCGCCGCCCTGCTGGCTGCACCGATCTCGGCCGATGCGGCGGTGCAGGTGGCGCTCCTTAACAACCGCGACCTGCAGGCCGCCTACAACGACCTGGGAATCTCCGAGGCGGCCTATGTCCAGGCCAGCCTGCCGCCCAATCCGGGGATCTCCTTGATGAGTATTGGGGGCACAGGTGTGGCAAATTTCGAGCTGAGGCTGATCGGGGACATCCTGAGCCTGATCACTCTGCCTCGGCGCACAGCGATCGCCGCCGACCAGTTTGCCCGCGCTCGACAGCAGGCGGTGGCAACCACGCTGAGCCTCGCGACTGACACGCGTCGGGCCTATGTCCGCGCCGTTGCCGCCCAGCAGCAGGTCGGCTTCCTGGATCAGGCGCGCGGCACGGTCGATGCGGCGGTAAGGCTGAACATGCAGCTTGGTCAAGCCGGCGGCGGCGACCAGCTCGATCAGGCCGAGCTCGCCGCCTTCTATGCCGAACTGAGCGCGCGCATGGCCCAAGCGCGGCTCACGGCGCGCCGCGAGCGCGAGACGCTGATCCGCCTGATGGGCCTGTGGGGAGGCGACATCTCCTTCAGCCTGCCCGCCGAACTGCCGTCTCTGCCGAGCGAACCAGAGTCGATGGCGGCAGTAGAAGTGGAAGCCATCAACCGCAGGGTCGACTTGATCATGGCGCGCTATGACGTCGCCGCGCTGGCCAAGTCCCTGTCGCTCACCGAGGCCACCCGCTACGTCTCCATGCTGCAGCTGGCCGGCATCTTCAACAGCGAGTCGGCCAACCCGCTGACCAACACCAACACCCAGATCAACCGCGGCGGCGCTCAGCTCGACTTCCAACTTCCCATCTTCGACACCGGCGAAGCCCGCACGCGGGCAGCGCAGGAGACCTACATGCGGGCGCTGAACCGGCTTGCTGCAAAGGCCGTCAATGCCCGCTCCGAGGCGCGCATCGCCTACGAGACCTATCGGGGCACCTACGACATCGCTCGCTTCTGGCGCGATCGGGTCTTGCCGCTGCGCCAGACGGTCTCTCGCGAGGTGCAATTGCGCTACACCAATGGTGCGTTGGCCGGTGAGGGGATGCGCGTCGATCTTTTCAGGTTCTTTGTCGACGCACGCGTGCGCATCGGAGCTACTGCCTCCGCATTGGACGCCCGACGCGACTTCTATCTCGCCGCCGCCGACCTCCAGGCCGCGCTCTCCATTGGCGCCGGCGGATCAGCGAGTAACGAGCCGGCGGCATCAACATCAACTCCGATGCAGTAAAGTCGCGACACATCCGGAACGAAGACGGGACCGTTCGCCATTTACGCTCTCCCCAAGGACGACGGCGATCCCGCAATCTACACCAAGGAGTGAATGATCAGGGAAGACCTCCCGACAATGGCCGAGTCAAGCCGCGGTTTGCCAACCGCAACTCCGTCGGTCGGTGATCGGCTCGGCTCCGCTCGGCGTTATCTTGGCGGCCGGCGAACACTCTTTGTTTTGGTCGCCTTCGTCTGCGGCTTGGCTTTGAACTGGAACTGGCTCCTGATCGCCGCCCTAATCTCAATGTTAGTGGCCGTTTCGTCATGCATCGCGATGTGCGCTGCTGATACCGCTTGATGATCAGCAATGTCGGGACGTCGGGTCCCAATTGTGCAGCTTCCACCCAACCATTGGAGCGACGGATTAGTCTAGTTGCTACCGGCGGTCTGTTCTGTATTTCAGCGCAGTGGTTATAGATGCGCTGAGTTCTTGGCTAAATCAGATCCGCCGACGGACAGTCGCCTTGTACGTCAGATAGGCGCTTCCAATTTCTGCTCCAGGTAGCGTTCCTCTTTTCTGATGACCAGCAGACCAACCCCACTTCCTGCAGGAAGCGACAGCAGCAACATCGCGAGGGAGTTGGCAAGAAGGGCAACCCCGATACACCACAGCAGCATAGAGAAATAGACCGGATTCCGGCTTAGCCGAATACGCAGGCATCCACGAGAGACGTAGTCGGCTTTCGGACATCGAAGGCAGTGTGCACCTTTGTCGTCGATCTGCCTAACGCCCGGGTTGCTTCCAACCCTACCTCGAGCTCGCGCGGAGGAAGCGCGCAACGCGGCCCACTTGACTCTGGAGCCAGCTCCAAGGGGTAGCAATACACAAGCGTTGTACTTGCCATCGGACGACTATTGGAACCGGAGCATCAAATGAAAACTGCAACTTTCAAAATCGAAGGCATGAACTGCAACCATTGCGCCAACACCATCAAGGCACTTATCGAGCAACAGCCCGGCGTGAAGATGACCACGGTCTCTTTCGACGAAGGCCAGGCGCGCATTCTCTACGAGCCGCAGGTTATCACTGAAGATCACCTGGTTACTGTTGTTCAAGGGCCCGGCTTTCGCGTCGTCGGTCGCGAGGGATGAACGGAGACTAAAATGAGCATTGCAACGACAGCTCCGTCTCCTTTCCAGCCTTGGAGCGAAGAACCGTCGAGCCGTCCCAATCGCCGCAAGATACGCGCGCGTATCGGCGGCCTTCACTGCTCCCTTTGCACTGGGACGATCGAGAAAGCGCTCGGCCGCATGCCGGGTGTTGATAAGGTGGCCGTGAGCCTCACGCACCAGCAGGCACTGGTCGAATACGATCCGGCCGTTGCCCGGCCCGAACGTCTGCTCCAGACCTTGCGGGACATTGGCTACACCATTTCGGATCCCCGGAAGCTCAGGGCCTTCGAAGACGAAGAGCGGGACCTCGTGCATGAGGCTCGCCGTTTCGTCTTCGCCGTGGTTCTTAGCGTCGCGGCGATCCCGATCATCGCAGACCCGGCGGTCGGCTGGATCGGCTTTCTCCCGGCGCTGGTGTGCTTGAGCCTCGGCGTGTTCGTATTCCTGGTGCTGCGGTCGATCGGATTGTGGGTCGCCATCGGCGCCGCGACGGGTCTCACTGTCATGGCGCTTTCGCTGCTTTATCTCAATCTGTCGGGACACCTGACGCACAGCGCTCCATGGCTGGCAGCAGGGCTGGCGGTGGTCTTGGTCTTTGGAATCGGCCGGCACATCCTGCACATGGCGTTCCAAGCACTGCGACGCGGTATTCTCAATCAGCATGTATTGTTGGAGATCGGGACATTCGCCGGCATGGCCGGCGGCGTCATCGGTCTGGTGCTCAATCGACCTGACTATCCGACAGCCGCGTTCTTCGCCGTCTCGGTGATGGTCGGTACTTACCACATCTTCTCGGAATGGCTGTCGCTCATCGTGAAGACACGCAGTTCACAGGCGGTGAAGCGTCTCCTCGACCTGCAGCCCGAGACAGCGCGCGTCGTTCGTGGCATGCAGGAACTTGTCGTTCCGATCGAGGAGGTGACGATCGGTGACAATTTGCGAATCCGGCCCGGCGAGCGCATCCCTGCCGACGGCACAGTGGTCAACGGCCATTCTGGCGTCGATCAATCATTGGTCACAGGAGAGGCTGTTCCTGTCGAGAAGCGAGAAGGCGATGCGGTCATTGGCGGATCGATCAACGGGACCGGCACGCTGCTTGTAAGCATCACGGCGGTCGGCGAAGGCAGTTTCCTCCATCAAGTGATCCGGCACGTCGAAGACGCACGGGCGCTGAAGCCCGGCATCCTCCATCTCATTGACCGGGTGCTGCGCGTCTATTCGCCGGCGGTCCTGCTGATCGCCGCACTGTCCGTGGTTGGTTGGCTCGTCGGGTCGTGGCTTGTCACCGGATTGGTCGACGTGGAGCGCGCCGTCTTTGCGGGTCTCAGCGTTCTCGTGATGGGGTACCCCTGCGCCGTCGGCATCTCCGCGCCGCTCTCCATCGTGCGCGGTGCGGGTCAAGCGGCCGAGCGGGGCATCCTTATGCGAACGGGCGAAGCCTTTCAGGGCTTCAGGCTCGTGAAGAAGATCATTCTCGACAAGACGGGCACGCTCACTGAGGGCCGCCCCACCGTGCATGAGATCGAAACGGTGAGAGGCAACGAACGCGACCTTCTCGCAATCGCGGCCGCGGCCGAGGCATCCTCCGAGCACCCACTCGCCCAAGCCGTCGTCAAGGCTGCATTCGAGCGGGGCATCACGCCGCCCGACGTGGCGTCGTTCCGGGCTTTCCCCGGACAAGGCGTTGTCGCACGCATCGGCGGCAGTCAGGCGATCGTCGGAAGCCCACGGTTTCTTGTCGATCGGAATGTCGACTTAACGGCCTTCGAGCCGAGAATAGGAATTCTCGAAGCGGCGGGACGCACCGTGATCGCCGTCGCAAATGAAGGACGTGCGCTAGGAATTATCGCCTTGGGCGATACGCTGCGGTCGGATGCCGTCACGGCGGTCGCTACGTTGCGCAAATCAGGCCTCGCTACAATTCTCGTTACTGGAGACAATGAGCGCGCGGCGCAGAGAGTCGGCCGCGAGGCTGGCATCGATGAGGTTCACGCCGGCGTGATGCCGCAATGCAAAGCGGCGATAGTGCGGGAGCTGCAGGCCGATGCGCGTGTGGCCATGGTTGGCGACGGCATCAACGACGCGCCCGCGCTGATGCAGGCGGATATAGGTATTGCGATGGGCGGCGGCACCGACATCGCCATCGAGGCGGCGGATATTATCATCCTGTCGAACCGGTTCGCCGCGATTCCGGAAGCCCGCGAGATCAGCCGCCGGAGCTATCGCAAGATGATTCAGAACGTCATCCTGGCCTTCCTTTTTAACGGCGGCGGCATTCCGCTTGCCGCCACCGGTCTGATCCATCCGGTTTGGGCGATGGTAGCGATGGCTGTAAGTGTGACAGCGATCTTCATCAACTCGCTCTGGGGGACGCCTCGCCTCTTTTTCGATGCGATTCAAAGCGTCGGACGGCCCATTGCCGGGAACTTGCCGATCGGTGCGTGAACCACACCACGCAGCGCTAAGCCTTGACCTTGGTCTATACTCCAAGGTCCAGGATGGCGGTGGAGGCTGAGATGTTGACGATCGGCAAGCTCGCTGCGCTCGCGAAAACGAGCACGGATACGCTGCGCTACTACGAACGCGAAGGATTGATCGAACCGGCTGACCGAACCGAGGGCGGCTATCGCCTCTATGACAAGGACTCGGCGCGGCGCATTCGCTTCATCAAGCAGGCTCAGCACTGCGGCTTCACCCTGACCGAGATTCGCGGCCTCCTGGTTCTGCGCAACCGCGATACGGCATGCTGTGGCGACGTGCGCACGCGTGCGATCGAGAAGAAACTACAGCTCGAACATAAGATCAAAGCCATGAAATCCATGTCCAGGGCACTCGATCACCTGATTGCAGATTGCGCAGACGAGGCGCAGCCAATCGGTGAATGCACGATCCTTGCGGCATTTGAGCAAGTGATGGGGCAGGCGCACTGACCGATGAAAATAGAGCTATTCCATGCTCCGGGCTGCAGTCGATGCGCTGCCGTTCGAGGGGACTTGAAGGCCGCCGCACAAGCCGCAGTCAAGGAGCTCGAATGGCGCGACGTCAATGTGCTCGACGAGATGGACTACGCTGTTGACCGCGGCGTGCTGTCCCTGCCGGCCATCGTGATCGACGGCGAACTGGTATTTTCGTCCTTGCCGACACCGCATCAACTGCGCGCGGCTCTCGATCGCCGGGACGCCAAGGAGCAGTGACGTGACGCCTGAAGCCCTGCAGCAGGCCGTGGCGAATGCAGGCATCGCGGCCATCGGGCTCAGCTTCCTCGCCGGCCTCCTGTTCAGTTTCAACCCAGTGGCTCTGGCGTCCATTCCTGTGTCGCTGGCTTACGTCACAAAGGCCCGCGAGAAGAAGCAGGCCGTCCTGTTCGGATCGATGTTCATCGTTGGCATGCTGCTGGTCCATGCCGCGATGGGCTTCGCTGCGGGCCTCGGCGGCCTATGGGTAGGCTCCCTCTTGGGACGCGGCTGGGGGCTGGCGCTCGGCCCCTTCCTGATTGTGCTTGGGCTCATGTGGGCTGGGTGGCTGCGCCTACCTCTGCCGGCTTTAGCGCTAAGAGCGAGCCGGCCATCGGCAGCCTGGAGCGCATTCATGTTGGGCGCGGTGTTCTCGATCGCGATCTGCCCCGTCTGCACCCCGGCGCTCGTCGTGCTGCTGGGCGCGACGGTCGGCCTCGGCTCTCCCTGGATCGGCGCTGTTCTTCTGTTTGCTTTCGCAGTCGGGCGCGCCCTGCCGGTAGCGGCCGGCGCGATCAGTATCGGCTGGCTTGAAAACCTGAGCGGCCTGGATTCCTATCGCCGCGCCTTCGAGACGGTGGGCGGAGCGATCCTGATCCTGTCGGGCCTCTATATGCTGAACGCGTATTTCTTCTGGGTTCCGGCCTTGGCCGGCTGAACTAGGCACCTCAAGCGCCGGTTCACCTCGAACAGGATAGGGCTTTCGACACAGTTTTTTGATGAGTGACAGTCGACACGTCAGTCCACTGGAGAAGAGTCAACGAGAACGGGACCGAAAATTGCTCGGCCTACTTCCAGTGCCTCATCCATCGTTAGGCCAATGCAATTCCATCGGGGATTCTGGGGATCTAACCACCCGCGCAGATGCTCATCCGAGCAAAAGAAGGCGATGGCCGGACAGCAAGAAGTCGCCGCGCTGCCGTCGTATGCGAAATCGTACCAAACGACCGAGCTGTCAGGCATAACGCGCTTCAGCGCTTTCCCTTGCGATGCTGTCTCGAGGCAAGCGACCGCGCCACAATGATGGCAGAGCGACGTGATTGCGATGTCCGTCCCGTACATGTCCGCAAGGCCGAGCGCGTCGATGGCGCAAAGGGCATGCAAGAGCTTTCCTCGAAGTTCGATCCGATGTCCGGTATTTGCCAGAGTGAACGGATAGGCCAACTTGATGGCGCCGAGATGGTCGACGTCGACAAGGTCGTGCGACCGCAGGGCATTTATTAGCACGCCGAGGTCACCTGATGCGATACCGCTTTCGGCAACGATGTCGGCGCGCGACGGCGGCTGCCCGCGCTCGGCGTATTGCCGCAGGATCGTTCGCCAAAGAAGATCTTCGGCCCCTTCCAGTCTGACGGCCCATCTGTCCAGTAACCCGGCGCGCGCGGCCAGGCGGCCCGCGAGGGCTTCGCGCGCCCGCGGTGTCCTAACCACCGTCCAATCAGGACAAAAGACGCCCGGCCTGATTTCTACTGCCGGGCCGATCGGAACTTTTGTCGCGGTGTCCATTAACTGCCTCCGGAGAGGTCGTCCGTCACGACGCTAGTCGGCACGGCAGCAATCGTCGCTCTTGCCGGCCTGGATCGGCGGACATGGCACGGTCCCGAAGGAGCAAAACACGCAGCAATCGCCTTGCTTCGGCCTAAGCAGCGTCTTGCAGGTCACGCACTCATAGAAGTGCTGGCACGCGTTGGTCGGCATCGTTTCGACCTTTGCGGTGCCGCAATCCGGGCACGTCAGCGTCGATTGCAAAATGACGGTCATATCGGTGGCTCGATCCAAAAGGTAAGCGCAAGCAGCCCAACGGCGAGAACCATCGCGATCTTGCTGCCCCAGTCGAGCATCGAGCTGGAACATGCCGCATCGGGGTCGCAGCCCCGTGTCCTTCTCTGGTGAATCATGATGAAAGCCGTGGCGCCAAGACAGATCGCAGCCGCGTAGAACAGCTCCTGCTGATATTGCGCCGCGAGGTAGCCAATGCCGACGAGTGAGGCCGCGCTGATTCCAAGCAGCGATAAGGTAAGGGGCAGGGCGCAACACGAAGCCACGCCAAGGGCGGCCAACAACCCACCGGCCGCGAGCAAGGTCTTTGCGCCCTCAGCGCCCATATCGCGACGCCTCTCAAGTTCCGTCGGCTTTTCGATTTGTATCGCCATGGCCTGATCATGCACCCTGTAGTCGCTACAGACGCAAGTTCATCAGCATCACAGGAACGTGAGCCCATGGCAGCCTTGGAAATCTTCTCCATCGGAACCCTTTCGACGCGATCGGGTGTCAATATCGAAACCATCCGCTATTACGAACGCATCGGCTTGCTGGCTAAGCCATCGCGTAGCTCAGGCGGTTATCGTCTCTACCGAAGCGCCGATGTGGACCGGTTCGCCTTCATTCGCCGCGCCCGTGAGCTCGGCTTTTCGCTCGACGAGGTTCGCCGCCTCCTCGATCTGGCCGATCAAAAGTCCAGATCATGCCGTCGTGTCCACGACATCGCCGTCGATCATCTGGCGGAGGTGCGCGCAAAGATCTCGGACCTTCGGCGCATTGAGCGAGTGCTGGTCACCCTGGTGACGGCGTGCGCGCGAGGGACGATGCCCGCCTGTCCGCTTCTTGAGACGCTAGCGCAGGCTGGATAGCTCCGTCCTGAGCGTCTCCAAATGGCCACCGGCGTAGTTGTCATCGTTTGGCGGCTAAAACGACCTATCTATAAAACTAGGGATATAGTTACTTTAAGGGCGGCGTTTCGATAGATTCTGCCCATGAACCGCAAACTCGCCGCGCAATGCCTGTCCGAGCTTGGAAACCTAACCAGGCTGGATATTTACCGGCTGCTGGTGCGGGCCGGCTTGGATGGCATGAACATCAGCGATATCCAGACACGGCTACGCGTGCCGGCGTCCACTCTGGCCTTTCATCTCGGCGGCCTCGTCGGCGTCGGTCTGGTCTCGCAGGAGAAGATTGGCCGCGAGGTCATCTGCCGGGCCAAGCACCGCCAGCTTACCGCCGTGATCGAATTTCTCTGCGAGGAATGCTGCCAGGGGTTCGAAGACGAACCGATGGAACTGCGCCAAGCGAGCTGATCTTGTCCGCGAGGAGTGGGACCCACCCCGGCTGGTTCGTGATGGCCGCGAGCATGCTCGGCGTCTTCATGACGACGCCCGGTCAAACGGTCGGCGTGTCGGTCTTCATCGACTACATCGGCACCGATATCGGCTTGCCGCGTGAGCGCGTGTTGCTGCTCTACAGCGTCGGCACGCTGATCGGCATTCTCCCCGCGCCCTACACCGGACGCCTGGTCGATCGCTTGGGTCCGCGCAATGCGATCGGCTTCGCAGTCGTTGCAGTCGGTGTCGCCTGCACCGTACTGGCGTGGGCGCATGGGTCGTGGAGTCTGGGAGCAGGCTTCACGCTGCTGCGCGGCGCCGCGATCGGTGGACTGAGCCTGGTGAGCGGCCACATGGTCAATCTGTGGTTCGAACGCTATCGCGGGCGGGCCAACGCCATCTCTATGATGGGTCTTGCCCTTGGCGGCCTTATCGTTCCCGGGGTGGCCGAACAGCTGGCCTTGGCCCACGGCTGGCGTGATGCCTACCTCGCGCTCGGCGCCGCGGTGGTCGTCATCATGTTGCCGCTTGGCCTGATTTTCTTCCGCAATCGTCCACAGACCTATGGCTTGCTGCCCGATTTCGGCAGGCGGTGTCCGCGAAGGCACCCTTCGAGGTCGCCGGCCTGTCGCCAGGCGAAGCCTGCAGGACATTGATATTCTGGTATCTGCTGGCGATCGGCATACTTCTCAACGCGATTGGCACGGCGCTGCTGCTCGATCACGTCCGCGCTCTGCAAGCCGCAAGTATCGCCCGCGCCAGCGCCATCGCCCTGTTGGGCGTGGTGACCGTTTCCCAGGTCATCTGCTCGCTTGGCGGCGGCGTGCTGGTCGACCGCTTCGGTACCCAGAAGGTCGGCATGCTCGGACTACTTCTGCTGGCGTCGACCGTCAGCTGCGTGATGATGAAACCTGATCTCCTGGCGGGCGCCGCTTATGCCGCAGCTCTCGGCGCTGGCCTCGGCGTGTCGCACGTTGTTGGGGGTGCCGGCCTGGCCGAGCACTTCGGCACGCGCCATCTGGGCAGTCTGAGAGGTATCACTTCAGTTGTCGGGATCTTCGGCGCCGCCGCAGGGCCGATCCCCTTTGCACTATGGCCGCCGCAAGTAGGCTACGTGATCTTTCTGGCTTCGATCGCAGCGGCAATGGTACTCGGCGCCGTGGCCGCTCCTCGGCCATTCGCCCGAGCTGAGGTGCTTAAGGTGTGACGCCCGAGGATACGACTGTCGTATTGGGGGGGTCCAATACCGTCCACGTCGCCGGTCTTCCTGGCCGTGGTGGGTCTGCACGTCCTGGTCGGGTTGGTCTGCGTGGTCGCTGGCGCCATCGCCATGTTGAGCCCCAAGCGCAGCGGCCGCCATCCGATGTTTGGCACGGTTTATTACTAGGGCTTGGTATTGGTATTCGTATCCGTATCGACGACCGGCTTATCGGTGGTTCGCTGGGCTGAGAATTATCGCCTGCTCGTTCTCGGACTGCTGGCTTTCATCGCCGCCTCGCTGGGGCGCGCTGCCCGGCGACGGCGCCGGCCTGTTGGGTGCGTCTGCACATCACCGGTGCCGACTATCCAGGCTACTTCCCGGTGGGCGACACCCAAGCTCTCGCGCGCCTGCTGCAGCCGCTGGAGCGCGAGCCAAGCTTCGCTCGATTGAGCAAGGCGCTCACCCGACGTGTGGCACTATTCCGCCGGCGCGCGAGAGTGCCGCTTGGCGCCGCCTGCTCTCATGCCTCGATCCGCGATGTCCGATCCGTTTTCGTTGACTTACGGTTAGTGTATGCGGGAGCAGTTCCTTCCCGAACTGGCGCCTGCGCCTCAGGACGAACGGTTGGAAAGCCCACGTTCGTTGCTTTCTGCACCAAGCGGCAAGCCCGCTGCCTTCCATTCGGGGAAACCATCTTCCAGTCGCCTAACGTCATAGCCTTTTGCGCGCAGGGCGACGACGGCCTCGAACGACAAGACGCAGTAAGGACCGCGGCAGTAGGCGACGATCTGCGCATACTTCGGCAATTCGGCAAGTCGCTGTTCAAGCTGGGCGAACGGGATGTTGAGCGCACCCGGCAAGTGACCCAACGCGAACTCATCCTCGGGGCGCACGTCGAGCAACAGTGCGCTGCCGTCGTCTAGTCGCTCCAGCAGCGCCTCGCGAGACACTGGCTCCAACGAATCAAGCTTGTGGAAATAGGCCGAAACAATGCCGCGTACTTCGGCGCGGCTGTGCTCGGCATACCGCCGCAGAGCGCTCAGCAACTCGACGACTGGCCCGTCGCCCAGCCGGTAGAGCACCCGCTTGCCGTCGCGGCGCGAGCGGACGAAGCCGGCACGACGAAGCACCTGAAGATGCTGCGAGGCATTGGCCAGCGATAGGCCGGTGAGTTGGGCTAAACGCTCGACCGAGCGCTCGCCCTGCGCGGCATGCTGCAGCAGTTCGAGACGGTTTCCCTGGCCAAGCACGCGGGCCAACTCGGCGAATTGCTCGAAGATCTCAGCTTTGGGACTTGTCATTCAATCATTAGCTTGATTGAATGAATGAAGTAGCGCAATAGCTTATCCGCCCTCACCGCAACAGTAAGGCAGCTGCCGTTCGACCCAAGTACGCAGGAAGCATCGACCGTGATCGAAACACCCCACGACCACTGGCAGGACATATACTCCAGCAAGCCCGCTACGAAAGTGAGCTGGTATCAGCCAGAGGCGGGACGATCCTTGGCGTTCATCCGGGCCAGCGCCCCGGATCGGTTGGCATCCATCATCGATGTCGGGGGTGGGGCCTCGACGCTGGTCGATGGTCTGCTGGACGATGGATACACCGACATCACGGTGCTCGACGTTGCCGATGCGGGGCTGGCGCTGGCGAGGGAGCGACTGGGCTCAAGAGCGAACAGGGTTACGTGGGCGGTTGCCGACGTGACCGCGTGGGCGCCGCTGCGCCGCTGGCATGTATGGCACGACCGCGCGGTCTTTCATTTCCAGGTCGAGCAGAAGCAACAGGACGCCTACATCGCGGCAATCACGGCGGCAACGGCACCCGGTTCAATGATCATCCTGGCGACGTTCGCCCTCGATGGTCCGACGCGCTGCAGTGGTCTTCCTGTGAAGCGCTACAGCCCGACGATGCTGGCAGATCAACTGGGTTCTCACTATCGACTGACGACGGAAGTGCCGGAGCGACATCGCGCGCCTTCGGGTGCCGAGCAGAGCTTCTGCTGGGCCGTCTTTCAGCGCCTCTAGCACCAGTCGCAGCTCCTCACATGACGCCCCATCATCCTGCGTGGCAAAAGCCGGCTATGGGTGCAAACGAACCGGGGGCGGTACAAGCGTACAAGCGACGCGAGCTTCGCAGGTGAACCGGTTCGACCGCATAGAATGGGCGGGTGCCTTTAGCGACCTGGGCCCTTTGATCCCGTTCGTGGTCTCCTACATCGCCGTGGTGGGCGTCGAGCCTTTCGGGATCTTGCTGGCAATCGGAGTGTCGCAGATTGTTTGTGGGCTCTACTACAAGACGCCGTTTCCAGTTCAGCCGATGAAGGCGATTGGTGCGGTTGCGACCACACAAGCTGCTCAAACGGCGACGATCACCGCAGGGCGGTTTACGCCGCTTCCTTGGTGACAGGTAATCTGGTTGCTGCTTGGATGACGGGACTCACGAAACGAGTAGGCTCTCCACAAGTCAAACTTGAGTGTGGCGACATCGATTCGGGGTCAAGCTGTTCTCCCTTCACCAGCCGATAGATTGCCGGACTCATCAACTGGTCACCAAGTCGAGCTCGCCATGCCGCCGATCATCGGCACGGCGATGTATTGCATCACCTCGATCGGCACCATGCAGGCTGCGATCGGGCCGCGACGCCAACGAGTGCGATGAAGGTACACGACCAGCCTCGATGTGTTGAAACATGTGTTGCATAAGAATGCACATCCCTTATGTATGCAACACATGTTGCGCGCGTGGCTCGTACTTTCCCTCCAGCTCCCAGCCGCGCCATCTAGTGCGCGCGTAGCAGCTTGGCGGCGCCTCAAGCTCGCCGGGGCAGCGGGAATGACGAACGGCACCTGGGTACTGCCACATACCCCAGAGTATCAAAGGATTTTCGACGAGGTTGCCAAGACCGTGCGAGGCCAGGGGGGCCAGGCGTTCCTGTTCGCGGCCGACACGCTTGACCCGGAGGAAGATGCGGCGATTAGGACGCGGTTCGCAGACGATCGCGGGCGCGAATATGACGAGCTGACGGAACATACCCGCGCCTTTCTCGAGGAGCTGAAGCGGGAAACCGCGCTGGAGAAGTTTACCTTCGCCGAACTGGAGGAAGTCGAGGACGATTTTCAGAAGCTGGAAACCTGGCTTGGCAAAGTGCGCCCCCGCGACTTCTTCCCTGGGGAGCGGCTTGAAGGGGCGACGGCCGACATTGAGCGCTGCCGCGCGGCCCTCGCTCAGTTCGCGGCCGAGGTTTATGTGCGTGAAGGAGTAACCGGCGGCTCCAATGGCTGAGGAATTGAAGCCGAAGCCGGGTTGGCGCGACATTCCAAGGCCGATTTGGGCCCTTGGGTTCGTCTCGCTGCTGATGGATCTCTCGTCGGAAATGATTCACGCCCTGCTGCCCATCTATCTGGTGACGGTCATGGGCGCCTCGATGGTGACGGTCGGCGTCATCGAGGGCATCGCCGAGGCAACCGCCTCGATCGTGAAAATCTTCTCGGGCGCGATCTCCGACTGGTTGGGCAAGCGCAAGGTGCTCGCCGTCATCGGGTACGGCCTCGCGGCGTTCACCAAACCCATCTTTCCCCTTGCGTCCTCCGTGAGCTGGCTATTGGCCGCTCGCTTGATCGATCGGGTCGGCAAAGGCATCCGGGGCGCGCCGCGTGACGCCTTGGTGGCGGACATCGCGCCACCGCATCTCCGGGGCGCGAGCTTTGGGCTTCGCCAGTCGCTCGACACTGTGGGCGCATTCGTGGGGCCCTTGGCGGCGATCGGCCTCATGTGGCTCACGGCTAACCACTTCCAGAGCGTGTTCTGGATGGCTGCGATTCCAGCCTTTCTCGCTGTCGGGCTGCTCGTGTTCGCTGTGCATGAACCTGAACGTCCAGCAGGCCTGCGCAAGAGTCGCTTCCCGCTGAGCCTGCCGGAGCTGCGGCGGCTGGGTTCCGCGTACTGGCTTGTCGTCGCCGTGGCGACTGTGTTCACCCTGGCTCGATTCAGCGAGGCGTTTCTGCTTTTGCGTGCCCAGATAGTCGGCCTGCCGATCGTGCTTGTCCCGATTGTGCTGGTGGTGATGAACGTCGTCTACGCGCTCGCGGCCTATCCGGCAGGGGTGCTCTCCGATCGCTTCAACCGGCTCGCCATTCTTGCCATCGGCTTCGCGCTTCTGATCGTGGCCGACCTGACCTTCGCATTCTCGGATGACCTGCTTGGGGTGACGCTTGGCGTGGTGCTCTGGGGCCTGCATATGGGCTTCACCCAAGGGTTGCTGGCGACGCTGGTCGCGGATACCGCGCCTCCCGAGCTACGGGGCACCGCCTTTGGCGTGCTCAACTTACTGGGAGGCCTGGCGTTGCTGGCCGCAAGCGTTGCTGCGGGCGTTCTCTGGGATCAGTTCGGTGCGCAGGCGACGTTTCTCGCCGGGGCAGGACTTACAACTCTCGCGCTCATCGGATTGGGGATCGTGCGCGGGCGCGTTCCCCATGCGGGAGGCCCAGCTCATGGCGCCGCTCCTTAATGTGCTCGCCCAGCGTTCTAGATGTTTATGTGGTATTTCTACTTATGGTCCTGCCAAATAGCAAAATTGGTCGAGGCGACTCTCAAGGACAGGCACCGGATTGTCTGTTTGATACGGGCCGGGACTGCGACCTAATCTGACTTTGTCCTGACGGTAATGACCAAAGCGCCGAAGGCGATCGCCATGATCATCCCACTGACCGGCAACATGACAAGCGCGAGTAAAGGAAATCCCCTTATCAGTAAAAAGACCGGTCCGGGCAGAGCGTCCCAACAATATGACAATCCGTCAAGGACCTGCACTTCGTCGGTTTCGAGATTGTGGAAGCGGTAGGTCTCGAACGCGAGTCAAATATCGCTGCGTTGGCTAGAATCCGACCTCATGTTCCCACATGGTACGTCGGTTGCGGTGCCGGGTTCGGGTCCCCTGTGAAGTCATCGTGGTAACGCGCCAAGTGCGCTACTCCTCGGCCGCCTGCGAATCCTTGGGGAACCTATTGTCGGTTGGTTTCCCTTTGTGCAGCTAAGTTTTCCAAGAACGCCGCTTCCTCCTCAAGCTCCTGAACGAATTCGACCAGGCGCGTCCGTTCTCGCTCTTCCTTGGACAAACTGGCAAGCTTCGCCCGCGCCGCTTGTTCGCGGTAGCTGGCTGCCTGCTCCATCAATTCCGACGCTGTTAACATCGACCGTCTTCGTCGTGTTGGCTTCGTGGCGATGGTCATTGGACGGAGCATCCTGCGAAAGTGTAGCGCCGACTCCGCCCAATGGGCAAAAAATAGCCATCACGACCAACTCAGGGCTCTTATACGTCCATCCCTTTCGGATGGATCAGCGGAGTTTCCATGTCGGGACGGTTGTGAAACAGAAAACGAGACAATGATTGGCCAATGCTGTCGGTTGGGATGGGAACCTCGGCCGGATACCTGGACACGGTGGTGGTGGCTGAGGCGTTGCCATGCCGCAAACTTTTCAACATCACTGCTGGTGTGACTGCTTTGCGGCACTGCGGAGAATACTGGTTGCATTGCTTTTCTGGGTTTGGCTGAGAAGCGGCAAGTCGCCAGTCTAGATCTTACCGGGCGTCGTCAGTCTGATCGCGCTTGCCTGCATCCTGACCCTGATTACACTGGTCGTGCCTATGCTGCCTATGCGGGCCCCGATTTGAACCTACGTCGGCAGCTGCTCATCCAGATGCCGAGAACAAGATGGTGCGGACGGCGGGACTCGAACCCGCATTCCCTTTCGAGAAGCAGATTTTCGTACCACTTCGGCTTTCGCCGCCGCCGAGCTGGCGTTCGTGGTCTGGACTATCCCTTCGCCGTGGCCTTTCGACCGTAGGCGCCGCCCGTCTAGTCTCTACACCTTCCCCGGAGGGGGCTTGGCTCGGGATTGGCTTAGGTCGAGCCCTTAGCTTTCCCCGACTTTGAGCGGTTCTACTCCACAGGTTTCCCCGCGGGCACTCCAATTGAAGTCTGCTGCGTCTACCGATTTCGCCACGTCCGCAATTCGCTGTGGTTCTCCTTCGTCGTGCTACGGCGCATCCCGTCGTGCGAACACGAAGGCACCTGTTTCTAAAGGCTCCCGGCTCCTAGTTGGCCCCTGGCCGGCCACGCTCGAACCCAGCGACACATGCAACCCTCTATCTAACTCCTTGTACCCACGCGCAATTCTACCGAATGCGACAGGATGGCACAGTCCAAAGAAAACTGTTTTTAAGTCTCGTATGTCTACCATTCCATCAAGCGGGCGGCGGATGTTTCTATAGGGGCTGAGGGCGCGAGGCTCCAGTGGGTGTCTTGCCCGACCGCGGACCTCCAGGTCCGCCCTTGTCTTTGCCGGGAGCGCGCCACTCCAGTGGCGCGTCATGTTCCTGGTTCAACACCGCATGAGCGGCACTGGAGTGCCGCGCTCCCGGCAATGAGCGGGCCTGGAGGCCCACGCTTCAGAAAGACATCAGTAGGTGAAGCCCGCGATCATGCCGCCTTCGACCATGGCCCGTAAGAATCCGGCGGCGCGGGCGGGGGCCTCTTCTTCGCCGACGAAGGGGGCCAGGACCTCGCACAGGTCGGGGAAGGCTTTGCCCTCGACCAGGGCGTCGAGCATCGCCGCTTCGTCGTGGTCCAATGAGCGGAAGTTTGAGATGAGGTCGGGCCGCCAGATCGCCCAGACCAGCGGTTCGGCGGCCTGCGCCACCTCGAGATTACCAGGCTCGACCTCCTCGCGGCGCTGCCAGGCTTGCGGCGCCTCGAAGGCGAGCGTGACGCGGCGCAGCGAGGGCAGGGTGGTGAAAGAGAGCGTCTCCCAGGCCTCCTGCGGCAGGGCCATCAGCTGGTCGGCGCTGATCGGCGTCGCATCGCGCGAATCGAACGCCTCGCCCAGCGCCCATTCGAAGCGCGCCATCTCGGCGGCGGCCGGCGTGTTGCTGTAGGGTTCGGTCGCCTCGAGGAAGTCGGCCAGCCCGCTTCCATACCAGCGGATCGACGGATGGCGCGACGGGTGCGCGGCGATGTAGGCGCGCGCCATGTGGTCGAAGTCGGCCGGTCCCGCCATCGCCATCACGCCGGGATAGTCCGTCGTCAGCGCCTCGATCAGGCGGAGCGCATAGCCATCGCGGTAGACGTCGAGCAGCGTCGCGCGATCGGCCTTGCTGGTGTCGCGCACGGCTGCGTGGAATGCATCGCTGCTCGCGAGCACGTAATCCTGGAACGCGCGCTGAAGGTCGCCAAGCGAGCCTGCGTTGCTGTTCATGCCGCCTGCCGCGTGACGTTGCCCGCGATGCGCCGGGCCTCGTCGAGCTCGGCCAGCAACTCGGCGTAAGGCGGGATGTTGGCGTCGCGCTCGATCATGGTCGGCACGCCGGGGAACAGCCTCACCGCCTCGGCATAGAGCGCCCACACGTCGGGCACGATAGGCTCGTCGTGGGTGTCGATGATGTGGCTGCCCTTGTGGGTGTGGCCGGCAAGATGGAACTGGCGCACGCGCTCGCGCGGCATGGCGCGCAGGAAAGTCTTGGCGTCGAACTCGTGATTGAAGGCGCTGACATAGACGTTGTTGACGTCGAGCAGGACCTCGCAGTCGGCGCGGCGCGCAAGTTCGGCGATGAACTCCCATTCGCTCAGTTCGGAGGCGGCGTAGGTCACGTAACTCGACACGTTCTCCAGCACCAGGCGGCGGCCGAGATGATCCTGCACGCGGCGGACCCGCTCGGCGACGTGGCGCAACGCTTCCTCCGTGTAGGGCAGCGGCAGCAGGTCGTGCATGTTCTGCCCGCGCAGGCCGGTGAAGCAGAGATGGTCGGAGACCCACATCGGCTCGACCCGGTCGACCAGCGCCTTGAGGTCGTCGAGGTATCCGCGGTCGAGCGGGTCGATGGAGCCGATCGACAGCGATACGCCATGCAGCGCCATCGGATAATCGCGCCGGATGCGGTCGAGCCAGCGCAACGGGCTGCCGCCCGGCACCATGTAGTTCTCCGACAGCGCTTCGAACCAGCTCACCTTGCCGGGGCTGTCCGCGATCTCCTCGTAGTGTTCGGGCCGCAGCCCCAGGCCGAAATCGACGCCGCCGCTCATGGCTGGGACTCTACTCCCGGAATGACACTGCCGTGAATCGAAAGACCCGAAAGGCAGGTCTTCTTCCTGCCTTTCGGGTCGCGACGACGAATCGTTACGTCACCTTGCCGCCCTTGGCGGTGCAGTCGGCGGCGTTGGACGTCTCGGTCCAGCCCTGGCCCTTGCAGGCATTGAGGCCGATGCACTTGGCGGTCTGGGCGTGGCCCGCGGTGGCGAGCGTGCCGGCGGCGAACAGGGCCGCGGCGGTCGCCACGAAAGTACGTTTGGTCATGATCTGACTCTACGGACTGCCGGGAGGGGCCGATCACCCCCGCTGTCTCTCGCTTTGGTGAAAATGAAAAAAGGCGCCGGATCATCGGCGCCCTCATTGGAGCGCGGACCTCCAAGGTCGCGGTAAACCGCGACTAGCCCGCTCATACTCTTCCGGACCGCCGGCATCTTGCCGGCTCATGCTCATGATGCCGGCTGGAAGCCGGCG
>Ga0065178_100268_pt1 | contig 58788 bp, 52 predicted proteins | sample FECB22metaG_FD_59210 | JGI IMG/M metagenome (GOLD analysis project Ga0065178, IMG submission 59210) | Cyanobacterial communities from the Joint Genome Institute, California, USA - FECB-22 (version 2) (version 2) | ecosystem: Environmental > Aquatic > Thermal springs > Hot (42-90C) > Microbial...
ACCAAGGCGCTCGCACCTTCGACGGCGCACGCCGACCGACTTAATCAACAGAATCGGTCAGAAGCAGACGTCATTGGCCACTAGAACCACTGGCGCAGTTCGATGTGGTAGCCGTTTGGATCGGTGATTTCCGCGCGTGCATACATACCCTCGCGAACCAAGGGCCCCCATACGACTTCGACGCCCCTGGACTTTAGGAACGCGACCGCTTCCTTCATGTCCTCGACTTCAAGAGCAATCAGGTTGTAGCCGAGATGATCACCAGTCGGCGCCGGCGCAAGCGCTGCACCTTCATAGGTGATGAGTTCGACCGTCGTACCCCCTAATTCCAGGTAGACAAGACTGAGCGGCACGCCGAGCGCGGACCGCTCGATGCGCTGGCGCGAGCGAACTTTGAAGCTCAGTACGTCGGTATAGAAGCCGATTGTGCGTTCGGGCTGATCGGTGACGAGTTCGACGTGATCAATGCGCTTAAACATTGCCCCTCCCCTAAGCACCACCGTGTCAGTCCAGCCAGTTGTCCGCAAGGGGTCAACAGGTGGGCCGTGTACGACAATGCTGTAAGACGACGTGCAACTCAGGATCTTGCAGCGTCTAACGATCTGCCTAGTGCGCTGCCGCTACATATCCGCTTTGGGTCAGGCGCGTCGGTTTCGAGATCCGCGATATGTCGGGTCTACACCCACGAACCGACGGCCAAGCACGGCGAAGCTGCGATCAGCAGACGCGGCCGAGGAAAGGCGCTATGCGGGCGCTCGCAACGACGCGGGCAACGGCGCTCCCGCGTTCGTGCGGTCAGGCGGTTGCCCGGGCGCGATGGGCATAGGCGCTATCCGGGCGGTGGAGCCCATAGTGCTCGCGCAGGGTCTTGCCGGCGTATTCGTCCCGGAACAGGCCGCGCCGGCGCAGGATCGGCAGGACATGCTCGGCGAACAGGTCGAACCCGCCGGGCAGCCACGGTGGCATGACGTTGAAGCCGTCGGCAGCATCGCCTTCGAACCAGGCCTGCATGTTGTCCGCGATCCTCTCTGGCGTGCCGGCGATCACCCAATGACCGCGTCCGCCCGCGAGGCGCCGGATCAGCTGCCGGATGGTCGGCTGCTCACGATCGACGATGTCGACAACGAGCCTGAATCGACTGGCGACGCTGCGGGCACCGTCGGTCTGGAGCAGATGGCGCGGGAAGGGACCGTCGAGATCGAAGCCCGACAGGTCGAGCCCCAGCATCTGCCGCAGCTGCGCCAGCGAATAGCCCGGCTGGATCAGCTCGTCGAACTCTTCCTGCAAGCGCTCGGCCTCGCGCTGGGTGCTGCCGATGAAGGGGCTGATTCCGGGAAGGATCTTGACCTGATCCGGGCTGCGATTGAGGGCGCGCGCCTGCCGTTTGATGTCGCCGTAGAACTCCTGCGCGCTTGCGAGGGTCTGGTGCGCCGTGAAGATCGCCTCCGCGAAGCGGGCGGCGAACGCCCGGCCGTCGTCCGACGAGCCGGCCTGGATGTAGACCGGGCGCCCTTGCGGCGACCGGGGTATGTTGAGCGGGCCGCGCACGCGGAAGTGCTTGCCGACATGATCGATCGAGTGGATCTTCTCCGTCTCGGCGAAGATACCTGCGGCCGTGTCGTTCACGACCGCGTCGTCCTCCCAGCTGTCCCAGAGCGCGCTGACGACGTCGAGAAACTCCTTGGCGCGTTCGTAGCGCTCGCCATGCGATGGGTGCTCGGGGAGCCCGAAATTCTGTGCGGCCTGCGGCGCGGCGGTGGTCACGATGTTCCAGCCCGCGCGCCCGCCGCTCAGATGATCGAGGGAGGCGAACAGACGGGCCAGGTTGTAGGGCTCGTTATAGGTCGTCGAAGCCGTGGCGATCAGCCCGATGTGGCTGGTCGCGGCGGCAATCGCCGACAGCAAGGTGATCGGCTCGAAGCGGAAGCGCTGGGCGTAGCGAACATTGTCGGCCAGAGCGGGGCCGTCGGCGAAGAAGATCGCGTCCAGCTTGTAGTGCTCGGCGGTTCTGGCCAGTTGCTGGTAGTAGCCCGCGTCGAGGGCGCGACTGGCCGCGGACGCCTTATGCCGCCAGGCCGCCTCGTGGTGCCCGCCGGGATAGATGAACAGGTTCAAGGCAAGCTGGCGCCGATCGCTCATGAATGGCTCTCCATCGGCAGGCCGCCAGGCGCGGCTGCGATCACGCGCAAACCGTACGGTCGGCCCGGCGGGCTGTCGATGAAATGGATTTGCCTCGCCGCGGGTCGTGAGAGCATGAACGAGGCTCGAGTCCGGCGACGCGGAGATGGTTGCTCCCGCGCGGGCGGGTCGTCGACATCGGAAGGGTCCGACAGTGCCCGAGCGCGGCGGCACGCGCGCCGGGCCGCGCGCTGCACACGCCCGAGCAGACCTGGCAAAAAAGAAAATAGTCCTGCACTTGATCCGCGGAGAGGCGGAAAGTTTCAAACCCGGTTCGCGCCGCCACGATAGTCTTCCGTTCGGTGGCTCGTCGACGGACGAATCCTCGTCAAAATCACCTGACCGGGCCCTCTTGCCGACAATGTCGATTTTACTTCGGCTTCGCGACCCGAGTATGAACGGCGAAGAGCGCGGGCCAGGGTTTGCAATAAGAATCCTCGCTTCATCGCACAACCCACCATTTCGACGATGGAGTCTTCGCATGTACAGCTTCGGTTCCTTCGCCGGTCGGCGGGCCATTCTGGCCGGCTTGTCCGCGCTCGGCCTCGCGTCGGCAGCAGGCCCAGCTGCCGCCCAGCAGAAGGTCGTCCGCATCGGCTACCAGAAGTACGGCAAGCTGATCCTGCTCAAGAGCAAGGGCTCGCTCGAGGCAAAGCTCGCGCCGCTCGGCTACAAGGTGTCATGGCTCGAGTTTCCGGCAGGCCCGCAATTGCTCGAGGCCATCAATGTCGGCGCCGTGGACTTCGGGAACACGGGCGAGGCGCCGCCGATTTTTGCGCAGGCGGCCGGCGCACCTCTGGTCTACGTCGCCTATGAGCCGCCATCGCCGCGTGGCGAGGCGATCCTGGTCCCCAAGACCAGCTCGATCCAGTCGCTCGCCGGGCTCAAGGGCAAGAAGGTCGCGCTCAACAAGGGTTCGAACGTCCACTATCTGCTCGTGAAGGCACTGGAGAAGGCAGGCGTCGCGTACTCCGAGATACAGCCGCAGTTTCTCGCACCGGCCGACGCGCGGGCGGCGTTCGAGCGCGGCGCCGTGGACGCGTGGGCAATCTGGGATCCTTTCCAGGCCGCCGCCGAGGCCGCCACCGATGCGCGAACCTTGACCGATGGCACCGGCATCGTCTCCAACCACCAGTTCTATCTGGCGAGCAGGAGCTTTGCCGATACCCATGGCGGTGCAGTCGGCGTCGTGCTCGACGAGCTGCGCGGCGTCGATGCCTGGGCACAGAACGACATAAAGGCGGTCGCCGCGCAGCTGAGCCCGGAGACCGGCATTCCGGCTCGCGTCCTGGAGGTTGCGCTGGCCCGCCAGTCCTACGGAATCAGGCCCATCGATGCCACGGTGATTGCCGAGCAGCAGAAGATTGCGGACACGTTCTTCGCGCTCGGTCTGCTGCCCAAGCCGATCGCCGTCGCGGAGGCGACCTGGAAGTCATCCTAGACCAACACGTGGCGACCGGTCAGAGAGCGACAAGCGGCACTTGGCCGGCCTCTGACGTCTGCAAGAGGTCCCTCGACTACGGCGCACGGAGTTTACCCCGAGCGAAGTCGAGGGGGCGCCTCCGCACGGGATGAAGAGAGGTCAGCCCGCCTTCGCCAAATCGATGGCGCGGCGATACATGGTCATCGCCGCTTCCGGCGTGTTGTAGCCGGCGTGCGCCGTCAGGGTGACGTTGTCGAGCTTGAGCAGCGGGTCGCCGGGATCGACCGGCTCCTTGGCGAAGACATCGGTCGCATAGTGGCCGACATGGCCCGACTTCAGGAGATCGACCAGGGCGGGCTCATCGACCACACCAGCGCGCGCGGTGTTGATGACGATGACGCCCTTCTTCGCCTTCTGCAGCTTCGCCCCGTCGAGGAAGCCCTTCGTCTCGTCGTTCAGGCCAAGATGCAGGCTGACGATGTCCGACTGCTGCAGCAGCTCGTCGATGCTTACCATCGGCACCTTGGCGTCCGCACGCGGTGAGCGGTTCCAGGCCAGGACCTTGAGGCCGATGCCCGCGGCGATGCGCGCCATCTCGCGGCCGATGCCGCCCAGGCCGACGATGCCCAGCGTCTTGCCACGCAGTTCCATTCCCTGCATCGGCCGCCAGCCGCCACCCTTCACCAGGGTGTGCATGGTGCCGATGTGGCGGGCGGCCGCGAACACCAGGCCCATGGCGTGCTCGGCCACCGTGATGTCGCCATAGCCCGAGATGGTCGAGACCTTGATGCTGAGCTTCGCCGCCGCCGCGAGATCGACGAAGCTCGCCGCGCCGGTCCCCAGGAAGACGATGTGCTTCAGGCCCTTGCACTGCTTCAACGTGTCCTCGTTGAAATAAGAGGCGTCGTTGATGACGGTGTCGTAGCCCTCGATCAGGTTCGGGATGTCGGCGGGTGCCGCCGGCCCCATATTGACCTTGACCGGAATGTCGGACGGTCCGTGGACCCGCTTCCACACGACGTCGATGTCGGGCGTCGAATCGATGAACAAAGTCTTCGGCATCACTTTTTACCCAGTTGTTCGACCACGCGGCCGAGCCGCTCCAATGTCTGTATCACCGTCTTCTGACCAAGCCCGGGCCATTGCACGCGTAGCAGGATATGGTCGGTGCCGGTCTGCTCGCCATAGCGGCCGATCTGGTCGACCACCTCGCTCGTCGAGCCGATGATGAACCGCTTGGCGGCAAAATTGTCGAAGTCGGATCGGATTCGATCGGCCGGCACGAAGCCCGTGGCCTCACCCCAGCTGGCATAGGCCTCGTACTTGAAGGACAGCGGCTCGCGCACCTCGTCCAGCGCCTTGCCGGTGCCGCTGCCGACATGGCATTCGCGGATGATCGGGAACTCCGTGGCCGCCGGCAGGCCGGCAGCAGCGCGCGCCTCGCGGAACAGCGCGCCCAGCTTCTGCACGCCCTCCTCGCTCACCATGGGCGAGGGCATCCAGGCATCGGCGAGCCGGGCCGCGCGCTTCACCGGTACCTCCGAATCACCGGCCATCCAGATCGGCGGGCCGCCCTTCTGCTTGGGCATGATGCTCGATTGCACCTTGCTCAGCGTATGGAAGCGGCCCTTGTGCTCGACCACGTCGTCACGCCACAGCTTCTTGATCACCTCGACCGCCTCGACGAAGCGCGGCACGCGCTCCTTGATGGGCACTCCGATCGAGTTGAACTCCTCGGGACGATAGCCAAGGCCAAGGCCGATGATCGCGTTGCCGTCGGTCAGCCAATCGAGCGTGGCGCACTCCTCCGCCACGATCACCGGATTGAGCAATGGCAGCAGCAGAAGGCCGGGCCCGATCCGCATGCCCTCGGCCTCGGCGGCGAGCCGCGCCAGCAGTGGCATGGCCTGGAACATCTGCAAAGGGCTCGACACGAAGTGCTGGCCGACCATCAGCGATTTCAGCCCGCTCGCACGTGCCACGCGTACCTGCTCGATCAGGTTCTTGAGCTCCGGCCCGAGATCGGCGCCCTGGCGCCATTGCGTTGCCATGTAGAGACCGAGCTGCATTGCTTGCCTCCTAAGCCGTGATGTTAAGCGGTCAGGCGATCCCACCAGTCGCGTGTTCGGTACCAGGCGCCAACCATGGGCAGGAACCAGGGATTGCCACTGTAGAACGGCACGGTCGGGAAATCCTGGCCGTCGAAGGCGTTGATCGGCGCGTTCGAGCCGCCAGCGATCTTTCTCGCCGTCTGATAGCCGAGATAGGACATCATGGCGACGCCCGAGCCGTTGCAGGCCATCAGGTAGTGCATGCCCTGCTCCTGTCCCATGTGCGGCAGGAAGTCGAAGGCGAAGGCGACGTTGCCCGTCCAGGCGTGGGTAATCTTGGTCCCCTTGAGCTGCGGCCAGCGCTCCAGCATGTAGCCGTGCAGCACCGGCGCGCTGACCTCGGGCGTCACCTGGGTGAAGCGCGCGCGGCCGCCGAAGATCACGCGCTTGTCATCGGGCGAGCGACGGTAATAGCAGAGCACGCGCTTGGTATCGCTGACGACGCGGCCTTTGGGGATCAGGCTTTTGACCAGATCCTCCGGCAGCTCCTCGGTGGCAATGATGTGGCTCGCGACCGGCACCAGCCGGCGCTTCAGCGTCGGCGTCACGTCACCGGTATAGCCGTTGGTCGCGATCACCACCTCGCGCGCCTCGATCGGACCCTTGTTGGTGAGCACGGTGAAGCCGCCACCCGACTTGCGCTCGATCTTCTCGGCGTCGCACTGCGCGCACAACCTGGCGCCGGCGCGATGCGCCGCCGTCAGCAGGCCACCATAGTAGAGCGCCGGGTGAAGCTGGCCGGTGCGTTCGACCACCATGCCACCGTAGTAGTAATCCGACGCGATCTCCTCGCGCTGCTTCTCGCGCGGCACCATGTAGGTGCCGAGACTCGCCTTGTCGTTATAGGTGCCGACCTTGGCCGCCTGCTCGTCATAGTGCTTGGGCGTGAAGGCGCCGCTGAAGCGGCCGTTCATTCGCCAATAGCACTCGATGCCCTCGCGCTGGATCACGGTCTCGACCTGGGCCAGCGAATCGGCGGCGTCGCTCAGCATGCGCGACATCACCTTCTTCCACTCCTCGGGATCGGTCTTCACGCCCTTGCCGGAGAAGCCCTTGCCCAAGGTCGTGCCGCCGCTGACGCCGCCGCCGTTGCGCGTGCTGGCGCCATCGCCGAAGGCGCCGCGCTCCAGCACCGTCACCTCGACGCCCGAGCGCGCGAGCTCCAGCGCCGTCGACAGGCCGCCATAGCCCGCGCCCACCACCAGCACGTCGGTCTTGCGCGGCGGATCCTGGGACAGCTCGGTGTTGGGATGCCACCATTCCCACCACCAGGGCATCGACTTGAAGTCCCTGTGGAACACCGAATCTGCCATCATCCACTCCTAACGCGCGCTGTCCCTGAGGCCGCGGCCGAAACGGCCGATCAGCACCATGACGATCGAGACCAGCAGGATCTGCATCACCGACACCGCCGCGATGGTAGGGTCGATCTCCATCAGGATGTTGTCGAACATCTTCTTCGGGAGAGTCATGTTGGAGCCGGCGAGGAACAGCGCCACCACGAGCTCGTCGAACGACGAAATGAAGGCCAAAAGCCCGGCCGAGACCAGGCTTGGGCGCAACAGCGGCAAGGTCACACGCAGCAGCGTGCGCCAGCGGCTGGCGCCAAGTCCCTCGGCCGCCTGCTCGAGCGAGCGGTCGAAGTCGCGCAGGCCCGCCGTCATCACAAGGACCACGAACGGCAGCGCCAGAACGGTGTGCGCGACGACCAGGCCGTACCATGCGCCGATCAGCTTCAGCTTAGCGAACACGCCATAGACCGAGACCGACAGGATGATGGTCGGCACGATGATCGGCGCCAGGGCGAGGCGGTCGACCAGCACGCGGCCGATGAACCGCGACCGCACCAGGCTGAAGGCCAGCGGCACCCCCAGCAGCAGGGCCAGCACCGCCGTCGCGCCGCCGATATAGAGAGAGCGCCAGGTCGAATCTATCCATTGCGGATCGTCGAGGAAGCGCTCGTACCATTGCCACGAGAGACCGGGCGGCGGGAACTGCATGTAGGGCGCCGAACTTAGCGAGATCGGGAACACCACGAGCAGCGGCAGCATGAGGAAGAAGTAGATCAGGGCGCAGGCGGCAACCAGCAGCCAGCGGCTGAGCGGCTTGCCCATCACGACTGCGCCTCCGGCCGCGTGAAGCGTTGGGCCAAGGTGTAGACCGCGAGCGTGGCGGCGAGCAGCACGGCCGAGAGCGCGGCGGCAAACGGCCAGTTCAGGGCCTCGCGCACCTGCTGCTCGATAAGGACGGCGATCATGATGACGCGGCCGCCGCCCAGCAGGGCCGGGGTGATGAAGAAGCCGAGCGACAGGACGAAGACCAGCACCGACCCGGCGAAGATGCCGTTCAAGGTCAGGGGCAGGTAGACCCGCCAGAAGATGCGCCAGTTCGAAGCCCCGAGGCCGGCCGCCGCGGCGGGAATTGCCGGATCGACGCGACGCACCGCGCCGTAGACCGGCAGCACCATGTAGGGCAGCAGCACATGGACCATGCCGATCATCACGCCGGTGAAGTTGTGCAGCAGCGGGATGGGATCGCTGACGATGCCGCCATCCATCAGCAGCCGGTTGAACACGCCGTTGCGGCCGAGCAGCACCATCCAGGCATAGGTGCGCACCAGCACCGAGGTCCAGAGTGGCAGCAGCACGAAGATGAAGCCCATGGTCGCCCAGCCCGGCGACGTGGTGGCGATCAGGAAGCCCAGCGGGTAGCCCAGCAGCAGGCAGAAGCCCGTTACCAGCAGGGCGATCTCGAAGGTGTTCCACATCACGCGCAGATAGAGGCCCTCGCCCAGCGCCTTGGCGTACCAGTCGAGCGTGCCGCCTTCCAGGCTGAAGCCCAGCATGCGCACGACCGGAAACAGGAAGAACACCAGCAGCAGGATCAGCGCCGGCAGCGCCGGCCAGGCACGCCCGCTCATCGTGCCCCACCCTGAGGAGCACCGCGAAGCGGTGCGTCTCGAAGGGTGGGAACCAGTCGTGATGTTGCCCACCCTTCGAGACGGGAGCTTCGCGCCTTCCTCAGGGTGAGGCATTGGCGCAAATCCCACCGTTCGGCGCACAATCTAGAAGACATGGATGGCGTCCGGGTCGATCGCGACATCCACCGGCGCGCCGGTCTCGGGCAGCCGGCCGCGCGCCGGCTGGCGCACCAAAAGCTCCAGACCATTGCAGTCCAGCCGGAGCTTGAAGGCGGTGCCGAGATAGACGGCCTCGACAACCTTTCCCGAGAAGGCGTTCGCACCCGTGGCCGAGAAGCGCTCGGGTCGCATCAGCACGCCGACGCGCTGGCCGGCCGCGGCGCCGCCCGCGACCTTGAGGGTGCGGCCGTTCTCCAGGGTCACGGTGCCCGGCGCACTTACCGTGCCGTGAAAGATGTTGCTCTCGCCGACGAAGTCGGCGACGAAGTCGTTGGCCGGCCGCTCGTAGATCTCCGTCGTCGTCGCCACCTGCTGGATGGCGCCCTTGTTCATCACGGCGATCCGGTCGGACAGCACCAGCGCCTCTTCCTGGTCGTGGGTGATGAAGATCGTCGTCAGCCCGAGCTTGCGCTGCAGGCGGCGCACCTCGAGCTGCATGGTCTCGCGCAGCTTGCGGTCGAGCGCGCCGAACGGCTCGTCGAGCAGCAGCAGGCGGGGATTGAAGACGATGGCGCGCGCCAGCGCCACGCGCTGCTGCTGGCCGCCCGAGAGCTGGCGCGGCAGGCGCTGCTCGTAACCCGCGAGCTCGACCATGGCGATGGCCTCGCCGACCCGGCGGTCGATTTCGGCGCGCCCGACATTCCTCATCTCCAGCGGAAAGGCGACGTTGCCCTTCACCGTGAGGTGCGGGAACAGCGCATAGTTCTGGAACACCATGCCGATATCGCGCTTGGCCGGCGGCAGGCTGGTGATCTCCTCGCCAGCCACCTTCACCGAGCCGCCATCGGGCGTCTCGAACCCGGCCACGACCTTGAGCAGCGTGGTCTTGCCCGAGCCGCTCGGACCCAGGATCGTCAAAAGCTCGCCCTGCGCCACCTGCAGCGAGACGCGATCGAGGGCGACAACCTCGCCGAAACGCTTGCCGACCCCTTCTATGCGGAGGTCGCTCACGCCTTCTTCAGCATCCAGGCATTCCACAGCTCGGCGGCCTTGGTGCCGTGCTCGGCATACCACTCGTCCGAGATCCAGAACTGCTTGTCGAGGTACGCGGTCGGCAGATAGGGCTTCACCTTGGCATCGACGAAGTTCAGCGATTCAAGATTGAGTCCGGGATAGCCGAGTTCGCTGGCATAGACCGCCTGCTGCTGCGGAATCGCCAGCTCGGCCAGCATCTTGTTGGCCCAGTACGGATTCTTGGCACCGCGCGGGATGGCGAAGCTGCCCTGCTTCAGCGCACCCTCGTTCCACTCGATCTCGACCGGCGCGCCCTTCTTGATGATGTCGTAGAAGCGGCCGTTCCAGCCGGTCGCCAGCACGACTTCCTTGTCGATCAGCAACTGCGCCGGTTGCTGGCCGGTCGACCACCACGCCGTCACGTGCGGCTTGATCTGGTCCATCTTCTTGAAGGCGCGGTCGAAGTCGATGGGATAGATCTTGTCCTTCGGCACGCCGTCAGCCAGCAGCGCGAACTCGAGATTGTCGGTCGGATGGTTGCGCATCGACCGCGCGCCCGGGAACTTCTTAACGTCCCACCAGTCGGCCCAGCTCTTGGGCTGGCTACCGTTCTTGAAGACGTCGGTGCGGTAGCCGATGATCGTGGTGTAGACCGACGAGGCGAAGACGTAGGGGTTCTGCGCCGTCTCTGGATACTTCGATCGGTCGACGATCTTGTCGTCGACCCTGTCTAAAAGGTTGGCCTTGCCGGCGCGGATCGCATCCTGGCCGCCGATCTCCGTCAGGTCCCATTCGACATTGCCGGAATCGACCATGGCGCGCAGCTTGCCGAAATCGACCGGGCTCGTCTCGACGACGCGGATGCCGTACTTCTTCTCGAAGCCGTTGAAGAAGGCCTTGCGCATGGCCGAGCCCATCGACCCGCCTGAGTGGTTGACCACGATCTGGGCGGGCTTGGGCGGCTCAGCCTGGGCAAAGGCCCGGTCCGATATGCCGGCTGCAGCAGCGCCTCCAATCAGCGAAACGACGTGTCGACGGCCCAGATTGTTCATGGCCTTCCCCCTTCTTTCTTCTTCCATTCCCACCGGACTCTAAAAGTGGTGTCTTGGCGTGGCAACATGCTAGGGCCAACAGTCGAAACGACCGCCAATCGAAGGAAACGCCGATGCCCGACCAGCTTCCTGCACTCTGTCTGATCGCCATGCCCGGGCGCCGTCGCCGCACCATCGAGCTTGGCCAGGAGGCCGAGCGCCGCGGCTTCGCCGGCCTCTACGTGCCGAGCCCGACCGGCGGCATGTCGACCTGCGAGGCGCTGGCGTGGAACACGACCTCGATCACCTTCGGCACCGCCATCGCGCCGATCTACCAGCGCACCATGGTCGACTTCGCGCAGAGTGCCGCGATGATGCACGAGATCTCGGGCGGCCGCTTTCGCATGGGCATCGGCATCGCCCACGGTCCCTCTTACGTGCGCATGGGCGTGACGCCGGGCAAGCCGCTGGCCGATACCCGCGCCTGGATCGAAAAGTTCCGAGCTGAGACGGCATTCGGGCCGCTGCCGCCGATCATCGTCGCGGCGCTGCGCAAGAAGATGGTGGCGCTGTCCGGCGAGCTCGCCGAGGGCCTGGTGTTTGCCAATGTCTGCCTGTCGCACATGGGCGACTCGTTGTCGGCGCTGCCGGCCGCCAAGCGCAACAGCGACTTCTTCATCGGCAACATGATCCCGACCTGCATCAGCGACGACGTCGATGCGGCCCGGGCGACGAACCGCAAGACGCTCACCAACTATGCCTTCCTGCCCAACTACCGGAACTACTGGAAGGAGGCGGGCTATGTCGAGGAGATGGCGGCGATCGAGAAAGCCATCGCCGAGAACCGCCGCGACGACGTGCCGAAGTACCTCACGGACAAGTGGCTGGCGGAGACCACGCTGTTCGGACCGGCCGCCAAGGTCCGCGACGGCGTCGCCGCCTGGAAAGCGGCGGGCGTGCACACACCGATCATCGTGCCGTCGTCGGCTGCCGGCAACCAGATGAAGGCGATCGAAGAGGTCTTCGCCGCCTTCGGCTGATGGCAGAAGCCCCTACCCCCGCCCCTGTCTCGGACCCCGCGGCACAAGAGCATCACGCCATCACGCGGCTGATGCTTTTCTTCGCCGTGGTCTACGTCGTCGAAGGCGTGGGGCAGGCGCGGGTCGGCATCATCTTCCAGCCGCTGAGCTACTACCTGAAGATGGACGGCTGGACGCCGTTACAGGTCACGGCCTATTTCGGCGTGCTGAACTTTCCCTGGGTCATCAAGCCCGCCTTCGGCCTGGTCTCCGACTTCGTCCCGCTGCTGGGATACCGGCGCAAGAGCTACCTGCTGATCGCAAGCGTCGGCGCCGCCGGCGCCTATGCCGGCATCGCCGTGCTGACCAGGCCGAGCGAGTTCGCCTTCCTGCTGCTCATCACCTCCTACGCCATGGCGACCTCGAGCACGCTCTGCGGCGCGCTGCTGGTCGAGAACGGCCAGAGCTTCAACCAGAGCAGCCTGTTCGTCGGCCAGCAATGGCTGTGGTTCAACATCGCGATCATGGCGAGCGCGATCGCCGGCGGCCTGCTGGTCCAATACCTGTCGCCGACGCTCGCCCTGCAAGCCGCCGCCGGCATCGCGGCTGTCGCGTCGCTTGCGGTCATCGTCGCCACCCTGTCGCTGCTCGACGAGCCGAGAACGATGGTGAACCGGGCGGAAGCCTGGCGCACGCTTCAGGGTCTGCTGGCGACGCTGAAGTCGAGGCGGCTCTACCTCGTCGCCGTCTTTCTGTTCCTCTATGCCTTCGCTCCGGGCTTCGGCACGCCGCTCTACTTCTACATGACCGATACGCTCGCCTTCTCCCAGGCCTATATCGGCGTACTGGGCTCGATCGCGGCCGGCGGATGGGTCGTCGGTGCCATCATCCATCGCCGGCTCCTGTCGCGGCTCAGCCCCCAGGCCCTGCTCTATCTCAGCATCGTGCTGGGCACGGCGGCGACCGCCGCCTTCCTGCTGCTGAGCGACGAGGTCACGGCGGCCCTGGTCAACTTCGCCAGCGGCGCCGCCGCGATGATCGCCACCATCGCCTCCCTGACGGTGGCGGCACAGCATTGCCCGAAACGAGCCGAGGGCTTTGCCTTCGCCGCCCTGATGTCGATCTCCAACCTGGCGGACATCTGCTCCAACATCGCCGGTGCCTATCTCTACGACCATGTCTTTGAGAGCAGGCTCGCACCGCTGATCGTCGTGTCGGCCGCCGCGACGGCGTTCGCCGTCGTCCTCGTGCCGCTGCTTCGCCTCGGCAAACGGGAGACATGATCATTGCTGGGAGCGCGCCACTCCGTGGCGCTCATGAGCGAGCCGAAGGCTCGCGGTCCCGAAGAGCATGAGCGCCACGGAGTGGCGCGCTCCCAGCAATGAGCGGCTCAGCTAGCGTTTCCACGAGGCCGCGCGCTCCAGCAGCCGGCGCGCGCGAATGACCACCGGAATGTCAACCATGCTGCCTTCGAAGGCGACAGCGCCCTCGCCCTTGGCCGCGGCGGCTTCGAAGGTCGCGATCAGGCGGCGCGCCCGGTCGAGCTCCTCGGCGGTGGCGCCGTACTCCTCGTTGATGATCGGCACGTGCGCGGGATGGATGCACGAGGCCGTGGTGAAACCCAGCGCCCGGCCACGCTTCAGGCCGGCACGATAGGACTCGAGATCCTTGATGTTGGCGAGCTGCCCCATCGAGCCCATCGGCAGGATGCCGGCCGCGCGGCAGGCGGCCAGCCCGTGCATGGCCATGACGTACATGCTGTCGGCCGACGGAATGGCGCCGAGCTCGGTCGCCATGTCCTCGCCGCCGACCGACATGCCGGCCATGCGCGGCTCGGCGGCGATGGCGTAGAGATGCGGCAACGCCGCCGGCGATTCGATCAGGACCAGGAAGCGGGTGTGGCCGATTTCCATGCCCAGCGCTTCCTCGCGCGCCGTCACCAGCTCGGCCAGCAAGCGCACATGCTCGGGGCCCATCACCTTGGGCAGCATCAGCGCGGCGACGCCCGGCATCACCGAGGCCGCGATGTCGGGAACGGCAAGCTCGAGCGGCCGGTTGATGCGCACGACGACGTCAGCGCCGGCTTGGGCGACTCGCGGCACCGCGGCCGGCAGCGCGGCGCGCGCCGCCTCCTTGTGGGTCGGCAGGATGGAATCCTCAAGATCGAGGATGAGCGCATCGGCGCCGCGCTCATGCGCCTTGGCCAGGAAGCGCTCGGACAGCACGGGCACGAACAGCAGGGATCGCCAGGACGGCAGCGGTCGGGTCATCTCGTTCATTCCCTATTCCAGCCTGATGCCGGCTTCGGCGATCACCTTCTTCCAGATCTCGGTCTCGCGCGCGATGTGCGCCGCGGCCTCGGCCTGGGTGCTGGCGACGGTCTCGATGCCCTGCTTGGCGTAGGCATCGCGCACCTCCGGCGCCTTGAGCGCCTTGGTGATGATGCCGTGCAGGGTGGTGACGATCTCGGGCGGCGTCTTGGACGCGACGACGATGGCGTACCAGTTGGTCGCGGCGTATCCGGGATAGCCCTGCTCGGCAATGGTCGGAATGTCGGGATCGAACGGCGAGCGCCTGGCGCCGGTGACGGCGAGCGCACGGATGCGGCCCTCGCGCATGAAGCCGGTGGCGGTGGGAGCACTCGCGATCACCGAGGGCACGTGCCCCGCCACCAGGTCGTTCATCGCCGGGCCACCGCCGCGGAACGGCACATGGATCAGCTTGGCGCCGCTTCGTGCCTTCAGGAGCTCACCGGCGAGATGGCCCGCGCCGCCGACGCCCGACGAGCCGTACTCGATGCCCTCTGGCCGCTTGCCCCGCGCGATGTACTCCGCGAGCGTCTTGGCCGGCACGCTGGGATGCACCACCAGCACGTTGGAGAAATCGACCGCGATGCAGACCGGCACGATGTCGGTCACGGGATCGTAGCCCACGTCCTTCATGGCGTAAGGGTTGACCGACATGATGCCGACATTGGCCATCAGAATGGTGTGACCGTCGGCCGGTGCGCGCAGCGCCTCGCGGGCCGCGAGATTGCCGCCGGCGCCGGGCTTGTTGTCGACCAGGACCGACATGCCGTCCCTGGTGAGCTCCTGCGCCAGGATGCGCGCCACGATGTCGCCACCGCCGCCCGCCGCGAAGCCGACCAGCAGGCGCAGCTGCTTGGAGGGAAACGACTGCGCACGACTGACGGCGGGCGCCAGAGCGGCTGCTGCAGCCGACCCGATCAACGATCGCCGAAACATGAAAGCTAGTTTCCCCCGCCGTTTAGTTGTCGAGGGCCATCATGCCCATTCCCACGAGCGCGGCGATAGCTCCAAATTCCCATCGGCGGAACGTTGCGCCATTCGCGCCCGACGAAGCGGGCATCGAGCTTCAAGCTCGGGGCATCGGGATCGACCGGCGCCTTGAAGCCGTAGGTGTACTGGATGATCGTTCCGCCGGACGGCATGAGATCGAACGCTTCCGCGTAGCAATGGGCGGCGACGTCCCGCCGGACGGCGCGCATCGGCAGTCCGCACAGCACCGCACCGATCGAATTCACCCGCGCCTTCGCCAGCATTCCGCCGATCTCCAGGGCGTCACCGTGCAGCACGTTCAGGCCGCGAAATCGGTGGGCCAGCGTCCGACAGAGATCGGCATCGCGCTCGACCACGATCAGCTGGTCCAGCGGGCAGCCGGCATCGATGAACGCGCCGGTGACCTGTCCCGTGCCGGCGCCCAGCTCGAGCACGGGGCCCCCGCCGGGAATCGCGGCATCGAGCACCGCCTGCGCCAGCCGGCGCGCGGTCCAGCCGCTGCTGGTCAGCGGCAGCCCGACGGCCACCGGGTCCCGACACCAGCTCCGCAGGAAGGGCAATGAGTTGCTCAGCATCGACACGTCCGTCGGCAGTTTGAAACGATGCAACGCGGCGGCGGTTTCCATGTTGCGTGGTCTAAGCGGACTTGACGCGCTCTACGCGGACTTGAGCTCCTGAGGCTGCTGGCCCAGGACACCAAGGGCTCTCAGCCGTGCAATCTCCTCGGCAGAATAACCTGCGTCCCGCAGCACCTTCTCGGAATGCTGGCCGACGGACGGCGCCCGCACCGGCGCGACCTTGGTCTCGCCGTCGAGATGGAAGGGGCTCGACACGGTGAGGCCTTTGCCGTCGGCAAACGGCACCAGCGCACCGATCTCGCGCGATTGGGTGTCGTCGGCGGCCTCGTTGACCGAATAGACGGCGCCGAACGTCACGCCGGCCGCCTCCAGGATCGGACGCCATTCGGCGAGGTCACGCTTGGCGAAGATCTCGTCCAGAATCGCGGTCAGGGCCACCGAGTTTTGCCGGCGCGCGTCCCTCGTGGCGAAGCGCGGATCCTCGGCAAGATGCGTGGCCTCGATCGCCTTGAGGAAGCCCGCCAACTGCCGCTCCTCGTTGTGCAGCGCCATCAGGAACCAGCGGCCGTCGCGGCAGCGATAGTGGTTGGCCAGCGCGGCCGGCGCCTTGGTGCGCGGCGGACGCGGCGCGACGTGCTCGCCGAACAGCCGGTTCTGGACGAAGCAACCGTTGGCCCAGAAGCCGTTCTGCAGGAGAGAGGTCTGGGCGACGCCGCCGCGGCCCGTCTTCTCGCGGCGATAGAGCGCCGTCACGATCGCGGCATAGAGCGCCGTCGCCGTCGGATGATCGCCGAGACCCGGCGCCGATCGCGACGGCTCGGTGTCGGCGCTTGCCCGCACCATGTCCATCAGCCCAGTGCGCGCCCAGTAGGCCGTCGCGTCGAAGCCTGTCCTCGCCGCTTCGGCGCCGACCTCGCCATAGGCCGTGATCGAACCGTAGATCAGGCGCGGATTGATCTTCAGGAGATCGACGGCGGCGATCTTCAGGCGCTCGCGCACCGGCAAGGGGAAGTTGGTGAGGAAGACATCGGTCGAGGCGATCAGCCGATTGAGCACCGCCAGCCCCTCGGGATGCTTGAGGTCGATGGCGAGACTGCGCTTGTTGCGCGATGTCAGCTGCCACCAATAGTCGGTGATCTTGCCGGGAACGGGCGTTGCGTTCCGCCAGGGATCGCCGGCGCCCGGCGGCTCGAGCTTGATCACCTCGGCGCCGAAGTCCGACAGGATGGTCGCGGCCGCGGGCCCCGCGATCCAGCTCGCGCAGTCGATGACTTTCAGACCCTTGAAGACTCCATCGGTCATCGTGTTGCCCCTATCAATGACTCGGCTTGGTCGGGAACGGCGTGAGCTGCAATTCGTGCGTCCAGCAGGAACGGTCCTGCGTGTGAAGATAGTAGAACGCCTCGGCGATCTTCATCGGGTTGATGATGATGTCGGTGTTCTTCTGGGCGCGCGGCAGGGCCCGCGTGCCTGGCGAATCGATCAGGCCATCGATCACGATGTTGGCGACGTGGATGCCGTGCTCGGAGTATTCCTCGGTCAGGACCTGGGCCAGGGTGCGCATCATCACGCGCGGATAGTAGAGCGATTCGCCGGTGTTGCGCTTGGTGCCGCGCAGCGACTTGGCGTTGTTGGAGAAGAAGAACGATCCCGAGCCGCGCTTGCGCATGGCCGGCAGCACCTCCTTGGCGACCAGGAACGGACCGCGGCTCGCGATATGATGGGCGACGTCGAACATCTCGACCGGGATGTATTCCAGCAGGTCCTGGCCGGGCGGCAGGTCGCGGCCCTCGAGATAGCCCGCATTGTAGATCAGGACCTCGGGCTCGCCTGCCTCGGCGCGGATGGTGGCGAAGGCCTGCGAGATCGACTTCTCCGATGAAAGATCGAGCTCCACCGTCATGCAGTCCCCGCCCTGCTCGCGGATGGCGTCGGACAGTGCCGCCGCGTTGGAGGCCGTGCGCGTGGTCATCACCGTGAAGAAGCCCTCGCCGGCGAACTTCTGCGCCAGTGCGCCGCCAACGCCGAAGCGGGCGCCGACCGGCATCGCCGACGCATCGAGGTTCTTGCCGTGCGCCAGCCGCGTGTTGCGCCCGTCCGCCTGCCACTTCGAGGTCGCCCCGATGACCACGGCGACCGGCTTGCCTTGGGTGTTCTTCCCTGTCGGTTGGGCCACGCGAAATGTCCTTTCGCAATCGGTTGTGCCTTCCAGGAAGAATAGCGCCGAGAAGCCAACCGGCAAAACCTTAGGGGCAAAAAACATCAGGTGCCGGCCGGGCTCCTATACGGCAAGGCCTCTCTGCGCTAGCGTTGTCCCGCACGGTCCATACAAGGGCCGGCAAGGACGGGGAGCACATCATGACTATCAATCGTCGCCTGATCGTAGGATGCGCACTTTGTGCGGTGAGCGGGCTGGTGGCCACGCGCGTCTCGGCGCAAACGCCGCCTGCCGCCACGCCGGGCGTCAAGCGCAAGATCCTGCAGCAGGTCGACGGACCCGCCGCCGGCTACACCACGCTGATCGTCGAGGTCGAGATCGAACCGGGTGCGACGGTCGCGCGCCACACTCATCCCGGCATCGAATCCGTCTACTTCATCGAGGGCGGCGGTGAGTTGTCGGTCGAAGGGCAGCCTGCGAAGCAGCTCAATCCGGGCGACGCCTTCCAGATCCCGCCCGGGGTGCCTCACGGCCTGAAGAACGGCGCCAAGGCGACCCGCGGCGTGGCGACCTATGTCATCGAAAAGGGCAAGCCGCTCGCATCGCCGGCCTGACCACCCGGAGTTCCGCTCAATACCCTTCACGCCACCCGCGTGAAATCAGTGCCGCACGCTGCAACTGGACGGCAATCACGGACTGAGCGGCCAGTGCCATCAGCGGCAGGGCGATCGCGGAAACGACGGGTACGACGATGTCGCCGAACAGTCCGGCGATCAGGATGAGGGCGGTCGCAACCCCGAGAGCCAGCATGGCGCTCAGGACAGCCATCAGAGCGGCTTGCCTGAGATACCCTTTTGCCAACAGATAGATCGGTCCGCCGATTGCCGCCCAGAAGTACGACCATCCGTCCACGAAGATCGATTCGTCGGTCTCAAGATTGTCGAAGCGATAGGGCTCGAATAGCAACGGCAGTGCTCCCCCTCGGTTGTTCACGCTGACTTTTCAGCCACCTTCGTGCGTCATGGATGGTGCGCGACCAGTGTAGCGGACGGCGCACGCCGGCAAGCGCGGAAAATAAGCGATTGAACTCCGGGCTGTTGACCGGTGCTCCAACGACGGCGACGGGCCCGAGCGGTCCGGCGTCATTCAACCGGACCAGGCGCTCGGTCAGTTGCCGCAGATCGTTCCTCGAGAGATCCAACGCGGCAGAATGGACCACGAACGTCTTCTCGTATCGGGCGAGGCCCATGACTTCGAGGGCGTCGAGATAGCGAACAATGTCATCCAGCACAACCGTCCCTTGCGCGACGGCGAGGACAGCGTGCTCAAGCCGCGAAACCCGCCATTGCAACGGCATCCAGTGCACCCCCAGCCCCGCCCGGATTTTCCATGCGATCGCGCGCAACGGCAACCTCTGCCACGTTGTGATCCAAAACACAACTGCGGGTCGCGCCGTCGCCGCGCCAATCGGGAGGCTTCAAGCGAGATCGAAGCGATCGAGGTTCATCACCTTGGCCCAGGCCGCGACGAAGTCCTTCACGAACTTCTCCTTGGCGTCCGAGCTGCCGTAGACCTCGGCCAGCGCGCGCAGCTGGCTGTGCGAGCCCAGGATCAGGTCGACGCGGGTCGCGGTCCATTTCACCGCGCCGGTCCGGCGGTCGCGGCCTTCATAGACGCCGTCGGCACCGCTGGCCGGTTGCCATTCCGTGGCCATGTCGAGCAGGTTGACGAAGAAGTCGTTCGACAGCGTCTCGACCTTGGTGGTGAAGACGCCGTGCTTGGACTTCCCGGCATTGGCTCCCAGCACGCGCAGGCCACCAACCAGCACCGTCATCTCGGGTGCCGTCAGGGTCAGCAACTGCGCCTTGTCGACCAGCAGCTCCTCGGGCGAGAGGCGCTGCTTGCCGCGCTGGTAGTTGCGGAAGCCGTCGGCCACCGGCTCGAGCGGCGCGAAGGAATGCGCGTCGGTCTGCTCCTGCGAGGCGTCCATGCGCCCCGGCGAGAACGGAACCGCGACCTCGACGCCCGCCGCCTTGGCGGCCTTCTCGATCGCGGCACCACCGGCCAGCACGATCAGGTCGGCCAGCGAGATCTTCTTGCCGCCGGGGGCCGAGGCGTTGAAGTCCTTCCGGATCTTCTCCAGGGCCTGCAGCGTCCTGGCGAGATCGGCCGGCTGGTTGACTTCCCAGTCCTTCTGCGGCGCGAGTCGGATGCGCGCGCCATTGGCGCCGCCGCGCTTGTCCGAGCCGCGGAAGGTGGATGCCGACGCCCAGGCTGCCGAGACGAGGTCGCCAACCGACACGCCACTCGCCAGGATCTTCGCCTTCAGGCCGGCGATGTCTTCCTTGCCGACCAACGGATGGTCGACGGCGGGGATCGGGTCCTGCCAGATCAGATGTTCCTTCGGCACCAGGGGCCCGAGGTAGCGCACGATCGGGCCCATGTCGCGATGGGTGAGCTTGAACCAGGCGCGCGCGAAGGCGTCGGCGAACTTGTCCGGGTTCTTGTAGAAGTCCCGGGAGATCTTCTCGTAGGCCGGGTCGACGCGCAGCGCCAGGTCGGTGGTCAGCATGGTCGGCACGTAGCGCTTCGCCGGATCATAGGCATCGGGGATCGTGGCCGCGGCGCCCTTCGCCTTCCACTGATGGGCGCCAGCCGGGCTCTTGGTCAGCTCCCATTCGTTGTTGAACAGGTTGTCGAAGAAGTGGTTGCTCCACTTGGTCGGCGTCTGCGTCCAGGTGACTTCCGGACCTCCGGTGATCGCATCCTTGCCCTTGCCGGTGCCGTAGCTGCTCTTCCAGCCGAAGCCCTGCTGCTCGATGGGCGCGCCTTCCGGCTCGGGGCCGACCAGCGCCGCATCGCCGGCGCCGTGGGTCTTGCCGAAGGTGTGGCCGCCCGCGATCAGGGCGACGGTCTCCTCGTCGTTCATCGCCATGCGCGCGAAGGTCTCGCGGATGTCGCGCGCGGCGGCCAGCGGATCGGGCTTGCCGTTGGGCCCTTCCGGGTTGACGTAGATCAGGCCCATCTGCACCGCGCCGAGCGGGCTCTGCAGGTCGCGGTCGCCGCTGTAGCGCTCGTCGGCCAGCCACTTGCCTTCGGGGCCCCAGTAGACCGACGTGTCGGGCTCCCACACGTCGGCACGGCCGCCGCCGAAGCCGAAGGTCTTGAAGCCCATCGATTCCAGCGCGACGTTGCCCGTAAGGATGATCAGGTCGGCCCACGAGAGCTTGCGGCCGTACTTCTGCTTGATCGGCCACAGGAGCCGGCGCGCCTTGTCGAGGTTGGCGTTGTCGGGCCAGCTGTTGACCGGCGCGAAGCGCTGCTGGCCCGCGCCGCCGCCGCCGCGACCATCGCCGATGCGGTAGGTGCCGGAGCTGTGCCAGGCCATGCGGATGAAGAGCCCGCCATAGTGGCCGAAGTCGGCCGGCCACCAATCCTGCGATTCCGTCATCAGGGCATGCAGGTCCTTGACCACGGCGTTGAGGTCGAGAGTCTTGAACTCCTTGGCGTAGTCGAAGGCCTCGCCCATCGGATTGGACAGGCTGGAATACTGGTGCAGGACGTGGAGGTCGAGCTGGTTCGGCCACCAGTCGCGGTTCATGTGCGAGCGGCCTCCGCCTGTGAACGGGCACTTGCTGTCGTCTGGCATGGCTTCCTCCAATCACATTCACCCAGGGTGAACGTTAGTCTCGCCACGGCGCCGGGTAAATCATGCCTTTGTATAGTGGGCCGCAGTTCCGCACGCCGTCCCATGCATATTTGACTCCGTGCTCGGCGGCCCGGCAGATTCCCTGCATGACCTTTTCATTGCTTCTGACCGGCGATTCGATCCTGCAGCGGCGCCTGAACAGCCGCGACGATGCCGAGCTCAAGCCGCTGTTCGACAAGGTGCTAGCAGCCGACGTCGCCTTCACCAACCTGGAGGGCCTCGCCAACGACTATCGCGGCGACCCCGCGCTGGAGAGCGGCGGTTCGCACTTCGGCGCGCCGGCCTGGGTGCTCGACGAGCTGACGGCGGCAGGCTTCGATCTCTTCGCCACCGCCACCAATCATGCGCTCGACTATTCGATCTCGGGCCTGTTGCACACGATCGAGGCGATGGAGGCGCGTGGACTTTCCTTCGCCGGCGTCGGCCGCACCCTCGAGGACGCGCGCCGGCCCTGCTATCACACCTCGCCCGCCGGCACGGTGGCGATGATCTCCTGCTGCTCGACCTTCGCCAAAGGCAACGAGGCGGGCGCGCAGCGGCCCGACGTGCAGGGGCGACCTGGGCTCAACCCGCTGCATGCCGAGACGCTGCACGAGGTCACCGAGCAGCAGCTCACGGTGCTGCGCGAGGTCGCCGACCAGCTCGGCCTCGAGGCGGATCGCCAGCAGAAGATCAAGTCGGGCTTCGCCTTCCCGCTCGCCGATCCGGCAGTGTTCCCGTTGGGCGACCTCAAGTTCAAGTCGGCAAACCGGGCGCAGGTGCGCACGACACCCAATGCAAAGGATGTCGCCGCCATGGTGCGCTGGATCGAGGAGGCACGCGGCCTCGCCGACCTCGTGATGGTGAGCCTGCACGCCCACGAGCAGCTCGGCAGCAAGGAAGTGCCCGCCGAGTTCATGGGAACGTTCGCGCGCGCGATGATCGATGCCGGCGCCGATCTCGTGGTCGGCCACGGCCCGCATCTCTTGCGCGGGCTGGAGCTCTACAAGGGCAAGCCGATCTTCTACAGCCTGGGCAACTTCATCGGCCAGAACGAGCTGGTGCAGAAGATCCCGGCCGACGGCTACGAGCGCTTCCGCGCCGAGCCCAGCCTGACGCCGGGTCAGGTCTATCAGAAGCGCACGCAGGGCGATCAGGCGGGCTTCCCGGCCGACCGCCGCTATTGGGAATCGATCGTGCCGACGCTCGCCTACGAGAGCGGCTCGGATGGACGCCTCACCTTGCGCTCGATCGAGCTGACGCCGATCTCGCTCGGCTGGAAAGACGCCCGCCATCGTCGCGGCCGGCCGCGGCTCGCCGGACGGCAGGAAGGCAATGCCATCCTCGAGCGCTTCGCCGAGCTGTCACGGCCATTCGGCACCGTGCTTTGCGACGAGGGACGGTCGGTCCGGTTGACTTGAGCATCAGCAGATACATCGTTGCCCAGACCTTTGGTCGCGGCCTGGCGGCCTGGGTTGCACGTCTTCGCAGACAAAGGCGGATCAGGGTCGTAGGCCGCAAGCGCTTCATGGAAGCGGCGTCCACCGGCCGAACGCTGATCCTGACCAACCACCCGTCGCTGCTCGCGGAGATCTTCCTGCTCGGGGCGCTCGCTGCACCACTCTATCTTGAGGATTCCCGGCGAGCGCTGTGGACGATGCCCGATGTGCGCCTGCTCGATTCCTGGGGCATGCCGGACTGGCTGCGCGATGATCTGCACTGCATCGTCGCCGATCGCCGCAGTCCGGTGAAAAGCGGCCGCGCGTCACACAAAGCGATGGCGGTGCTGGAAGCTGGCGGCACCATCGTGGCCCACCCCGAGGAGGGACGGACGTTCGGCGCCGCCAACAAGCATCGCACGGCGCTGAAGCGCGGCAGGCGGGAGATGCAGAAGATCGAGCGCTCGCAGCTCGTCACCATCGCCGCGCGCACCGGTGCGGCGATCCTCCCGGGCTGGGTCGACGTGCCCTACGCTCGCGACGCGCTCTCGCTCGGCGCCTGCATCAGGCGGCTGATGACGACTGATGACGTGATCACCTTCTCGTTTCGGCAGCCGCCGTATCGGGTGACCGCGGATTTCGATCTCGCGACCGAGAATGCCATCCTGCAGGAAAAGATCTTCGAAGCGTGAGGGCATTCACCGGTTCCGTCCACGACGAGAACGCAACAAGCGCCGCCGGTTGGACGGCTTCGAGCTCGCCGTCCTCGAGGTCGCGGGCGATGACGACAAGGAAGGGCGGCAGATCGGCGTCGGGCGCACCGAAGGGACGCGGCGCCGAGAACGAGGTGCCGACGCTTTGCACCAGGACCGGACGCATGCTCTCCGCTACGCGCAAAATCCCCTTCAGCCGCAGCAGTCGCTCGCCCAACGCGCCGGCGAGATTGTCGAGCCAGGCCGCAAGATCGTCGTAGGCCAGCTCCCCTGCCGGGCGCGCCAGACGCACGGCGATGCGCGGGTGGGGAGCCGACGCGGCAACGCGCTGCAGCGCCGGTATCACGGCCCGGTCCGCCAGAGGCGCGAAGGCCGTTGCCACCACCTCGTCGCGCGCTCCGGCCGCCACGATCTCGGCCAGCGGATTGATCGCCGCCACCTCGCTTCTTGCCCGTGCGACCGCCCCTTCCGGAAGGACATCGGTCTTGGTGACGACGATGCGATGGGCCGCCGCCCATTGTGCCGCCGCCTCCTCGAATGCCGCCGGCTGCATGCCGCGCGCGGCGTCGAAGGTGGCGACCACGCTCACCCGCAGGCGATGCGCCGCGAGGCCCGCCAGCTGGCGCAGGACCGGTCCCGGCTTCGAAAGACCGCTGGTCTCCAGGATGATGCGGCGCAGCGGTCCGTCGGCATCCGGCCGTTCGACGGCGAGCAGCGCCTCGACCGTGTGCGAGAGGTCGGTGCCGGCCTGACAACAGATGCAGCCGTTCGACAGCATGGCAATGGGCGTGCCCGCCGGAGTCGCGCCGCTTTCGCGCAGGATCGCCCCGTCGAGGCCGATCTCGCCCACCTCGTTCACGATCACGGCGGTGTCGGCGCCCCCGGGATGCGCGAGGAAGTCGCGCAGCAGGGTGGTCTTGCCCGAGCCGAGGAACCCGGTCAGGACGACGAAGTGCGGGCCCGGCCCTCCCGTCACTGAGCGGCATCCTGCGCTTGCTGGCGGAATCGCGCGGGCACGTCTTCCGCCCAGGTCTCCTTCACGAGCTCGCGTACGTCGGCCAGCAGCTCGGCAGTGTCGTAGATCACGCCATCCTTGATCGTATACCTCAGCCCGCGATGCCACTCGACACGGTTTGCCGTCTCGTTCAATCGCATCGCACCGGTGCCGTAGAGCAGCTTGAAGTCGGTCAGCGGATTGTGGTCGTGCACCAGCAGGTCAGCGAGCTTGCCTGCCTCGACGGTGCCCACCTCGTCCTGCAGGCCGCACAAGGCGGCGCCCTGCGACGTCGCTGCCCGGACGACTTCGAGCGGATGGAAGCCCGCCTCCTGCAACAGCTCCAGCTCACGCACATAGCCGAAGCCGAAGATCTGGTAGATGAAGCCCGAATCGCTGCCGGTGCAGACGCGGCCGCCCCGATTCTTGTACTCGTTGATGAACGCCATCCAGAGGCGATAGTTCTCCTTCCACTCGATCTCGTTCTGGATCGACCAGCGATACCAGTAGGAGCCGTGGCCGCCGCGCTGCGGGGTGAAGTAGTCCCACATCGACTTCCAGGTGTACTCCTTGTGCCAGTCGGCCTGGCGCGCGCGCATCAGGTCGCGATTGGCGTCGTAGATCGTGAAGGTCGGCACAAACGTGAAGCCGAGCTCGAGGAAGCGCTCCAGCGTCTCGTTCCATTTGGCCGAACCGGGCTCCGCCCCCTGCCTGAACATCTGCCCGGATACGGAGAAGCGGAAGTATTCGTCGTTGTAGTCGTAGTCGAGCGGGAAGTTCTGGACCACGCGGTCCTCGAACAAGGACTCGGGCAGGCCGTAGTAATGCTCGGCGCTGGTCAGCCCCCAGCGCGCCGTGGTGAGGGCGTTCATGCGGGTGACCGCCATCTGGGCATGATGGCAACCCGAGCACAGGCCGAGCTTGGCGCATTCGTCGAGGGCCGCTTCCATGATCGCCGGCGGCGCCCCGAAGAACTTGACGCCGTCGGCGCCGCGTTCCTTCAGCCTTCGCAGCCACGCCCGCCCTTCGTCCGGCGTATGCAGCACCTTCAGCATGTCGTTGACCGCCGGGAAGTAGGCATAGGCCAGCAAGCGCGGCGCCGCGATGCTGTTCTCCGCCGAGCGCCTCTTCTGGTCGAGCATCCAGCCCAGCCCGTTCATCGAGCCCATCTCGCGCACGGTGGTGACGCCGTGCGCCAGCCAGAGCTTGTAGACATAGTCGACCGGCGGGACCCAGCCGTTGGCCGCATGATAGGCGACTCCGGCATGGGCATGGCAGTCGATGAAGCCGGGCGTCACCCACTTGCCGCGGCAGTCGATCTCATGATCGCCCGGCGCCGGCCGGTTCGCTGCGGTGGCGAGATTGCCCGTGACCTTCTTCAGAAGGGTGATGCGGTTGTTCTCGACCACGATGTCGGTCGGGCCGATCGGTGGCGCACCGGTGCCGTCGATCACCGTCGCATTGCGCAACACGAGGCGCTTGAACGGGCCGATGCCGCGGTCGCGCTGGCGCGCCGGCACGACCGGCGGCTGGCCAACCTTCGCGCGGTACACCGCCAGTTCGTCGCCGGGCGGGGTGTCGCTGGGGATCGGGCGGTCGGTCATGGGAGATTCCTCGAGGACTATGCGGGGACGCGGGATGGATCAGCGAGCGTACCGGCAAAAGCTGCCGGCGGCATCATCCTCGCTTGTCGGAAACGACCACGCCTTCCTTCAGCACGAGCTTGAGCTTTCGCACATTCTGGATGTCTTCCAGCGGGTTGCCGTCGACCACGATGAGGTCGGCGAGCTTGCCGACTTCGATCGTGCCGAGCTCGTGGCCCACGCCACAGATCGCGGCACCGTTTCGGGTCGCAGCGACGAGCGCCTGCCACGGCGTGGCGCCATCGCGGACCCACAGTCCCAGTTCGAGCAGTGCGGCATCCTTGAGCGGCCGGATGTCCGAACCCAACGCCATCTTGACGCCGGCCTTGAGCGCCTTGGTGAACCCGTCGCGATGGACGTCGGACGCCGCGTCGGCGCGGCAGCACAGGGCGTGCGCCATGTTGCGCTGCCTGACCCAGCGTTGCTCGAAATCGTTATCTGCCTGCTCGGGCGTCAGATGGCTGATGGCGAGGGTGGGGACGTACCAGGTGTCGTGCTTCAGGAAGAGCTCGATGCATTCGTCATCGAGGATGTAGCCGTGCTCGACGCTGTGCGCCCCCAGCCGAATGGCATTCTTGACCGCTTCGGGGTTGGTGGCATGCGCCATCACCTTGAACTCGCGCAGATGGCAGATCTCGAAGGCCGCCCGGAGCTCGTCCTGCAGCAGGAACGAGTGGCGGTGGAGGTCCCAGGCAGGCCCCAGGATGCCGCCTGACAGGTTGAGCTTGATGTGGTCGACGCCGTTCTTGATCTGCTCGCGGATCGCCTTGACGAAGCCGTAGGGTCCGTCGACCTCGAGCGCATGGCCGGAGGTCAGGAAGTGGCCGGCGGTCGTGGTCAGGAAGTGGCCGGAGGCGAAGAGCCGCGGCCCGACATACTGACCAGAGTCGAAGGCGCGCTTCCAGGCGACATCCATGTAGTGATGCGCACCGGCGCAACGCAGCCCGGTGATGCCGGACTCGCTGAGCGCCGCCATCAGCCGATGGCCGAACAGCGTGACCTGATCGGCGAGCGGCATTTCGTGAGGCAGAAAGTAGTCGGGGTGGATATGGACGTCCCACAGCCCGGGCATCAGGTACGCGCCCTCGAGGTCGATCAGCCGGGCATCGCCGGCCTCGGGTGAGCTGCCGTCGATGCGGATCTCGCGGATCCGTCCATCTTCGATCAATACCGCAGTGCGCGGGATCGCTGTGGGGTGTACGCAGTTGATGAGCGTGGCGTTCGTGAGGAGAGTGCGCATGAGGTCAGGACCAAACGTCAGACGCCGCGGAACGCCCAGACATCTATCGTCGCGCCACCCTCCCGCAGCTTCTTGATCGGCGGAACGACTGCCTCACGGTATTTCTGATACCGGGGCTCATCCGTAATTGTGGCTTGAACAACGAGATACGCGGCCATCATCGCCCCTTTCCTCCGAGGCGACCAGTCTAACAGCAAGCGACCGCTAGACGTGCATCACATCGCTGGTGCCCAGCTGGATGGCTTCGGCCATCGAGCGGTTGTCGCGGTTGGAGGCAACATTTCGATGCCGGCACTTGTGCTACAGTCGAAGGCGCATCTCCCAACCGGCACGGACATCACGCGCGCCCATGATTCCCACGAAGCGACGAACGGCAATCACCGGCGCCCCCGCCCTGCTCCTCTTCGGCGTCGTTCCGGCCAGGGCACAGTCGGTCGGCCGAAAGAAGCACATTGCCTTCCTTTCCGCCTACACCCGCGAAGCCGGTCAGGATCTGGTCGGTTGCTTTCGCAAGGGTCTGGCCGATCTGGGATGGACCGAGGGCAAGGACCTCGAGATCGAATACAGATGGGCCGACGGCCGGCCAGACCGCCTGCTGCCGCTCGCCCAGGAGCTGAACGGTCTCGGCCTCGACTTGATCGCGTCCAACTCGACTCCGGCGGCCCAGACGCTCAAGCGGGTGGTGGACAAGATACCGGTCGTCTTCATGTCGGTCAGCGACCCGGTGGCGAGCGGAATTGTCGCCAGCCTTGCCCGGCCGGCGGGCAACTTCACGGGCTTGTCCAACTTCTTCCCGGAAGTCGGCGGCAAGCTGGTCGATGTCGCCAAGACTCTGTTGCCGGACGTGAGGCGACTAGGCGTGATGACGACGCCCGATAACCAGGGGAAGGAACTCGACCGCCGCGAGGTAGTGGCGCGGGCCGCCGAAAGCGGTATCTCGGTGAGCACATTTCATGTTCGCAGCGCCGCAGACATCGATGCCGCCTTTGAACAGGCCGGCCGCGACGGGTTGCAGGCGCTGCTGGTCTTCGTCGATCCAGTCACGACGGCACACCGCCAGCAGATCGTCGAGGCCGCGCGGCGGAGAGCTTTGCCCGCCATCTACCAGGTTCGCGACTTCGTCGATGCCGGTGGCCTGTTGTCGTACGGCCTGAACTTCTGCAAACACTTCGAACGGGCTGCTTTCTATGCCGACCGGATTCTCAAGGGGACGAAGCCCGCGGACCTGCCGGTCGAGCTGCCATCGGAGTTCGAGATGGTGGTCAACATGAAGGCAGCCCACGACCTTCATCTCACCCTGCCGCAGCTGATCTTGGCCCGCGCCGAGATCGTGAACGAATAGAAGCCGCGCAGGTCACAGCGGCCGGTCAGCACCTGCAGCTATCCTGACTTGCGTGATGCGAGCACGCTCAGGACCGCCCGGACGATGCCGCGATAGCCGGTGCAGCGGCAGAGGTTGCCCGCCAGCTCCTCGCGCACGCGGGCCTCGTCGGCATCGGGGAGGCGCAGCACCACGTCGCGCGCGGCGACCAGCATGCCCGGCGTGCAGTAGCCGCACTGGAGAGCGTGCTCGCGCGTGAAGGCCTCGCGCAGTTCCGCCATCACGGCATCGTCGCCGAAGCCCTCGACCGTGCGGATCGAGGCGCCGTCGCAGCTGCCGGCGTGGGCGATGCAGGAACGCGCCGGCGCCCCGTCGATCTCGACCGTGCAGGCGCCGCACACGCCGTGCTCGCAGCCGACATGGGTGCCGGTCAGCATCAGGTCGCGGCGCAACAGATCGGCCAGCTGCTCGCGCGGCTCGGCCAGCAGCTGGTATGGCTCGCCGTTGACGGTGAGCGAGATCGCGATCTTGCTCATTGCGCGGCCATCCTCTCGACCGCGCGGCGAAGCGCGGTCTCGGCAATCGCACGGCGCCACGGCGCGAGACCGGCGATGCAACCGGCGACGCGGGCCGCTTCGAGCGCAGGATCCCTCACCAAGGCCGACGCATCCTCGATCACCACCGGTCGTCCATCGAGCGCGGCGAGGACCGCGCGCGGCGCCTGGTCCGGGAGGGCGAGCACGCAGGCCGTGGCCTTGGAGAACTCGCCGACCTTGCGGCAGAATTTCCAATGGCCCCAGCGCGCTTCGGCCGGCAATACCGGCACCTCGACGAAGCGCAGCAGCTCACCGGCATCGAGCGCGGTTTCGAAGATGCCGGTGACGAAGCCTGCCGCCGCGATGCGCCGCTCGCCGCGCGGGCCAAGCGCGACGACGGTGGCGCCCAGCGCGGGCGCCACCGCGACCCAATCGGCAGCGGGATCGGCATGCGCCAGGCTGCCGCCGATCGTGCCACGGTTGCGCACCGGCCGGTAAGCGATGCCGCGGGCGACGCCCGCCATGATCGCGCCAAGCCGCCCCGGCACGGCACCATCCTCGATCGCGGCGTGGGTGGTGCCGGCGCCGATGCGAACCACGCCATCCGCCACCGTGACGCCGGCATAGTCCGGCAGGTGGCGCAGGTCGGCGATCGCGCCAGGCTGCGCCAGGCGCAGGTTGAGCAGCGGTCCCAGCGATTGCGTGCCGGCGCCCGGCCGGGCACCGGCGGCGACGAGTTTGACAGCGTCCGACCAGTCCGTCGGCCGCGCATAGGTGAAGGGCGCGGGCTTCATCGCCGCGTCGCCCGCGCGGCCTCGATCGCGGCCAGCACGCGCGGCGGACTGGCCGGCAGGTCGGTCACTTCGACGCCGAGTGGCGCGAGCGCATCGTTGATCGCATTGACTATAGCGGCCGGCGGGCCGATCGCGCCGCTCTCGCCGATTCCCTTCTGCCCGAACGTCGTCCACGGGCTCGGCGTCTCCATGTGATCGAGACGGACGTCCGGCACGTCGGTGGTCCCGGGCAGGAGATAGTCGGCAAGAGTCGCGGCCAAGGGCTGGCCCGCCGGGTCGTAAGGCATCTCCTCGTAGAGCGCGGTCCCGATGCCCTGCGCCAGGCCGCCCAGCACCTGTCCGTCGACGATCATCGGGTTCACCAGCTTGCCGCCATCCTCGACCACCAGATAGTCCTCGATGACGACGCCGCCGGTCTCGGTGTCGACGCGAACGACGCAGGCGTGGCAGGCGTAGGAGTGGGTGCCGGTATCGGGGTCGGGCCGGTAGCCCGCCGTCACCTCGAGGCCGCCCTTGTTCACGTCGCGCGGCAGGTTCTGCGGCGCGCGGTACCAGGTACGGGCAACGTCGGCGATCGCGACCGAGCCGCCATTGTCGCGTCGCCGGACCTCGCCGCCGTCGACGACCACCTCGCCGATCGACACCTGCAGCAGCGCCGCCCCGATCGCGGCCACGCGTTCAGCAAGCTGGCGGCAGGCTTCGGCAACGGCGCCGCCCGCCATCACCATCGCGCGGCTGCCCCAGGTGCCCGTCGAATAAGGTGTCAGCGCCGTGTCGCCATGGACCACGCGAACCTTGTCGGGATGCACGCCCAGGATCTCGTTCGCGACCTGGGCCAGCGTCGTCTCCATGCCCTGGCCATGGCTGTGGACGCCGACCCGGACCTCGAGCACGCCGTCGGGACTGAGGCGCACATGCGCCTGCTCGAATCCCGGGACGAACGGGATACCCCAGGCGTGATAGACCGACGTGCCGTGCGCGCCCTGTTCGCAAAAGACCGAGAGGCCGAGGCCCACCGTCTCGCCCCTGGCCTGGCGCGCGCGAATGGCGGCGAGGTCGAACGCGGCCACCGCGCGGCGCAGCGATTCGGGATAGTCGCCGCTGTCGAACACCTTGCCCACCAGGTTGCGGTAGGGCATCGCCTCGGGCGGCACCAGATTGGCGAGCCGGATGGCTTCCGCCGAGATGCCGAGCTGCCGCGCCAGGCTGTCGAGCGTGGTCTCCATGGCGTAGCACACGCCGGTCCGCGCCACGCCGCGATAGGGCAGGATCGGCGGCTTGTTGGTGCAGGCCGAGATGGTGTGGCAGCGCAGCCGCGGCAGGACATAGGGCCCGGGCAGGATCGATCCGACCTGCGCCGCTTCGAGGCAGGCCCCGAACGGATAGGACGAGTAGGCGCCGGCATCGACCGTCGCCTCGCATTCCATGCCGAGCAGCCTGCCGTCGCGGTCGGCCCAGGCGGTGATGACGTAATGATGCTCGCGGCAATTGGCGCCGGCGGTGAGCTGCTCGAAGCGATCCTCGAGCCAGCGCACCGGGCGGCCGAGCTGCATGGCGATGCTGGCGCACACGATCTCTTCCGGCAGCAGGATGCCCTTGTAGCCGAAGCCGCCGCCGACGTCGGGCGACACGATGCGCACCTGTCCCTCATCGAGGCCGAGGCAGTCGGCCAGGCCAGTCTTGGTGACGTGCGGCATCTGCGTCGAGCTGGTGACGATCAACTGCTCCAACCTGGGGTCCCATTCGGCAAGCACGCCGCGGCCCTCGATCGGCGCCATGCACTGGCGCGAGGTGCGCAAGGTGCGCGTCACCTTTGCCGCCGCGATGGCGTCGAGATCCGACACGTCGTCGTCGCGCCGCGTTTCCAGGAAGGCGTTCATCGACCAGCTGTCGTGGATCAGGGGCGACGAAGGCAGCGGCGCCGCGAGCATGTCGTGCACCGCAGGCAGCGGCTCGTAGTGGAGCACGCAGGCTTCGGCCAAATCCTCCGCCGCGGCGCGCGTCTCGGCGACGCAGGCAGCGATCGCCTCGCCGACATGCCGCAGCTTGTCTTTCGCGAGTGCCGGCTGCTCGGACACGCGAAAGCCCGGCAGCGCCGAGTTGGCCCGGATCGTCCGCACGCCCGGCAGGTCGTCGAGCGTGAACACGCGCTTCTCTGCCCCGGCCGGTTTCGTCACCGTCCGCAACCGGGCATGCGCGACGGGGCTGCGCAGAAAGGCGACCTCGAGCATGCCCGGCCGCGTGATATCACCGACGAAGCGGCCGCGGCCGTGCAGGAAGCGCGCGTCTTCCTTGCGGCGAAGCGACGCCCCGACGCCAAGACCGGTCATGCGGCGTCGGCGAGCAGCGGCTTGGGCAGGATCACAGCATCGGCATCGAAGCGCCGGCCGGCGCGCAGGCAGAAGACCGGCCGGATGAAATGCTCGGCAACGACCTGGGTGTCCTCGTTGTCCTGCAGCAGGAAGCGGCCGACCTCATCCGCCAGCACCGAGACATCGGCGTCGACGCCGGGCTTCAGGGTGCCGATTTCGCCTTGCATGCCGAGCATGGCGGCGCAGTTGCTGGTCACCATCGGCACGACCTGCTCCAGCGTGAGGCCGAGCGCCAGCATGCTGGTCATCGCCGAGGTCAGCGAGAAGTTCTGCGCCCCGGCGAAGAGATGCATCTCCTCCTTGTCGGGATGGCTCTCAGGCGTGCCGCGCGGCTTGGGGATGGTGGTGTTGTAGCCGTGCATGTCGGCGCCCAGCGTATCGGGCACGATGCCGGCCTCGAGCACCAGTCGCGCCATCTTGAACGAGAAGTGCGAGCCGTGGCCCACGTCGGTCTTGAGGCCGCGCGCCAGCGCCTCGCGCACCATCGCATGGACCTTGCCGTGCTGGTCGACGAAGCCGCCGGGATGGCGCGTGAAGGGATGGGCGAGGATGTCGCCCGGCCGCAGGATCTTGAGCATGTCCGGCAGCACGGCATCGGGATCGTACGGGTGCTTGTCCTCGGGCAGCGGCCACAGCTGACCGAAATGAATGTAGAGCGGCAGATCGAGGGCCTGGCCGATCTTGGCGGCGCGGCGCATCGCCTCGTCGCCCCAGCGCGTGAAGCCGCCGATCTCGGCGTGGCCCTTGATGCCGCGCACCAGGTCGGCGTTCTCGCGGGCGGCGCGCACGGTGTCGTCCACCGCGATGCAGTCGGGACGGTAGAGCTCCGGATAGTAATGACCCTCAAGCCCGCCCACCATGTAGGCCGAGATGAAGGCGAGCACGCGAGTCGCCGCGGGCTTGACGACGTACTCGCGAAAGCCGGGGAAGGTCAGCACCGAAGGGCCGCCCTGGTCGACCACCGTGGTGACGCCGGAATGAACGCCCACCGTGTCGGCGTCGAGGCCGAAGCGGCCGCTGACGTAGCGATAGACATGGGCGTGGGTGTCGATCAGACCGGGCAGCACCAGCTTGCCACGCACGTCGATCGTCTCCTTCGCCTCCGCCGCAAGGCCCTTGCCGACCGCGGCGATTCGACCATCGCGCACCGCCACATCGAAGAGGCCATCGAGGCCCTGTGCCGGATCGATGACACGGCCGCCGCGCAGCAACACGTCGTAGGGCGCGGTTTGCACGATATCCATGTCGTTTCCTCCGTTGGACGCATCGCATTCTGTTGGCCGGCAGCCGGCGCGACAAGGCTCTATCGGCGCCATGCGAATTACATGCCGCTTGGGCACTCCGTGGCGAGAGATGGTAGGCTGACACAGCGGCTCGACGGTCTCGGGACCGCCAGCGCGCCCGGAGAACGTTGCCCATGGCTGAGATCCTGAACGTGATCGTGCGCGATTCCTCGGCCTGGTACGGCCCTGACCTCGCCAACGACACCTCGTGGATCGTGCATCTCCAGCCGAGCCATCTTGCCGAGATCGGTGCGGCCATGGAGCAGGTTTCGCGCCGCGGCCTCGCCTTCGCCGCCCTGACCCGGGACGACTTCCCGCTGCCCACGCTGGGGCCCAGCCTGCGCGCCTGGCAGGAAGAGGTCGTCAACGGCCGCGGCTTCTACGTGCTGCGCGGCCTCAACACGCACGACTACAGCGACGAAGAGGTCGGCACGATCTTCTGGGCGATGGGTCTCCATCTCGGGCAGGCCGTCACCCAGAACCCACGCGGCGACCTGCTCGGCCACGTCTACGACCACGGGCGCAAGTACGGGCAGATCGACGTGCGCGGCTACGAGACCAACGCGCACCTGCCCTTCCACACCGACTCGGGTGATGTCGTGGGCCTGCTGTGCCTGCGCTCGTCCCGGAGCGGCGGCCTGTCTAGCGTGGTGAGCGCCGTCACCATCCATAACGAGATCCTGAAGCGCCATCCGGAATACCTGGCGCCGCTCTACCGCGGCTTCCACTACATCCGTCGCGAGGCGGCCCTGACCGAGAGCCCGGTGACGCCGCATCGCCTGCCGGTGTTCGGCGTCCGCGACGGCAAGCTGAGCGTCCGCCTGATCCGCAACCAGATCAACGCCGCTGCTGCCAAGAGCGGCGTGCCGCTCGAGCCGATCGAGAAGGCCGCGCTCGACCTGGTCGACGCGCTGGCCTACGACCCCGCCGTGCATCTCGACATGGACCTGCAGCAGGGCGACATCCAGTTCTGCAACAACTACACGATCCTGCACTCGCGCACGGCCTTCGAGGATCATCCCGAGCCCGAACGGCGGCGTCACATGATCCGGCTGTGGCTGACCATGGACCAGCGCCGGCCGCTGGCCGACGGCTTCCCGCCGCAGAACGGCTACGGCGACCGCCAGCTGATCGCGTCGGCCCTTCAGGCGGCGAGCCGGCCGGCGGACGCCGCCGGAATCGGCAATCCGAGATGATCGCGTAGCATCGCGCCCTCATACTCGCGCCGGAACAGCCCGCGGCGCTGCAGGATGGGCACGACCTGATCGACGAACAGGTCCATCTCGTCGTGGAACCAGGCCGGCATGATGTTGAAGCCGTCACAGGCGCCCTCGTCGACCCACAGCTTCATGTGATCCACCAGCGCCTCCGGCGTGCCGACGAACGAGCCGTGCGAGCGGCTGGCGGCGACCAGCACGCCGCAGTCGCGGATCGAGAGCTTCTCGCGATCGGCGCGTTCCATCAGATGCTCGACGCGCGGCGTGAAGGCGCCGCCGCTGGCCCGGATGTCGGCCGTCGGCAGCGGCCCTTCCTGCGGGTAGTCGTAGAGGCGGAAGCCCATCTGCTCGCTCAGCATCCAGATCCCGACCGCCGGATGCAGCAGCTCGTTCAGCATCTTCTCCTTCTCGAGCGCCTCCTTCTCGGTCGAACCGAGGATCGGCAGCAGGCCGGGCAGCACCTTGAGGAGCGCCGGATCGCGGCCATGACCCAGCATGCGCTGCTTGACGGCGGCGCGGAACTTGATCGCCTGCTGGCGGTCGCTCTGGGCGGCGAAGATCACCTCGGCCACCATCGCCGCGAACTCCAGACCGGCCGGCGAGCCGCCGGCCTGCACCATGACCGGCCAGCCCTGCGGCGGACGCGGCAACTCGAGCGCGCCCTTGACCGAGAAGAACTGGCCGCGGTGATCGATGCCGTGCACGCGCCCGGGATCGATGAAGGTGCCGGCCGCACGATCGGCGACGATGGCGTCGTCCTGCCAGCCGTCCCACAGGCTCTTGCAGATGTCGACGAACTCCCGCGCCCGCTGGTAGCGCATGGTCTTTTCCATGTGCGACTTGCGGCTGAAGTTCAGCGCCGCGTCGTCGTTGGCCGTGGTGATGATGTTCCAGCCGGCACGACCACCGCTCAGATGGTCGAGCGTGGCGAAGCGCTCGGCGATGGCGAACGGCTCGTTGTAGGTGGTGGAGAGCGTCGCTACCAGGCCGACGCGCTCGGTCGCCCCGGCGACCGCCGACAGGATCGAGATCGAATCGATGTTGTTCAGCGCGCCCTGGGCGATGACGCGGCCGTCCTTCTCGCGCGCCGCCAGCATGTCGCCCACGAACACCAGGTCGAACTTGCCGCGCTCGGCCGCCTGCGCCGTGCGCCGGTAGTAGTCGTAGCCCAGGATCTCGCGCGGCATGACCGAGCCGTGCCGCCAGCCGGCGATGTGATGGCCGCCGGGATAGGTGAAGACTCCGAGATGCATCATGGTCATGCGGCAAACCGACTGATGGGACGCGCAAGCTGCAGATGCTCGCGCAAGGTCCGGCCGGCATATCCCGCCGGACGCAGGCCGCGCCGGCGCAGCAGCGGCACGACCGCTTCCACGAGGAGAGCGAGGTCGACTTGCATCACGGCCGGCAGGATGTCGAAGCCATCGCAGGCGCCCGCCGCCTGCCAGGTGGCGAGATGCACGGCGAGCTGATCGGGCGTGCCGACGAAGCGCGGCCGGCGGTCGCCCGCCAGCGCATCGAGCTCGGCGGCGCGCTTTGCCGCAACTGCTTCGGTTTCGCCCAGGACGATGACGAGGCTCACGACATAGCGAATGTCGGGCGCCAACGCCTGCCACGCGCTGCGCATCGCCTTCGCCTCGGCGATCGTGATTGGTGCGGCGAGCACGATTTCCGTGCTGGCCGCGAGGGCCGGCCGCGCTAGCGCCGGCGCGTCGCGGTGCAGGATCACCGGCTGGCCTTGCACGGGACGCGGCACGTTCAGCGGGCCGCGCACGGTGAAGAACCGGCCGGCATGGTCGATCGGATGCACATACTCGGGGTCGGCGAAGGTGCCGGTCGCCTGGTCGACCACGAAGCCGCAGTCTTCCCAGCTGTCCCAGAGCTGGCGGGCGACGTCGATCAGCTCGACCTCTCGCGCCAGGGCGTCGGGCCCGTCATAGGGCAGGTCAGCGCGTTGGAAACGGCCCTCGGTCTCGGCGCGGCCCGCCAGTCCTGCGATCCAGCCCGTGCGCCCACCCGAGAGATGATCCAGGGTCGCGAAGACGCGCGCCACGTGGAACGGCTCGGCCACATCGACTGGCCAGTAGCCGCACAGGCCGATCCGCTCGGTGGCGCCGATCAGCAATCCGAGCAGCGGCAGCGGATCGAGCCTGAGACCGTCGATCCGGCCGGCCTCCCGCACCGCGCGCGCCGCGACCGGCAGGCCGAGCAGGAGCGCGTCGAGGCCGCCGCGCTCGGCCATCGCGGCAGCCTGCAGGTACGGGCTGGCCGGCTCAAAGCCTGGACGCTCGACGACATGCCAGGCCGCGGGATGCCAGCCGTGCGCCGCCAGGGAAACGAAGAGATGCACGGCTCAGCCTATCAGGCCGCCGGCCTGTCCCAAACGAGGACTCGCACAGGCGTCGGATTGAAGCCGTTGCACGGATTGTTCACCTGCGGACAGTTGGAGATCACGAAGATCACGTCCATCTCGACCACGATGTCGACGTGGTTGCCGGCCGCCGAGATGCCATCGACCACCGTGAAGTTGCCCGAGGGATCGATCGGCACGTTCATGAAGAAGTTGAGGTTGGCGACGATGTCGCGCTTGCCGAGGCCATGACGGGACAGCTCCAGGATGAAGTTCTCCCGGCAGGCGTGCTGATAGCGGGCCTGCTCGCCGAAGCGCACGGCGTTGCTCTCGCACGAGCAGCAGCCGGCGGAAGTATCGTGTTGGCCGCAGGTGTCGGCGGCGATGTGAGCCATGGTGCGGCCCTTGTTGGAGATCAGCCGCGTTCCCAGCCCGACATAGGCCGAGCCCTGCACCCGCACCGTGTCCTGCGCGCTGTAGCGCTCTTCGGGGTTCTCGGCGCAGTAGAGCAGCGCGTCGACCGCCTGCTGGCCTTCGAGGTCGACGATGCGCAGCGTCTGCCCGGCCTTCAGCAGGCGCGACCACGGTCGCTCGGCCGCCACGTCGTGGCTGTAGACCGCATCGTCGGGATCGGGCAGCGGATGATTGGACGTCGCGGTCTCCGTCATGCGTGCAGCCGGTCGGTGAAGGCGAAGGCACGCGCGATTTCGGGCGAGAGCGTGCGGCAAGGATCGTCGGCGGCAGCCGGCGGCGCACGATGGCGCACCAGCTCGACCGGTCCGCCCCCAGCCGGCCGTGTCGGATCGAGCGGATGCGGGCAGTTGGAGGCGACCACCATGAGGTCGCTCTCGGCCCGCAGGTCGACGAAGTCACCGGCTCGCTTGCGCCCGCCGTCCCACAGGAAGCGACCGTCACCGTCGAGCGACACCGGCGCAAAGAAGGTGATGCAGGGCGGGATGTCGCGCAGCCCCAGACCCATCTTGGCCGCAGCGGCGAGGAAGTTGTCGTACGTGTTCCGCGTGGTCTCGCCGTACGCCGACAGAGTGGATGCCGGCGTCGAACCGCCGACCAGCAGATCGTGCGCACCGCTCGTATCCTCGATCAGCGACAGGAACACCCGGCCCATGTCGGTCAGGATCACCCGCCCCTTGGCGAGCGCGGCGCTCCATTGCACCTTGGCCGTGTCGGCACAGTTGAGGCGCTCGGTGGTGTCGTGCAGGCACCAGCCGATCAGCGACACGCTCGCCCGACCGGAGACGTCAACGATGCGCAGCGCCTCGCCGCGCCGCAGCCGCACGGCCTCGTACCAGCCGGTTGGCACTGTCTCGCTGCGGATGATGGCACCAGGCACGATCGGCGCGCCGCCGAGCGCGGTCGGCGGCGGCAGCGCCTTCGTCATCTCGCCCTGACCGGCCGCACGCAGCTCCTCGTAGCGCCGGCGGTTGGCCTCGGCGAATTCCGTCCGGGCGAGTGATGCGTCAACTGGCATGAGGGTATCTTCCCCGCGAGCAACCAGCATGCCAAGTACGCGAAGAACGATGCCTCGACCCCACGGCTCGGTCCATGCCAACATGCTTCGATAGGAGTTGAGAGCGCGTGCACGGCGAGATGAAACTTTCCCTCGGCCTCCTGATCGGCCAGGCGGCCGGCGGCCATCCTGCAGCTTGGCTGCACCCCAAGGCGAATGCCGCCGGCTCGACCGACATCGCCTATTTTCGCACCCTGGCGCAGCTCGCCGAGAAGGGCTGCTTCGACCTCTTCTTCATCGCCGACACACCGGCCGCGCGCACCGACAACCTGCATGCGTGGAGCCGCTTCCCGATGTTCATGAACGTGCTGGAGCCAGTGACCCTGCTCACTGGCCTCGCCGGGGCGACGACGCATATCGGGCTGGGCGGCACCGTCTCGACCAGCTTCTCTGAGCCCTACAACGTTGCCCGCCAGTTCGCCTCGCTCGATCATATCTCGGGCGGACGTGCGGCGTGGAACGTCGTCACCTCGGCCAACGACTACGCCGCCCGCAACTTCGGCCACGCAACGTTGCCGCCGCACGCCCTGCGCTACGAGCGGGCGAGCGAGTTCGTCGACGTCGTGAACGCGTTGTGGGATTCGTGGGACGACGACGCCTTCATCCACGATCGCAAGAGCGGGCTGTTCTTCGATCCGCACAAGCAGCATGCCGTCCATCACAAGGGCAAGTTCTTCGAGGTCGACGGCGCGCTCAACATCGCTCGCTCGCCGCAGGGCCATCCGGTCATCATCCAGGCCGGCGCGTCCGACACCGGGCTGGAGCTGGCGGCGCGCACGGCCGAGGTGGTATTCGCCAGCGCCTCCAACCCGCAGGATGCCAAGCGCGGCTACGACGACCTCAAAGGCCGCATGGCGAAGTACGGACGTGATCCCGACACGCTCAAGATCCTGGCCGGCCTGCCGGTCGTGATCGGCGGCAGCCAGCAGGAGGCCGAGGACAAGGCGCAGGCCCTGCAGGAGATGATCCATCCCGACGTCGGCCGCTTCCGGCTGGGCACCGACCTCGAGACCGACCTCTCCGATCTACCGCTCGACGAGCCGATCCCGCCCGAGCGCCTGCCCAAGAGCGCCAACCAGCACAAGGCGTTCTTCGACGGCATCATGAAGATCATCCGCGAGGAGAACCCGACCTTGCGGCAGCTCTATCTGCGCTATGAGCGCGGCCGCAAGACGATCAAGGGCACGCCCCAGCGTATCGCCGACGTGATGGAAGAATGGTTCACCATGGGCGCGGCCGACGGCTTCATGATGCAGTTCGCCACCCTGCCCGACGGGCTCGAGGATTTCGTGCGGCTGGTGGTGCCGGAACTGCAGCGCCGCGGCCTGTTCCGCGCCGGCTACACCGGCACGACGTTGCGCGAGCATCTCGGCCTGACGCGGCCGGCCAACCGGAACGCGGCGTAGAGGCCGGCTGGTATCCTTCTTGCTAGCGTCTTGTCATGGCGCTGTTCGATCCTCACCAGTGGTCGCTCACCGTTCTGGCTACGGCGTTACTTGCGGTCAGCCTGTGGCTGCAGACCGTGCCGGTCGAGCGCACTACATCCGTGGATACGGCCGTTTGCGAGAAGCCCGGCCTTGCGGCGATGGCCCTCGCACTCTCGCTTCACTGAGTCCGCTCACCGGCCGCCGGCGACGAACAGCGCATCGACGACGCGGACGTCGCCGGATCCCTTGCGGATCAGGACAGGGTTGAGGTCGCACTCCGGCACCAGGTCGCAGAAGTCGGCGGCAAGCGCGGACAGGCTGGCGATCAGGCCGGCAAGCGGCGCCGTATTGGTGACCGGGATGAGATTGCGATAGCCGCCCAGCGTCTTGCCAAGCCGAGTCGACGCCAGCATCGCGCCCGCCTCCGCCGTCGTCACCGGGCTGAGGCTCAGCGCCTTGTCGGCCTCGAGCTCGACCAGGACGCCGCCCGAGCCCACGATCGTGAGCGCGCCGTACGGCGGCGCCGCCTGGTAGCCGACCATCGCCTGCAGGCAATCGACCAGCTCCTCCTGCAGCTCGTAGCCGTCGATCACGGCGCCGGGAACCTTCTCGCGGACGTTGCGCTCGATCAGCGCCACGGCGGCGCGCAGCCCGGCGTCGTTCTCGATGCCGAGCTGGACCGCGCCGACGTCCGAGCGATGCGGCACATCGGCCGATATCACCTTGACCACCATCGGGTAGCCGATCTTGCTTGCCGCCATCACCGCCTCATCGGCCGAGCGGGCCACCGCAGATTTCACGATCGGGATGCCGTAGCTGTCGAGCAGGCGGCCGACCAGCGGCCGCGGCAGCGAGCCTTGAAGCGCAGCGATCTCGCGTTGCAGGCTCGCGCGCTCGGGCGTGATACGGCGATCGACCAGCCGACGCGCGTCCGGCCGCCGCGTCGACCAGTCGACCATGCACTTCACGGCGGCGAGGCCCGGCCGCAAGCCGCGCAAGGCCGGCACGCCGGTACCCTCCAGGCAGGCGAGCAGCCGCTCGCTCATGATCTCCGCCGTCGGCGAGACGACGACGATCGGCTTGTCGGTGGCGCGGCTCAGCTCGGCAATCGTCGTCAGATGTCCGGTGTAGTTGCGATGGCTGGTGGCCGGCAGCGATGCCTGCATGTCCTGCAGGACGACACCGACGCCCACTTCCTCGGCCGTCATCACGGCGGTCATGCCGGCCAGCGCCGCGCCCTGCTGGCGGCCGACGCTCTGACCGATGTCGACGGGATTCTGGCCCGGCAGCCCAGGCAGCGCCGCGCGCACGCCGGCTGCCGTCGCCTCGGAGAATACAGCCAGCGGCAGGTCGACCTGATCGCAGATATCGCAGGCGAGCGCGGTCTCGCCACCGGAGATGCCCATCAACGCCAGGGCCCCGCGCCGCGGCCGCTTGGTGCAGACGGCCAAGGCCTCGAGAGTCGCGATCAACTCCTCGTAGTCGCCGACCACGGGAATGCCGTAGCGGGCGACGAAGCCCGCAAACGCATCGTCGTTGCGGATCAGGGCGCCGGTGTGGGCCAGCGTCGCCCGCGCGCCGGTGGCCGAGCGGCCGACCTTGAGCATGACCAGCGACTTGCCCGCGGCGTGCACCCGATCGACGGCATCGGCGAAGCGATCGGCGTCCTGGATCGATTCCAGGATCAGCCCGATCGCCGACGTGTCGGGATCGCCGGCCAGCCATTGCAGATAGTCCGCGCCGGTGACGCGGAATTCGCTGCCGATGGTGACGACCTTGGAGAAGCCGGCGGTGCTGGAATTGATCACCGAAATCGCCGCCGAGCCCGACTGCGCGATCAGAGCGACCGGTCCTTTGCGGACCCGCGAGGTGATGCCGCCGGTGTAGATCGGCGTTGCGTCGGAGAGATTGATCAGGCCCATGCAATTGGGGCCATGCATCAAAATGCGGCTGCCGCTCACCAACTGCCGCAGCTCGGCCTCCTGCTCCGGCGAGAAACCGGCGGTGTTGACGATGGCGGTCCGCACGCCGCGGCGGTCGAGCCGGCGCACCGCGTCGGCGACACCGGCTGCCGGCACCGAGGCCAGCGCTACGTCGACGCCGTCCGGCAGGGCCTCGATCGAGGGCACTGCCGGGCGTCCGGCGATCTTGGCGGCCTCGCCATGCACCGGGATGACCGTGCCGGCAAAGCCGTAGTTGGCGAGGTTGTCGAGCGCCACGTTGCCCAGGGTCTGGCGCCTGGGCGACGCGCCGATCACCGCGATGGTCCGCGGCCGGATCAACGCGTCCATGAGCGTATCCATGATGCCGGTGCCGTCCGCTATTTCACCCAGACGTTCGACATGCTGGGGTTGCCGTTGAAGGCGAGGTCCAGCTCCTCGTCGATGCCGCCGAAGCGGCTCGAGATCGCGAAGAACTTCCTGGCGTTGGTCAAGGTCAGGTGCGGCATGTCGCGGGCGACGATCTCTTCATACTGCTTGTACCATTGGCGGCGCTCCGGCGTCGGCACTGCCGCCGCCTTGGCGGCGATGGCGTCGAGCTCGGGGTTGCAGTAGCCGGTTGGATTGACATAGGGCACGTTGCTGGTGTTGCACAGGAAGGAGCGGTCGACGCCGAACAGCGGATCGGTGCGCGCCGTCAGCGACACCATCGAGACGTCGAAGTTGCGCTCCTTGAACACCTTGTTGGTCCACAGCTGGCCCTCGAGCAGGCTGAGCTTGACCTCGATGCCGATCGCCCGCCAGTTGGCCGCGATCAGCTGCGCCGCCGGCTCGGCGTAGAAGGCGTCGGCGTTGACGGCGGCGGTGAGATCCAGCGAGAAGCGCTTGCCGTCCTTGAGGGGAAAGCCTGCCTCGTCGAGCATCTTGCCGGCCCTCACGGGGTCGAAGGCGAACTGCTTGTTGTAGTCGACCGACGGGTCGGTGAGCATGGTGAACTGCTCGGGGATCGCGTTCATCGCCGGGAACGCCAGCCCCTGGTAGACATCCTTCGAGATCCGCTCGCGATCGATCGCCACCAGGAGGGCCTGGCGGACCAGCGGCTTGGCAAGCATGTCGCGGGTGATGTTGATGTCGAGCGACAGCCGTTCCGCCGCGTTGACCTTGATCTCGCGCACATCGAAGGCGTGCTTGGCCTTGGCCTGCTCGATGGCGCGGCCGACCTGGGGCAGCGCCGGCCGTAGCACGTCGATCTCGCCGCGATAGAGGGCGTTCTGCTGCTGCTGCACGTTGGGGATGAACACCGCGACCACCGAGTCGAGATAGGGCCGCGGCTGGTCCCAGTAATGCTCATTGCGGGTGAAGGTGATGCCGCGCCCCTCCTCCCACTTCACGAACTTGTACGGCCCCATGCCGACCGGCGCGCGGTTGGCGGGATTGGTCGGGATGTCGGTGCCGTCATAGACGTGCTTGGGCATCAACGGGAAGACTTCCTTGTCGAACCCTTCCAGCGCCGCCGACTGCGGTTCCTTCAAGCGGACGACGAAGGTGTTGGCGTCCGGCGTCTCGACCCGATCGATGTTCGGCAGCACCTTGACCAGGTACGTGTTGTACTGGCCGAACGACTTCAGCGTGAAGGCGACATCTTCGGAGGAGAAGGGATGGCCGTCCGACCATTTGAGGTTGGGCCTGAGGTGGAAGGTATAGACCTTGCCGTCCTCGGAGATGTCCCACGAGCTGGCGATCTGCGGCTTCTTGGCCCCCGTCTTGTCGTACTTGTAGAGACCGCCCGCCCACAGGTCGGCGATGATCAGCGGCGTCACCGCCGAGGTGAGCTGCGTGTTGAGGGTGGCGCCCGCCACGCTCACGCCGACGATCGCCGTGCCGCCGCGCTTGGGCGCCGCCTGCGCCGCGGCCGGTCCCGCATCGACGCCGAACAGCGCCAGGATCGAGGCCGCTGCCACACACCACTTCACAATCCCGCTCATTGCGGCGCTCCTTGCAGATTTGACGGCGATATTGGCCCACTGGCGCGCGCGTCGTCCACGGCACGCCGCCGCGCGCGGGCGATATGCGGATCGGCGACCAGCTTGGCCGCCAGCAGGGAACGCGTGTAGTCGTTCGACGGGTTGCCCAGCACCTGCCGCGTCGGCCCGGCCTCGACGATCCTGCCGAGATACATGACGATCACCCGGTCGGAGATCGCATCGACTACATTGAGATCGTGGCTGATCAGCACCAGCCCGAGATTGCGGGTGGCCTTGAGGCTGACCAGAAGATCCAGGATCTGCGCCTGGACCGACATGTCGAGACTCGAGAGCGGCTCGTCGGCGATGATCAGCCGGGGCCGCACCGCCATCGCGCGGGCGATCGCGATGCGCTGCTGCTGACCGCCCGAGAGCTGGTGGGGATAGCGATCGCGGAACTGTGCCGCGTCCAGGCCGACCGAGGCCAGCAGCGAGGCGATCTCGGCATCGAGCGTGTCGCGCGTCGCGAGCCTGTGGCGGCGCAAGACGTGCGACAGCGTGGTCTCGACGCGCATGCGCGGATTGAGCGACGAGGCGGGATCCTGGAAGACCGGCTGGACCGCCTTGCGGAAGGTCGCCCAATCGGCCGAGGTGAAGGACTCGACCCGCTGCCCCTGGTACTCGACCGTGCCCGCCGTCGGCCGGGCGAGCCCCAGCAGGATGCGCGCCAGCGTGCTCTTGCCAGAGCCGGATTCGCCCACGATCGCCAGGGTCTCGCCCTCATGGACATCGAGATCGACCGCATCGACCGCGCGTTTGGGCGCCGCGCCGCTGAACCAGCGGCGGCCGCCGAAGCTCTTGACGATGTCGCGCGCGGAAAGGATGGGCACGCTCATCGGGAGAGCGTCTCCCCGAGCGCCTTGGTCTGATGCAGCCGGCGAGCCGCGGCGAGCAGGCTCGCCGTGTAGGCATTCTGCGGCGAGTCGAACAGGGCAAACACGTCGGCCGCCTCGACGATCTTGCCGCCATGCATGACATAGACCCGGTCGCACAGCTCCGCGACCATGCCGAGGTCGTGGGTGATGATCAGCATCGCGAGGTTGCGCTCCTGGTTCAGCCGGCGCAGCGTCTGGATCACCTGGTACTGCACCGTGGCGTCGAGCGCGGTCGTCGGCTCGTCGGCGATCAGGATCTGCGGATCGGGCGCGAGCGCCATGGCAATCAGGACGCGCTGGCGCATGCCGCCCGAGAGCTCGTGCGGGTAGAGCCGCAGGATGCGCGCCGGGTCATCGAGGCCGACCTGTCGCAGCAGCTCCGCCGAGCGCTCGCGCACCGCCTGCGCGCTCGGCAGATGGCGCAGGGCCTCGGCGATCTGGCGGTCGATGCGCAGCGTCGGGTTGAGATAGGACAGCGGATCCTGGAACACCATCGACAGGCCGCGATGGCGGCGCAGCGCACGAATCCTGTCGGCCGTCATCGCCAGGACATCCTCGCCGCAGAAGCGGACCTCGCCAGACAGCTCTGCGATCGCCACGTTGGGCAGCAGCCGCGCCATCGCCCGCCCCAGCGTGCTCTTGCCCGAGCCCGATTCGCCCACCAGGCCGACGCACTGCCCGGCCTGGACGTCGAGGTCGACGCCGTCGACCGCCTTCACGACACGGCCGTGCACGCGCAGGTGCACCTTGACGTCGCGGGCGCTCAGCAATGGCGTGTCCACGGCGCCGCTCCTCAGCCGTCGAGCTTCGGCGGCACGGCCGAAGCCCGGGGATTTAACATCTCGGTGACGCCGTCGGCGAACAGGTTGAAGCCCAGCACGGCAATGCAGATCGCCATGCCGGGAAACACGCTCATCCACCACGCCAGCTCGAGGAATTCCTGGCCGCGGTTCAGCATCTCGCCCCAGCTCGGCACGGCGGGATCGGACAGGCCGAGGAAGCCGAGGCCCGCCTCGATCAGGATCGCCGTGCTGGCGTCGAGAGCGACCTGGACGATCACGGTCGGCAACGCGTTGGGCAGGATCTCGCGGAAGATCACGTGGCCGGTCGACAGGCCGGCCGCCCGCGCCGCCAGCACGAACTCGCGCTCCGACAAGGTGATGAACTGGCCGTAGACCAGCCGCGCCTCGATCGGCCAGATCGCCAACGCGACGGCGGCGACCTGCAGCCAGAAGCTCGCGCCCAGGAGCGACACGCTGAACAGCACGATGATGATGGCGGGCAGGGTATGGAAGAGATCGGTGACGCGCAGCAGCACGGCGGCGAGCGGTCCGCGGAAGTAGCCGGCCAGCGCACCGATCGTGCCGCCGATCAGGAACGCCATGGCCGCCGCGCAAAAGCCGATGGTGAGGGACGAATGGCCGGCAAAAAGCAGGACCGAGCGAACGTCGCGGCCGAGGCTGTCGGTGCCGAACGGATGCTGCCACGATGGCGGCTGCAGCGACGGCGCGCCGATATCCGTCGGTCCGCTCGAGGCGAACCACGGCGCGAAGATCGACAGCACCGAGATCGCGAGGAGGATGATCACGCCCACGCCGCCGAAGCGCGTGGCGAACAGGCGCCGCACCAGGTCGAGCGGCACCGACATCCGCGACCGGCTTGCCGACGGAGCAACCGGCATCAGCACGCTGTGCTCTGCAGGCATCCTGATCCCTCCCGCCACCCGGTCAGCGCGGCACCGCGGCGACACGGATCCGCGGATCGAGCCAGGCGTAGAGGAGGTCGACCACGATGTTCATCACCACCACCGAACAGGCGATCAGGATGACCACGCCCACGATCACCTGCGTGTCGCGGGCGCGCACCGCCTCGACCATCAGCGAGCCGACGCCGGGATAGGAGAAGACCGTCTCGAGCAGGACCGCGCCGCCCATCGCGGTGCCGAACGAGTAGCCCATCACGGTGATCACCGGCAGGATGGAATTGCGCACCACGTGCCCCCTGATGATCTCGTGCCGCGACAGGCCTTTCTGTCGCGCCGTCACGATGTAGCCTTGCTCGAGCGTCTCGGCGACGCTGGCGCGCATGAAGCGGGCCACGCGCGTTGTTTCCAGGATGGTGTAGGTCGCAACCGGCAGCACCAGATAGGTCGCCCGTTCCAGCATCCAGCCGACGCCCTCGGCGCGCGAGATCATGGGACCCATGCCCTGTGTCGGCAGCCAGCCGAGCTGGATCGAGAACACGATCACGAGCAGCTGGCCGACCCAGAAGGTCGGCATGGCGTAGCCGATCAGCACCAGGCCCGACCACGCCCGGTCGACGCTGCGATGCGGCGTGACGGCGGAGTGGATGCCGATGGCAATGCCGATCAGGATGCCGAAGCCATAGCCGGCGCCGGCCAGCAGCAGGGTGCGCGGAAACCGTTCGGCCAGGATGTCGATGACCGGCCGGCGGTAGTTCATCGAATAGCCGAGGTCGCCGTGGACGACGTTGGACAGATAGCCAAACAGGCGGTCGAGGAACGGCTCGTTGAGGTGGAAGCGTTGCTCCAGCGCCGCGCGCAATGCCGGCGGCACCGGCATGTCGCCGACCATCGCCTGGACCGGATCGCCCGGAATGAGCTGAAGCAGGCAGAAGATGGCGATGACGACGCCGACCAGGAGCAGCAACGCCTGCGCCACGTGTCCCGCGATATGCCGCACCATCAGCTCACACCCCTCAAATCGCCCGCCCTTTTTCGCAACGCGACGACAGCTGCTTCCCACGAAGCATCATAAGGACATGCAATCGGCAAACCAAACGCCGGACGAATAGACGCCCACATAGACGCCCATGGGGCCGATATGCTGAGTTGCCGTGCAGCTCAATCGCCGAAGGGATAACACGACGTGGTGCGGAAGGTTATCGATCTGGAATGCCTGTTGCCTCCCGATGAGCAGGGCAAGCCCCGGCAGTATCACGAGCAGGCCTCGCACCGGATCGGCTACGGCGATCCCGAGTTGCTGCCGGCGCGTCCCGGCTACGGGTTCGACAATTACCGCAACATCTTCCGCAAGCGGGTCGACCCTTCCAAGGCGGCGGGCGAGAGCAAGAAGCCCGAGGGACACAAGGAGGGACACAAGGGCGGCCAGTCGATCAAGGAGTTCGTGGCCGAGCTCGATCGCGAGGGTGCCGAGGTGTCGGTGGTGGGTCGCGTCGACAACTATGTCCTGGCCGATGTCGTGGCGGAATTCCCCAACCGCTTCTTCGCCCTGGCCTCGATCAGCCCGTTCGACGGCATGCGCGGTGTGCGCGAGTTCGAGCACCTGATCAAGGAGCGCAAGCTGAACGGGCTGCGCGTCGCGGCGCTCTACAACAATCTCGCCGCCAGCGACCGGCGCTACTATCCGCTCTATGCCAAGTGCGCCGAGCTCGACGTGCCGGTCCGCATCTATTCGACGATGAACTACGCCAACGACCGGCCGTACGATCTCGGACATCCCCGCCACCTCGACCAGATCGCCATGGACTTTCCCGAGTTGCGCATCGACGCGGCGCTGAGCGGCTGGCCCTGGGTCAACGACCTGGTCGGCCTGATGCGGCGCCATCCCAACCTCTATTGCGACACCTCGGCCCATCATCCGCAGTATTTCGGCGTGCCCGGCTCGGGTTGGGAGATGTTCATCCAGTTCGGCAACACGCTGTTGCAGGACAAGATCATGGTCGGCTTCTCGAAGGATTCCTTCGGCCTCACCATTCCGCAGAGCGTCGCCCTCTACGAGAAGCTGCCGCTCAAGGACAAGGTCATCGAGAAGTGGCTGTACGGCAACGCCAAGGAATTCCTGCGCTGCTGATCGCCGCCTTGTTGTCAATGTCCGGCAAACACCGGAAGATATCCGCCTGCTCAACTTCAGTTGGAGAAGCGTCCGCGTAAATCAAAAAACATCTCAGGAGGACTCGCCAATGTCCGTATCGAGTACGCCTGCGTCCGCGTTGCCGTGGTGGAAAGAACCCACCAAAGATCAGTGGTACGCTTATTGTGCAGCATGGCTGGGTTGGACGCTGGACGCGTTCGACTTCACGGTCTTCCTCCTGATCATGGCGCCGATCGCCAAGGAGTTCGGGGTCCCGCTGATCGAGGTGACCGCCGTCTTCTCGGTCACGCTGATCATGCGCCTGGGCGGCGCAACCGCATCGGGCTGGCTGGCCGATCGATTGGGACGGCGGGCACCGCTCATGATCTCCATCTTGTGGTATTCCGTCTGCAATCTCGCCGCGGGACTCTCCCCCACCTTCACGTTCCTGTTCGTTGCCAGGGCCTTGCTCGGCATTGGGATGGGCGCGGAATGGCCAGCCGGCGCGGCGCTGGCGATGGAATCGTGGCCCGTTCGCTCGCGCGGCTTCATGTCCGGCGTGTTGCAGGGCTCGTGGGGACTGGGGTTCGCGCTGTCGGCGCTCGCCTACGGCTTCCTTTATGAGCCATTTGAAAGGATCGCGCCCGGCTACGGCTGGCGCGGCATGCTCATCCTGGGTGTGCTGCCGGCCCTGGTGTGCGTCTGGATCCGCATCTACGTGAAGGAGCCGGAAGTCTGGACGGAGAACAAGAGGATCCAGAACACGACCAAGAAGCAGGTGACGCTTCCGCTATTCGCGATCTTCAAGCGCAAGTATCTGTGGAACACCTTCACCGGTTGCCTGTGGATGGCGGCGAACTTCTGCGTCTACTACGCGATCTGGGCCATGCTGGGCACCTACCTGCAGAAGGAGCTGGGCTGGACGCCGGCCCAGGTCGCCGTCCCGGTATTCTGGGGCAACATCCTGACATTCCTCGCCTGCAGCTTCTGGGGCGGGATGTCGGAACGGATCGGCCGGCGCTGGGCGCTCATGCTGCCTTGCGCCATCTCGATCTTCCTGGTGCCGATCTACCTCAGCACGACCAATCCCATCTGGTTCCTCACGACCTTCCTGGTGTTCATCTGCTTCGTCGGCGGCAAGGATGCGCTGAACCCGGGCTGGCTGTCGGAACGCTTTCCGACCGAGGTTCGGGCAACCGCGGCGGGCTTCGTCTACCACCAGGGAGCGGTCTGGGGTGCGGCTGTCGCGCCGCTGCTGACCTATTTCGCGGTCAACCAGGGCATGGGCTTCGCCAAGCCGATGATGTACGGCACGATCGGTTCGCTGGTCGTATATGTGGTCGCGGTCTTCCTAGGCCCGGAAACCAAGGGCAAGGTGATGACCGCCGACCTCGAGGTGATCGAGGCCGAGATTCCGGCCTGACATCCGGATCGAAGTCGAAGCACAGGACGATCGGGACACCGTCCCGATCGTTTGGCCCACACAGAGGCGAGATATGCCCAAGCACCATGACAGGATCGTCGAGGCCCAGTTCGGCCCGCGCGCCAAGGCCTATGTGGAAAGCGCGGTTCACGCACAGGGCGCTGACCTCGAGGCGTTGAGCGCAATGGCCGCCGGCCACAGACCTCAGCACGCGCTCGATCTGGGCACCGGAGGCGGCCATGTCTCCTACGCCCTTGCGCCCCACGCCAAGCGGGTCACGGCCGCGGACCTGTCGACCGACATGCTGGCGGCCGTCGCTGCAACGGCCCGTGAGAAAGGCTTCAACAATGTCACCACGGTCGAAGCCGCGGCCGAGCATCTGCCCTTCCCGGACGGCGATTTCGACTTTCTTGCCTGTCGCTACTCCGCCCATCACTGGCAGGATTTCGATGGCGGGCTCCGGCAGGCGCGGCGCGTCCTGAAGGCAGGTGCTCCGGCGATTTTCATCGACGTGTATTCGCCGAGCGCCGCGTTCCTCGACACCCATCTGCAGGCGGTCGAATTGCTTCGCGACACCTCACATGTGCGCGACTACCACATCAGCGAATGGGTGGCCGCCCTCGGCCGTGCCGGCTTTGGCATCGCATCCTGCCGCACCTGGCGGCTGCGCATGGACTTCTCGGTCTGGACCGCACGCATGCGCACGCCGCCCGATAACATCAAAGCCATTCGCGCGCTTCAGAATGCAGCTTCGGCTGAAACGAAAGCGCACTTCGGCATCGAAGACGACGGCTCGTTTCATCTCGACATGGCCATGATCGAAACCACGGCGACGGGCTGACTCAGAACTCCTTCAGATTGTCGGCGAGGTGCTTGTGTGCGTAGGCCTCGCGGGCGAGGCCGCGGCGCTGCAGCTCGGGCACCAGTCCGTCGCAGATCTCCATGATGGAGCGGCGCTCGATCGGCGTATCGGAAAACAGGAAGCCGTCGCCGCCCACTTCCTGCATGACCTCGGTCATCACCCCCGCCACGTGATCGGGCGTTCCGGTGTAGTCAAGGCTGCCCTTGCTGGCGTAGCCGCGCACGACCTCGCGCAGAGGCTTGCCGAGCCACCGCGCCAGCGAGGACTGGTGGCCGTTGGTCGTGAGCGTGGTCGGCAGCGGCTCGTCGAGATCGAACTTGGAGAAGTCGATGCCGGTCAACCGCGACATGCCGGAGAGCTGCATCTCGACATGCTTCAGCGAGTCTTCCTGCTGCAGCCGACGCCGTTCGCGCGCGGCCTCCATCGTCGTGTCGACGATCGGAGAGCAAAGGAACAGGAGCTTGATGTCGTCGGGATTGCGTCCCATCGCGGCCGCATTGCTGCGGACCTCCTCGCGATAGGCCTTCATCTTCTCGATGTTGCTGCCTTCGGTGATGATGGTGTCGGCCCACTTCGACGCGAACTTCTTGCCCGCCGCCGAGCCACCGGCCTGGCAGATCGGCACGCGTCCCTGCGGTGAGCGCGGCGCATTGATCGGTCCGCGCACCTTGAAGTACTTGCCCACGTGGTTGATCGGGCGGACCTTCTTGCCGTCGGCGAACATCGGGATGTCGCGATCGAGCACCACCGCGTCCGCGTCCCAGGCCTCCCAGAGCTTGGTGACGACGTCGGCGAATTCATCGGCCACCTCGTAGCGCTCGTCGTGCGGCCGGTGCTTGTCGTGGCCGTAGTTCTGTGCGGTGCCGTCGTTGCTGCCGGTGACGCAGTTCCAGCCAATCCGGCCCTCGGTGACATGGTCCAGCGAGTTGATGAGACGCGCCGCCAGGTATGGAGGGTATTCCGACACGGAGAGCGTGGGCACGAGGCCGAGGTGCTGCGTGGCCTGCGCCAGCCAAGGCACGAGCACCGCAGGGTCGAGCTTGGGAGAGCCCTGCGCGTACTGCAGATAGGTGTCGTGATTGCCCTTGTAGGTGTAGGGCACGTTCGAGGAGTCCTCGATGATCATGTAGTCCATGCACGCGCGCTCCATCCCCTTGGCAAGGTCGATGAAGAGGTCGGGCATCATCCAGCGCTTGACGTCGCTGGCACTGCCGGCCCACGTCGAACGCCAGTTCTTGGAAGCGAAACTCTGGCCGAGAAACCAGGCGAGATGAAACGGTTTGGTCATGCTCGGTCCGGGAAGCAAAACTCTGGCCAAGAACCAAGCGAGCGATGGTGCCCCCGGTCGGACTCGAACCAACACTTCCGTGAGGAAACCTGATTTTGAGCACCCCCGGACGGCTTATCCTTCCTCTAGCCGGCAGTACGCCACAACACGATAAATGCCCGATCCGTCTGGCATTTCCGCCTCGTATCGTGATCCAGTCTTAGCCGGCCGTACGCCACGGTTGGACATCCGCCTGCACCTATTCTGCACTCGGGTTCCAGCCTCGTCGGAGGATAGGAATGGCAATACTCAAGCTCACGAAGACGGTTGTAGATGCCGCTCAGCCGAAGAACCATGACTACGAACTTCGCGACACTGCGATTCCCGGATTCTTGCTCAAGGTGACGCCGACTGGCCGCAAGGTATTTATGGTGGCCTATGTCGCCAACAACGGCCTGCGGCGCAAGCCAGCGATCGGCCGCTTTGGCGAGCTTACGGTCGAGCAAGCACGGACCATCGCCCAGCTTTGGCTGGCCGACGTCCGCAAGGGCTCGGATCCAAGCGCCGAGAAAAGTGCTGCGCGGCGGGCGCCGAGCGTAGAGGAACTCTTCGAGCGGTTCATCTCAGACTACTCTGAACCCCGGAACAAGCCATCGACGGTTAGGGCGAACCGCAGCAACGGAAGACTCTACATTCTTCCCAACCTCGGAAACATGAAAGCTTCTGACGTCACACGCGCAGACATCGCCAACCTTCTGCAGAAGATTTCGAGGGCGCCAACGAGCGCCAATCGGGTGCTTTCGACAGTCCGCAAGATGTTCAACATGGCGGAGGTCTGGGGTATGCGTCCTGACGGATCGAACCCCTGCCGCCACGTTCCAAAATATCCTGAGCGAGGGAGAGGGAAGACCCGTCTGATCACCGATGTCGAGCTGAAGCGTGTGTATGCGTATTTGAGCAAGGCGGAGACAGAGGGCCTAGAACATCCGTTCATCCTCCTCGCTGTCCGACTACAATTCGAGTTTGCTGCCCGGATGTCGGAAATACGCGAGCTCGAATGGGCCTGGGTTGATCTGGACAATCGCCGGGTCGCATGGCCCGACAGCAAGACCGGCGGCATGTCGAAGCCGATGAGCGCCGAGGCACTCCGCCTGTTCCAAACTGCGCCGCGTCTGGAAAACTCGCCCTATGTCTGTCCATCCATTTGCGATGCCAATCGGCCGATGCCAAAGCACACCTACTACAAGGGCTGGCAGCGCATCCTCGAGCGCGCGGGGGTGCCCCCCATTGGCACACATGGCATCCGGCATCGCTCTGCAACTGATATCGCCAACTCCGGAATCCCCGTGAAGGTCGGCATGGCGCTCACGGCACATAAGACGGTCACCATGTTCATGCGTTACGTCCACATCGAGGACGCCCCAGTGAGGGCAGCTGCGGAGACAGTGGCATTACGGCGGCAGAGCCTGATTAGCAGTGCAATGGCAACCACTGCCTCGGAGACAGCTCCCGCATCGGTCCTCGCGCCCGAGACGGCGGTGAAAGCGAGAGCGGAAGGAGACAAGCCGCTCGGCTTTGACGACGGCAACTACTCATCTCTGACCAAGCTCGGAAACTATCGTCCGTTTCGTCACCGTCGCGGGCCAAACCGCGCCGTTCCCCCTGGTACGAGGCGAGCCGCGGATGGTCGCGAGGAGATTGTCGATCCCTGATAGTTTTGATTTAGGTGTAAGATTCAGTAGACAACGTACATTGCTGTCTGCAGTCCTATGAGTTGATAGATGCTCTTAAGATCGAATAGAACTAGCGACGAGCTGGGCTCTTCTCTGCTTAGGAAGCCGAGTCCTCCCCATCCAGCAGAGCGTTTATTGCAACTGCCGTGTTGCTGATCGCTACCTTGAGGGATTCCAAGTGCTCTCTGCCAAGCTTGGGTCGACGTCCGGTGACCGCCAATACGCGCTCCAATACGGCATCTGAGTTCTGAATTAGCACGAGGAGGTTCTCCCCACTGGGACCACTCGTGCCAGCGAGCCAGCACTTCGCTGTTCTCTCGCTCGCGTGGGTCCAGCGCATGAGCGTTTTGATAGCTCTGTTTGAGCCTCCTAGCTCAATGCGTAGCGCTTTCGCGATCTCCGAAGCATAAGCAGAGGACTTTCGTCGGCGAGAGATGGGCAATTCTTTGCCCATCTTAGGCAAAGAATTGCCCTTGGGCAGAACAGACATAGCGCCCCTCCACGGCTACCGTTCGCGGGTTCAAGGGACGTCAATAATGACCATTGGATCTCGCCTAGATGCAGGCGAGAGCCCTGAACACGTGGTTCCACCGCCAATCTTTCTGGGCGGAGTCGCGTCATACAGGGCCCGTCGCCAGCCCAATCCTGTCACAGTTTCCTCGAGCGGGAGAGCCGCCGAGTACGTTCGGATGTCGACAGAACATCAGCGATATTCGACTGAGAACCAAGCCGACGCGATCAGACAGTATGCGGAGCGCCGCGGTCTAGAGGTCGTCCGAACCTATGCCGATGAGGGTAAGAGCGGCTTACGCATCGACGGCCGTGATGCCCTCAAGCAATTGATAGATGACGTTCAGGAAGGCAAGGCCGACTTTTCTACAATCCTCGTCTACGACGTAAGTCGCTGGGGGCGCTTTCAAGACGCCGATGAAAGCGCCTACTACGAGTACATCTGCCGCCGAGCAGGCATCTCGGTTCAATACTGCGCCGAGCAGTTCGAGAACGATGGGAGTCCCGTCTCAACCATCGTCAAGGGCGTCAAGCGTGCGATGGCCGGCGAGTACAGCCGTGAACTCTCTGCAAAAGTCTTCGCAGGACAGTGCCGCCTGATCGAAATCGGATATCGCCAAGGTGGGCCAGCCGGCTACGGCCTTCGCCGGATGCTGGTGGATCAAACTGGCGCTCACAAAGGCCTGCTTGCCCGTGGTGAACACAAAAGCATTCAGACCGATCGGGTAATTTTGGTTCCAGGCGAGCCAGTCGAGATCGACACGGTGAGGTGGATGTACCGCACGTTCGTCGAAGACGGAAAGCCGGAACAAGAAGTCGCCGACCTGCTCAATAGCCGAGGTGCCAGGGCCGATGATGGTTCAAAATGGACACGCGGGAGAGTCCATCAGGTCCTGACGAATCCCAAGTACGTAGGTGACAACGTCTGGAACCGTATTTCGTACAAATTGAAGAAGCTGCGGGTTCGCAATAGCCCTGACATGTGGATCAGAGCGAATGGGGCTTTCGAACCAATTGTCGAACGCCACCTCTACGACGCGGCGCAGGCAATCATTCAGAACCGCTTTCGCCGTATGTCGGATGACGAGATGATCCAGCGCCTTCAGGCGCTGTATAAGGCCCGGGGACATCTGTCCGGTCTGATCATCGACGAAGCATCCGATCTGCCCTCCAGCACAACTTATAGCGCTCGCTTTGGAAGCCTTGGACGAGCCTACCAACTTGTTGGGTTCACTCCTGACCGCGATCTCCGCTACATCGAGGTCAACCGAGCACTGCGCGAATTACATCCTCAAATCGTCGCCTCTGCCGTTGGAGCTATCGCCAACCTCGGCGGGTCTGTCGCTCAAGATCACGCGACTCATCTGCTGACGGTGAATAACGAGTTCACGGTGTCTGTGTGCGTTGCACGCTGCCTCGCGACGGCTGCGGGAAGTCTGCGCTGGCAGATTCGTTTCGACACGAGCCTGCAACCCGACGTTATCGTCGCACTTCGCATGGACCGCGATAACGAAACCATTCAGGACTACTACATTCTGCCGCGCATTGATCTCCCTACCCCCAACGTTCGGCTTGGAGAACACAATGGCCTGGCGCTAGATGCGTTTCGCTTTGACTCTCTTGACCAACTCTATGGCATGGCCGCCCGCGTTCACGTGGAGTCATTGCAATGAAAGTGAAGCGCAACCCGGCTCGCATCGTTCATGTGCCCATGGAAAAGATAACGGTAATCAATCCGCGGGCGCGGAATCGCAAGACGTTCGACGGAATAGTAAGGAACATCGGTAAGCTCGGCCTGAAACGTCCGATAACCGTGATTCGGAAGCAAAACGGCGCGGGGGACCTTTTCGACCTCGTTTGCGGCCAAGGACGACTCGAAGCCTACAAGCAGCTCGGCCAAGCTGAAATACCAGCGATTGTTGTCGACGCGACCGAAGAAGAAGGTCTCGTCATGAGCCTGGTTGAGAACATCGCTCGCCGGCAGCACCGCGCGATCGACCTCCTCCACGACATCGAAGGCATGAAGCGTCGGGGGCACTCAGAAGACGAGATTGCCCAAATGACGGACCTAACCGTGGAATATGTTCGCGGCGTGATTCATCTCCTAGAGAATGGTGAGCACCGACTCCTCACCGCAGTCGAATCAGGGGCAATACCTGTCTCAGTCGCCATTCAGATCGCAACATCCGACGACGGTGACATTCAAGAGGCGCTCCGCCAGGCCTACGAAAGCGGGGAGCTCAAGGGCAAAAAACTGGCACTTGCTCAGCATCTGGTCGAACAACGTCGGCGTCGCGGCAAGAGCTTTGGACCAGGCGGGCGAAAAGCATCGGGTAAGATTTCACCGAGCACGCTCATCAGGATCTACAAACAAGATGTCGACCGCAAGCGGCTGCTCGTTCGAAAGGCAGAATCTGCGAAAGATCGGCTGATGTTCGTTGTCCAGGCGTTGAAGACGCTGTTCAGCGATGAGGAATTGATGGCGCTACTCCGCGCAGAGAGTCTGCACACGTTGCCTCGCAATGTCGCTATTCGGCTCCAGGGAGTCTGACGTGCCCGAAATGTTGGTCCATGAAGTAGTTCCGACGGCATTTGCCGATAGCACGCGATCCATCGCACTCAGCGACCTCTCGCCGTTGAAGCCGGTCACCGAAGCCGTACGACGCACCCGCAAGTACTCACAAATCAAAGCGTCAGTGCGTGAGATCGGAATGGTCGAGCCGCTGGTTGTCGCCCCGAACAGGGCGGACAAGGGCAAGTTTATCGTGCTCGACGGGCATCTGCGGCTCGAGGTTTTGAAGGAGCTTGGAGAGAGTGAGGCCCTTTGCCTTTTCGCCATGGAGGATGAAGGCTACACCTACAATAACCGTATCAATCGGCTGTCGATCATCCAGGAGCACAAGATGCTCCTCAAAGCGATCGGGCGGGGAGTGTCAGAAGCGCGACTGGCCGCTGTCCTCAATGTCAATCCGGATCACATTCGGCGCAAGCGTCGGCTTCTCGACGGTATTTGCCCTGAGGCAGCCGCGCTGCTCGAAGATAAGCAAATCTCAATTAACAGCTTCGACGCGCTCAGGAAAATGCAGCCCGACCGGCAGGTAGAAGCGGCCGAGCTGATGGTTGCGATGAACAAGTTCACTATCGGGTACGCGCGGACACTACTTGCTGCAACGCCTGACGGGCAGTTGGCTCCCGGCAAGCGCCATCAAAAGCCGAAAGGCGTAACCGACGAGCAGCTCGCCCTCATGCAGCGAGAGTCAGCGAGCCTCGATCGCGACTTTCGCCTGATCGAAGAAAGCTACGCTGCCGACCATCTGGATCTCGTTCTGGTGCGCGGCTACCTCGCTCGCATGCTGAGCAACCCTAAAATCTCCGAGTATCTCCAACGGCATCACCCGGAGATTGCGGCCGAGTTCATCCAGATTGTGGAACGACAGGCCACGGCCGCCTGAGTTCGGGCGGCAGGGCCGTCCGCTGGGGACCCGGACCCATTAAGCGCGGGGACCGCAGGAGACGCCGCACGGTGGGGCGGATCAAGTGCGGTGGCGGGAAAGACGGCGAACCCGATCTGCGCCCGCCAGGCTGGCAATCATACGCTAGCCGGGTGCCCTGAAAGCTCTCAGGGCATGATGTCGGGATATGTCGGTGGCGCCGGGCCGTCTTGCGCGCCGCAGGCATATCCCCGGGCCAGCGACTCAGTAGACAACACGCATTTTTGTACGGAGTTTAAGTGGCTGGAGCGTCTAGGGTGAAACGCTGGCCTCCGAAGGCAGTGGTCGTGAGGGGACTTACGCGGTTCCTCGCAGAGCTTCGGGCAAGCGTGGGGGAAGCAACGGCAGGGAAATGTTCATCGTGCAGCCCTGCGCCTTCTCTGTTCTGTGGCGGG
>Ga0065178_100297_pt1 | contig 55399 bp, 47 predicted proteins | sample FECB22metaG_FD_59210 | JGI IMG/M metagenome (GOLD analysis project Ga0065178, IMG submission 59210) | Cyanobacterial communities from the Joint Genome Institute, California, USA - FECB-22 (version 2) (version 2) | ecosystem: Environmental > Aquatic > Thermal springs > Hot (42-90C) > Microbial...
TTGGGCGCCGAGGCGGTGATCAAGCGCTTCGGCGCCCTGCCGGACGCCTTGTCGGACATCGCCGCGGCGCCCTGACCGGTCGCATACGGCCCGGTTGACGCCCCGCCCAGCAGGCCCTATACGCGCCCCTTCCGGGCGCTTAGCTCAGCGGGAGAGCACACCCTTCACACGGGTGGGGTCGTAGGTTCAATCCCTACAGCGCCCACCATCTACCCCCGGCAAGCACAGGCCTCGACGACCCGCCGCCCCTAGCCGCCACCGAGGCCTTTGTTGGCAAGGCCAAGACGATCGCGGTCGGAAGCCATCGCGCCGCCGACCAGTTCCGGGCGCAGGATGTAGAGCTGGCGCGCGTCGACCTTCTCGGCCTTGCGGCCGGGCAACGCGATCGGATAGCGCGTCTCTTCGCGATGATCGCTGAGCAGCTTCTCCACGTCGTACTGGCTGCCGAACTTCCACAGGCTCTTCACGAAGTTGGTCTGGCCACGCATCAGTTGGCCGGCGACGATCGAAGTGGCGCCGACCAGCGCCCCCCAGCCCATGTGCTTCTTGAAGAGGATCTGCTGGGTCTTGACCAGCTCGGCATAGAATTTCTCGAGCGGCAGGCGCGTCGGCACCACGGCGTGCTGCACGTCGAAGAGCTTGTAGTTGCGGGTGGCGAGGCTTCTGGCATCGGTGGTCCAGGTCTCGGTGCCGGGATAGGGCGTGTTGACCGTGACATGCACGATCTCGGGCACCGACAGTGCCCATTCCCGCACCACGGCAAAGCGCGCCTCGTCCCACGACGGATCGGCGATGATGTTCACCGCCACGTTCAGCCCCAGCGAGCGGGCATACTCCATCGCCTCGAAGCTCTTGCCGAGGCTGACGCGCTTGCGATGCGCCTTCAGCCCCTCCTCGTCGATCGCCTCGACGCCCAGGAACATGTAGGTCAAGCCGAGCTTGCGCCAGCGTGCGAACAGCTCCTTGTTCTTGAGCAGCACGTCGCAGCGGGTCTCGAGATAATATTGCTTCTTGATGCCGCGCTTCTCGACCTCGTCGGCGGCGGCATGGCCGTGCTCGGCATGGACGAAGGCCACGTCGTCGACGATGAACACCCCCGATTCGCCCACCCGCGCCAGGTCCTCGCCGATCGCTTCGGGGCTCACCTTGCGGTAGCTGCGACCATAGAAGGTCCAGGCGCTGCAGAAGGTGCAGTTCCACGGGCAGCCACGCGAGAACTCGACCGAGGCGCAGGGATCGAGCACGCCGATGAAGTACTTGTTGCGCTTCGCGACGAGATCGCGCGCCGGCATGACCTCGTCGAGCGAATGGATCATGGCGGCAGGCGGCCCCTCGCCCGCCATCGTGACCACGCCCGGGAGCGCCGCGAGACCCTGGCGCGTACTCCACGCGGTCAGGATCTTGGGCGCGATCTCCTCGCCCTCGCCCTTGACCACGCAATCGATCGCGCCGTCGGCATGGGCCAAGATCTCCCGCGTGGTGAAGCTTGCCGAATGGCCGCCGACGAACACCAGCGCATCGGGCAGCAGCTCCCGCGCCAGACGCGCGAGATCGATGACCTCGGGGATGTTGGCGAGATAGTTGAGCGAGAAGGCCACCGCGTCCGGCTGCCAAGCCTCGAGCGTCCGGCGGAAGTGTCTGTGCTTGAAGACCTGCAGATCGAGGAGGCGTACCTCGTGACCGGCTTGCCGGCAGGCCTCGGCCACCCGCTCCAGCCCGAGCGGCTCGAGCCGGAGGTAGACCTCGGTGTACATGAGACCGCTGGGGTGAACGAGCAACACCTTCATGGACAGCCCCCGCCATCACTCTCGACCGCGCCGAGGTTACCAGAACTGAATAGTTGCGGCCGAACGCGATTTGCGCTCAATCGCCTGCATGACCCCTGCGCTCAGCCTTCGTCCCGGCGATCGCCTCCCAGACTTCGCCTTGCCCGGCCTTGACGGGAAGCTGCGCAAGTTCATCTGGTCGTTCACCGGCGAGCCGGTGGTGCTGCTGGCGGTCGACGACCTCGGCAACCTCGACGCCGCGCAGTTCACCGCGCTGATCGAGGCTTGCCGGAGCGCAAGGACAGTGCCGGTCGTCGTCGCCGGAAATCCGGTGGCGGCTGCAGCAGCGGCGTGGGCCAAGCTCGGCGGCAAGCCCGAGGAGCCGCTGCTGCTGTGTGACCCCGGCGCCAAGTTCCTGGGCGCACTGCTGATGCAGGCCGCGGTCGGCCTCGGCCAGGCCGCCGCCTTGCGCATGCGGACCATCGTGCTCGATCCTAATCAGCGGGTGGCGGCGACCTTCGACAGCCGCGCCCTGCCCGCGACCGCCGAGGCGATCGATGGCCTGGCGCGGTCGGTTCGCGCCGACGGCGGCGCCGACCAGCTGCTGCGCACGCCGATGGCGCCGGTGCTGGTGCTGCCGCGCGTATTCGAGGCCGACTTCTGCACCCAGCTCATTCGCCTGTGGGGCAAGGGCGACCACAAGGACAGCGGCGTCTCCAGCCGCTACGGCAACGTCAACGTCTCCCATCTCAAGCGCACCGAGGACTACACCGTCGTCGAGCCGATGATGCAGAAGGCGATCTCCGACCGGCTGGCGTATCGCATCGGGCCCGAGCTCACCAAGGTGTTCGCCTTCGACCGGCAGTTCACCTTCGATTCCCATGTCGTGCTGTCCTACAGCGCCGAGGGGCAGCACTTCTTCGGCGCCCATCGCGACAACGGCGCGCCGACCACCGCCGACCGCGCCTTCGCCGTGTCGCTCAACCTCAACGACGACTTCGAGGGCGGCGAGCTGATCTTTCCCGAGTATGCCGGCGTCCGTGTGTGCCCGCCGACGGGCGCCGCGGCCGTGTTCTCGTGCTCGCTGCTCCATCAAGTGCTGCCGGTGAGGCGCGGCCGCCGTTATGCGCTCACGACCTTCTTCCGGGCGAAGACGTGAGGACTGCCTGGCGTGGAGTTGTGTCGGTCGCGCTGCTGGCCGCGGCCGGCGCCAGCGTCGCCGAGAGCGCCGTCGCCCAATCCGTCAGGGCCCACATGGAGGCCTGCACACGCTGGGTCCAAGCCGGCGCCGAGTTCGGCACGGCCAACAGCTGCGACACGCCGATCGTCATCCTGTTCATGACGCTCAGCGACCAGCGCGTGATCGAGCGCGAGGTGCCGCCCGGCGCGTGGTTCGGCGCGCCCAGCGATCTCTCCGGCGCCTGGATGTTCACCGCCTGTCCGGTCGGCTATGCGCCGAACCTGCGGTTCGCCCTAGAGAACAAGGAGGCGATCCTGGTCAGCCTGTACAACTGCCTGGGCGCCCGCCCCGACGCCTGAACCGGCTATTGCCCAGCGACTACTGGCCGGCCTGTCGCTCGCGTTCCGCGTCATGCGCGCGCGCGAGCTCGCGGCGCGCCTGGTCAAGCGCGGGATCGTGGACGTCGATCCGCGACGCCTCGTTGAAGGCGCGATCAGCGGCCGCGATGTCCTTGCGCGCGATCGCCTCACGCATGACGGTCAGCTCCTGGGCGACGCGACCGCTGCGTTTCGCTTCCTTCTGCTGGGCCGCCTGCAACTGCTGACGGAGCTGGGCGATCTCCGGCGCCTGAGGCTTCAGCCGTTCGGCCTCGGTCAGAGCCTGCTCGGCAGCCGCTCGATCGTCTGTTTCGATGGCAAACTTTGCGTGGCCGATCCGGGTCGCGAACTGGCCCTCGGGCGTGCGCATTTCGGCGATCTTGCGGCGCATCTCGGCCGCCTCGCTCGAGCCCGGGACCGCCTTCTCTGCCGCATCGAGCTTGGCGAGGGCCTCGTCGAACTTGCCGTCCTCGGCCAGCCGGCGCGCCTGGCCCAGCAGGCGCGCGGCGCGGTCGACCGCCTCTTCGCTGGGCAAGACCGGCTCTCCATCGACACTTAGCGGCTGGCGGGCGGCCGGCGTCGCCGGTCCCGTTGCAGACCTTGTGGCCGCCGGCGACACGGGCTGTCCTTCAGTATCGCTGCGATCGAACAGAAGAACCGCGACAGCGATGGCAGCGACAACTCCCAGAACCCCAATCGCGATCAGATGCTGTGCAGACGGGCGCACGACTCGTTCCTCCGGCATAGCCAGATCCAACGTAGGAAAGCCGCCGGAGGTTGCTAGGCCGGTTTAAGGCCGGCGTAAGGCTCGTTGATGCCATCGAGCGGCCATATTGGCCGGCGCAGCTTGATGAACTTCAGCCGTGAGATGTCGGGCGAGCAGATGCCGCCCGAATCGACCAGCACGATCTCACGCGCGATCGGCGCATAGGCGGCGCGGTAGTGCTGCACGCTCTTCACCACCAACACGCTCTTGGCCGTGGGATCGATGCCCTGGCTCAGAAACACCTGCAGGTCGATGGTCTGGATGCGGTTGGAGATCGTCACGACGTCGATGCCGCCGACGCGCAGCACCGCCGTCGGTCCCATTGACGTCTCCACGCCGGCATTCATCGGACCATCGTTCTTGAAGCTGCCGTCCGACAGCATTTTCACGATCGCCTTGGCCTTGATCGGTGCGCCCATCTCGGGGTCGGTATGGCCGCCCAGGCTGACCTCGATCTCGGCGCCGACGCCCGCCTTTGTCGCCTGCTGCACTGCCGCCGGATCGTAGATCGTGCCGAACGCCACGTTCTCGATACCTGCATCCATCAGCGCCTTCAGGACAGGCGTCGTGTCGTTGTATCCGCCACCACCCGGATTGTCGGTGCCGTCGGCGATGACCAGCGGCCCCTTCTTGCCGACACCCGCTTTGGCCGCAGCGATGCCGTCGGCGATCGGCCGATAGTAGGACTTCGCCCCTTCCTCGCGCCGCCGCCAGATCTCGTCGATCAGTTCGGCCGCGATGGCCCTGGCCCGCGCTTCGCTGCCGGGCTCGTGGCTGACCGCGATCGACGGCCCGGTGTAGGGGATGTCGGCCCAGGTGAAGCCGGCCTGAATGCTGACGACGTTGATGCCTTTCTCCTGCTCGAACGTGTCGGCCTTGGCCAGCAGGTCGAGCATCAAGCCGGGCTGAGTGGTGCGGCCGTGCTCGGCGCCCTCCAGCATCGCCGGCTGCACCAGCAGGCAGCGCGGGCTCTTCTTGCCCTCCATCGCCGCCTGGACCAACGCTGCCGCCTGCACCGCGCGCTCGTAGCCGTCGATGTGCGGATAGGTGCGATAGCTCACCAGCGCATTGGCGTTCTTCGCCATACGCACCGTGGCGTTGGCATGCAGGTCGAGCGTCGTGGCGATCGGCACGTCGGGCCCGACGACGCCGCGCAACAATTCGAGCAGCGCGCCTTCGGCGTCATCCTCGGTCTCGGTCACCATGGCGCCGTGCAGCGACAGGCAGATGCCGTCGAGCTTGCCGGCCTTCTTCGCGCTGTCGACGATCATGTCGCGGATCGTCTCCCAGGTCTCGCGCGTCAGCTTGCCCGACGGCGTGGCATTGGCCGCGCCGGCCCACACCGGCTGCCAGCCGTATTTCTTCACCGAATCGATGTAGCCGCCGATCTCGTTCCTCGTGCCGGTGAAGCGCGGCACCATGGCTTCGCCCTCGATGAGCCAGCGCTTGCGATAATCGTCGAGCGTGGTCACGAGTTTCGAGAACGTGTTGGTCTCGTGCATGAACTGGGCAATGAGAACGCGGTACGCCATTACTGGACCTCTACAGCTTCGCCGTCTTCAGCCACTCCGCCTGCCCTTCCTCGCCCTCGACACCCGTCGTCTCGAGCAGGCGGCAGACCATCATGTAGTACCCGATGGTGAGGGTAAGCTCGACCACGGCGCCCGGCGTCAGGAAGCCCTGGACCGCCTTCAGGCTCTTGTCCGACGCCTTGACGTTGCGCACGACGTCGTCGGTGTAGCGCAGCACGGCTTTCTCGTTATCCGTGAAAGCGGCCGCCTCGATGGTGGCGTCGCGCAGGGCGGCGATCTTCTCCTCGGCGACGCCGACCTCGCGGGCGATGCGCTCATGCTGGAACACCTCGTAGGCGGCGCGGCTCAGCCGGCCGACGCGCAGGATGGCGAGCTCGCGCAGTTGCGCATCCAGTTCGCAGCGGAACAGCAGCGCGTTGCCCATGCGGATGAAGCCCTTCAGCCCGGCCTCGGAGTTCGCCAGCATGCGATAGATGTTGAGATGCGGCTTCAGCTTGTCGAGAAACTCGGCGTGCTTGCCGGTGGCGCTCTCGACTTCGTAGTACGGAATGCGCGGCATCGTCCCTCCCCTCAAGCGTCGAAGAGGGGAAACCTGTCAGATCAATCCACGCCGTACCAGCGGATTAAGGAGACGACCGAAAGCCCCCGTCAGCACGATCGGCTTTTCGACGACGATCAGGGCGATGCACGGCTCACCGGGATCGGCGATCGGTTTGTGCTGCTCGGGTCCTGGACCGACGGCAAAATCGCCAACGCCATAATTGCCGGTTGAATCGGTGTAGCCGCCCTGCAGGACGACGGTGAACTCCTCGCCGACATGACGGTGTATCGGCAGGCCGCGACCGGGCTCGAGCCGCAGCAGCGACACCCGATGCTCGCCGGGCAGGCTGAGCCGTAGCTCCTCGAAGCCGCCGAACACGCGCTTCCAGCGCCTGTCGCCTTCGAGATGACGGGCAAGGGGCGCTGGCGCCCATTCGAAGCCGGGCCGCGGCACGTAGGGGGCGGGCGGCGGCTCTACGGCGACGCCCTCCAGGCGCGCCAGCGTGCGCTGCAGGGCCGCCTCGTCGAACGCTCCGGGCGGCTCGCCTTCCATCAGCGCGCCACCCAGTGCGCCCAGCCGCTCGACCATGCGCCGCGCCGCCGGATCCAGCGCGACGTGGAGCGCGACCGCCAGCGCAGGGCCTTGCGGCAGCGCACCGGCGGCGTAGTCCAGCAGCAGCTCTTCAGGGGCCGGATGACGGCTCATGACTCGTCTTTCTCCAACGCTTCCCGCAACCGCCTGAGAGCCAGGCGAATGCGTGATTTAACGGTGCCAAGCGGCAGCCCGAGCTCCTCGGCAATGGCGGAATGGGTCTTGTCCTCGAAAAATGCCTTCTGGATCACCACCAGCTGATCGGCCGAGAGGCCGCCTAGAAGTTCCCTCACTCGCGTATACGTTTGTCCGGCGAGGACGGATTTGTCGGCGTCCCCCTCCTCGGGTGCAAAAACCGTGAGCCAGTCCTCGGTCTCGATGGCCGGCCGATTGGCCCGCCGCGCAAGGTCGATCCGCTTGTTGCGGGCGATGGTGTAGATCCAGGTCGCCGCCGAGGCCCGGCCGCGGTCGAAGCTCGCGGCCTTTCGCCAGACCATGATCAGCGCTTCCTGGGCCACTTCCTGCGCAGTCTCTGCATCGGTCCCGCCGCGCATGATGAACGCTTTCACCCGGGGGGCGTAGTGCCGGAACAGGCTGGCGAAGGCCGCGCGATCCTGCCGGGTCGCAATGGCCTCGATCAGGTTGGCAGCCTCGTCGGGCGAAAGCATCGGCGGCTGGTTCAGCCCGGACGGCCGTGCGCGCCGAGGTCCCAGAAGAGGCCGGTCATCAGGCGCAAGCCGTCGCGGGCCACCGGACCCAGCAGATGCTCGTTGGGCGCGTGCTGGGAACAGGCGGCATAGGAATGCGGAACCCATACGGTCGGCATGCCCAGGATGTCGGTGAAGACCTCGTTGGGCAGCGAGCCGCCGAGATTGGGCAGCATGTTGGGCTTGATGCCGCCCGTCTTCTCGATCGAAGCGGCGGCGAACCTGGCCCACGGGTTCTCCGGGTCGAGGCGCGTGGCGCTCATGATCACGTCGCGGGCCTGCTCGAGCTCGATCATCTCGAAGCCGTGGCGATCGAGATGGCGGCGCAGCGCCGGAAGGATCTCGTGCGGATCGGTGCCGACGACGAAGCGCAACTGGCAATAGGCGATGGCGTTGGGCGGGATGGCGTTCACCGGCCGGTCGGGATTGCCGGTCTTGAAGGCCAGCACCTCGAAGCTGTTCCAGCCGAACACGCGCTCGACCGGCGTCAGGGACTCCTCGCCCCAGTTGGGGTCGATCTCGGGCGCCCCCTCGCCGGCATCGACGTGAGCATCGGCAAGGGCGGCGCGCACCGAATTGGTGAGAGTCTTGGGCCGCCACTCCGGCACTTTGATCTGGCCGCGCTTGTCGGTGATGGTGGCCAGCGCATGCGCCAGGATGATGCCGGGGTTGCTGAGCAGCCCGCCCCAGTTGCCCGAGTGATGGCCGCCCTCGCGCATCGTGAGCTTGAGGTTGAAGTTCAGCGTGCCCCTGGTGCCGCCGAAGATCGTCGGCCGGCGGTGATCGAGCCGCGGGCCATCGGAGCCGATCAGAGCGTCGGCCTTGAGCGAGGCCTTGTTGGCCTTGCAGAAGTCGGCCAGCCCGGGCGAGCCCGTCTCCTCGCCGGTCTCGATCAGGATGGTCGAGTTGAAGCCGAGGGAACCGCGCTCCTCGAGCACGCAGGCGAGCGCCGCGATGTTGATCGTGTGCTGGCCCTTGTTGTCGGCCGTGCCGCGGCCGTACATGCGGTCACCCTCGATCACGATCTTCCACGGCGACAGGCCCTGTCGCCACTGATCCTCCTGGCCGCGGATGACGTCGCCATGGCCATAAGTCAGGACGGTCGGCTTGGCGGGGTCCTCGACGCGGCGGGCGATCAGGAAGGGGCCGTACTCGGCGCGCGGGTTGGGCAGCACGGTGCAGTCGTAGCCCAGCTTCTGCAGCGACTGGGTCATCTCGCCCGAGACGTATTCCTGCAGGGCGGGCATGGAATCCGTCTCCTGGCTGGTCGTCGGGATCGCCACCCGGCGCTGCAACTCGGCCAGGAAGCCGCCGTCGTCGAAATACTTTTCCGCGCGCGCGATGGCGCCGTCACGTGTGCCAGTCGTCGTGGTCATGTTTTTGCCGTACCTTTCACGGGGCACGATAGCAAAATGCCGCTCAAGGGAGGGACACAATGCTGACATCCGGCCGCGTCGTTTTTACCGACATGGAAGAGGTCCACTACGGCAAGCCGGCCGCCCAGTCGGTGGCCGAGGTGGTGAAGGCGCACGGAGCCGAGCGCGTCTTCCTGATGGTGAGCGGCACGCTCAACCGGCAGACCGACGAGGTCGAGAAGGTCCGCCGGGCGCTGGGCAACAAGTGCGTCGGCACCTTCGACAAGATGCCGGCGCATTCACCGCGCTCGGCTGTCATCGCCGCGGCGGCGCAGGCGCGCGAGGCCAAGGCTGACCTGATCGTCACCCTGGGCGGCGGCTCGATCACCGACGGCGCCAAGGCGGTCCAGCTCTGTCTGGCCAACGACGTCACCACCGTCGAGGCGCTCGACAAGGTCCGCAATGCCGACGTCAAGCCGCCCACGGTGCGCCAGGTATCGATCCCGACCACACTGTCGGCAGGCGAATTCTCCGGCATCGCCGGCGTCACCAACGAGGCGACCAAGGTGAAGGAACTATTCCGTCATCCTCTGACCATCCCGATCGCCGTGATCCTCGACCCCGAGGTGACACGACACACGCCGATGTGGCTCTTTCTGTCGACCGGCATCCGTGCGGTCGATCATTGCGTCGAGGGCGTGTGCTCCAACGAATCGACGGAGTTCACCAACGCCTCGGCGCTGCATGGCCTGTCGCTGCTGGCCCGTGGGCTGCCACGCGTGAAGGCCGACCCCAATGACATGAAGGCCCGGCTCGACTGCCAGATCGGCTCGTGGCTCTCGATGGGCGGGCTGGCGGCCGGCGTGCCTATGGGCGCCAGCCACGGCATCGGCTACGTGCTGGGCGCGGTGTTCGACATCCCGCACGGCCACACTTCCTGCATCATGCTGCCCTCGGTCATGCGCTGGAACAAATCGGCCAATGCCGACCGCCAGGCGCTGATCGCCAACGCCATGGGCCATCCCGGCAAGGACGCTGGCGACGTGCTCGACGACTTCATCCGCGGGCTCGGCATGCCGAGAAGCCTGGGCGCGGTGAAGGTCGGCAAGGAGCATTTCGACCGCATCGCCACCCAGGCAATGGGGACGCCCTGGGTGCCGCGCAACCCGCGCAAGATCGATGGACCGGCCGAGGTGAAGGAGATCCTGGAGCTCGCCGCCTAGGCTGTCCGCCTTTTGCTGCCTCACTCGCAGGGTGCACTTCGGTGGAGGTTTCCGGACGTTTCCGGCGTTTCCGACAGACCCACTTGTGTCGAAGGAGCACCCGACACGCTACAGGTTGGAATTCGGATAGTTACGCGGCGCAGGGGTTTGCGCATTTCCCGCAATTTCCGCTACCCCCTCGAGACCCCGGCCCCGCAACAATTCTGTCAGCTCGCTATCGAGGAAGGGCGACCGCCGGCGCCGGACCTGTACTCAGCCCGCGCGCCAGCGACCGCCTTTGCCTGCGAGCCGCGGGGCTCGCTTGTGTGTAGCCAGATAAACGATGCAAAGAGCGAGTAATCCGCGTGCATCGTATCATAACTCAGGACGTTATCAATAACTTTTGTACTATGCGGCGTGGTTGCGTTTTCGAGAGTTTTTGCGTGCCGTAGAGGGCGTCGTTTTATGCCAGCAGTGCTGCCATCCGATTTGGTCGACTCATTGCCGGGAGCGTGCCACTCCAGTGGCGCTCTTCGCGCGCTTCAGTATCGCATGAGCGGCACTGGAGTGCCGCGCTCCCGGCAATGATTCCTGATGGACCTCAAATCATCCCACTCAGCGCTCGCGCAGGCTGTCGTGTCCGTAGCGCATCAAGGGCGACAGCAGATAGTCCAGGATCCGCCGCGAGCCGGTCTTGATCTCCACGGTCACCGCCATGCCGGGCGACAGGTTGACCTGGCGATCGTCGATCTGCATGCGCGTGCGATCGAGTGAGATGCGCGCGCTGTAGCTCAGTTCCTGGCCTTTCGGCTCGCTGCTGTCGCTCTGCTGGCCCTGCGCGCGGTTTTCGGGACGGTCCTCGCGCCGCTCGCGGATGATGGCGTCCTGCGAGACGCTCAGCACCTCTCCGTGCAGCAGGCCGTAGCGGGTGAAGTTGAAGGTGTCGACCTTGATCTCGGCGGCCTGGCCCGGCTGCACGAAGCCGATGTCGCGGTTCGGCACCATGGCCTCGATCTCCAGCCGGCTGTCGGACGGCACGATCACCAGCAAGGACTGCGCCGGGGTGACGACCCCGCCGATCGTGTGGATCGCGAGCTGCTGCACCACGCCATCGACCGGCGCCGTGAGTTCCTGAAGTCTGGTCTTCTGCTCGGCCTTGATCAGCTCCTGGCCGAGCCCGATCGCCTTCTGCTCGCTCTTGGCCAGCTCGTCGGACAGCGCCCGCCGGAACTCGGACTCCGTCTGGCTGCGGGTCTCGCGAATCGCCTGCACTGCAGCCTCAGCCTCCTGCAGGTGGCTCTGCTGGACACCAAGCTCCTTCTGCTGCTCGACCAGCGCCTGCAGGGTCTCGAGGTAGGCAATCCTCGAGCCGAGGTCCTTCTCCATCAGCGTCCGGCGCATGTCGACCCGGGGCTGGATGACCGGGATCACCGTCTCGAGCTTGTGGATGACGGCGGCAGTCGTCGCCTGTTCGGCCTCCTTCTGCGCCTGTTGCCGGCCGAGCGCGGCGAGCTTGGCCCGGTGCTCGCCCACCTGATTGACCAGGAGCTGGCGGTGGATGGCGGCCAAGGTTGGCGGCGCGTCGTCGGGCGGCGTGAAGTCGGCCAGCGGGTCGGCGCCACCGGCCAGTGCCGCGCGCAGCCGCGCGATGTTGAGCCGTTCGGCCAAAAGATCGCTGCGCAGGTGATCGCGGTCCGCTGCGTTGGCCGTCGGGTCGAGCTCGATCAGCACATCGCCGGACTTGACCGCCTGGCCGTCGCTGACGCGGATCGCGCGCACGACGCCGGTCTCGAACGGCTGGATGACCTTGCTGCGGCCGCCCGGCACGATCTTGCCGGTCGCCGACGCCACGATGTCGATGGTGCCCCACCACGACCAGGCGAGCGCCGCGCAGAACAGCACGATCAGCGTCGCTGCGATCGCACGGCCGACGGGGGATGGCGGCGTCTCGACGATCTCGAGGGCGGCCGGAAGGCGAGCTCGTCGCTGCGCCGGCTCGGCGCCGGCGTCGCGACCAGGGCGAGTCTAGTGGATGTCATGGATCCCTGCCTGGAGCCGGTGCAAGGAGGCGTACCGGCCGCCCGTTCCGATCAAGGTCTCGTGCGTGCCGTCCTCGATCACGCGCCCGCCTTCGAGGGTGACGATGCGGTCCATGGCGCGCACCGTCGACAGCCGGTGCGCAATCACCAGCACGGTGCGGCCCTTGGTGATCTCCTTCATGTTCTGCTGGACGATGCGTTCGCTTTCGTAGTCGAGCGCGCTGGTGGCCTCGTCGAAGATCAGGATACGGGGATCGCCGACAAGCGCGCGGGCGATGGCGATGCGCTGGCGCTGGCCGCCCGACAGGGTCGACCCGCGCTCGCCCACCACCGTGTCGTAGCCGTCGCTGAGCTCGAGGATGAAATCGTGCGCGCCGGCCAGCTTCGCCGCGGCGATGACCCGCTCCATCGGCATGGCGGGGTCGGCCAAGGCGATGTTCTCCCGGACCGAGCGGTTGAACAGCACGTTCTCCTGCAGGACGACACCGATCTGGCGGCGCAGCCAGGCCGGATCCGCCATCGCGAGGTCCATGCCGTCCACCAGCACCCGCCCGCTCTCCGGCACATAGAGGCGCTGGACGAGCTTGGCGAAGGTGCTCTTGCCCGAACCCGATGGGCCCACGATGCCGACCGTCTGACCGGCCGGGATGTCGAAGCTGACGTCGTGCAGGATCTGACGGCCATCGACGCGGTAGCGGAACGAGACGTGGTCGAAGCGGATGCCGCCCCGGATCGCCGGCAGGCGCGTGCGTCCCGCCGCGTAGGTCTGCTCGGCCGTGGTGTTCAGAATATCGCCCAGCCGCTCGACCGAAAGGCGCGCCTGATGGAAGTCCTGCCACATCTGCGCCAGCCGCAGCACCGGCGCGCTCACCCGCGAGGCCAGGATGTTGAAGGCGATGAGCTCGCCGACCGACAGGCTGCCGTCGATCACCAGCCGGGCGCCGAAATAGAGGATGGCGGCCGTGACGACCTTGCTCACCAGCTGCACGACCTGGCTCGCGGTGTTGCCGAGGCTCAGCACGCGGAAGCTCGCCGACACGTATCCGGCGAGCTGCTCCTCCCAGCGCCGTTGCATCTGCGGCTCGACCGCCATGGCCTTCAGCGTCTCGATGCCGGTCACGCTCTCGACCAGGAAGGCCTGGTTCTCCGCACCACGCTGGAACTTCTCGTTGAGGCGGCGGCGGAACAGCGGCGTCGCCAGGGCCGAGATCGCGACATAGAGCGGCAGCGAACCCAGCACGATCCAGGTCAGCGTCGGCGCATAGAAGTACATGACGCCAAGGAACACGAAGGTGAAGAACAGGTCGATGACCAGTGTCAGCGCCGAGCTGGTGAGAAAATTGCGGATGTTCTCGAGCTCGCGCACGCGCGCCACCGAATCGCCGACCCGCCGGGCCTGGAAGTAGGCCATCGGCAGGGCCAGCAGATGGCGGAACAGGCGGGCGCCCAGCTCGACGTCGATGCGGTTGGTGGTGTGCGAAAAGAGATAGGTGCGCAGGATCGCCAGCACGGTCTCGAACACCGAGATGGCGACGAGCCCGATCACCAGCACGTCGAGCGTGCTGAGCGAGCGATGCACCAGAACCTTGTCGATCACCACCTGGAAGAACAGCGGCGAGACCAGGGCAAAGAGCTGGAGGAACAACGATGCGACCAGCACCTCGCCCAGCAGGCGCCGGTACTTGTGAATGGCGCCCAGGAACCAGGTGACGTCGAAGCGGCGGGTGACGTCGGCCAGGCCGGCGCGGCGCGCCATCACGACGAGCCCGCCGTCCCAGAGCAGCGTCAGCTCTTCGCGCGTCATGAGCGTCGGCTGCGCCTGCGGCAGCTGCACCAGCACCTTGTCATCAGACGCTTTGGCCAGAACCATGAAGCCGCCATCGCGCAGGATCGCGATGGCCGGCAGGGGCGTGCGGACCAGTCGCGACCAGTTGCTGCGGTAGGTCCTCGCCTTCAGGCCGAGATCCCTGGCGCAGCGGAGCATCTCCGGTACGCCGATCTTGTCCGTTCCCAGTCGATGGCGGATCTGGCCGCGATCCACTGCCACACCCTTGAGATGCAGCAGCAGAAGGAGGGCCTCGAGTCCCGGATCAGCTTGGGGGGCGCGCAGGGAGGAGCGCATGGTGCTTACTCCGGGACTCGAGGCCTTTGGCGATCAGGCGTGCGGCTGCGCGAGCAGCGGCGGCTGGTGGGAAGCGGCGTCGGGCACGGGCGAGCTGCCCTGGCCCTGGCCGGACGGGGCGAAGGCGGAGGCCATGGCTTGGCCGAGCACGGCGGACTGCAGGACGACGTTGTTGCCCGGCCCGCCGTCGAGCACGTCCTGCCCGCCGCCACTCAGCAGGACGTCGTCGCCGTTGCCGCCGCGCAGGATGTCGTTGCCGGCACTGCCGACCAGGACGTCATTGCCGTCGCCACCGTCGGCGGTGAGCAGCATGCCGAGCGGCTTGCCGTTGGCCGTGATGACGTCGTCGCCGCCGAGGCCATTGATCACCAGCCGGTCGCCGGCTTCGAAGCCGGTGATCGTCACCTCCTCCGGGAGGCCACCGACCGTGATCACGCCGTTGTTGTTGGTGACCGTGATCACGTCGTTGCCGTTGGTCGCATTGAGGACGACCGTATCGGCCGCGCCGTCCGCGCCTCCGAGGTCGATCTTGACCTTGTTGACGTTGGTGCCGGTCATGTCGTTGACCGTGATGGTGTCGGCACCGCCCTTGGCCTGCAGGTCGATGGTCTCGAGGCTGTTGAGGTCCATGGTGACGTTGCCGACATCGCGAGTGAGCCGCGCCCGGCTGCCATTGGCCGAGATGTCGATCTTCTCGGCGATGTTGGCGCCGTTGAATAGCAGCGTGTCGTTGCCCGCCTGCCCTTCGACGATGTCGCTGCCGTCGCCCGGGTTCCAGACGAACGTATCGTCTCCGGCGCCCAGGAAGGCGGTATCGTTGCCCGTCCCGCCATTGACGAAGTCGTTACCCTTGCTGCCCGTGATGGTGTCGTTGCCGGCGCCGCCGTTGATGGTGAGCTGGATCTTGCCGGCATTGAGGCCGGAGGCGTTGATGACGTCGTCGCCGGCGCCACCGTTGACGACCAGCGAGTCGTTGGCGCCCTCGGAACCGGCGATCGTCACCTTCGCTGCCAGGCCGTTGACCACCACCGAGGCGCCGCTGGAAGCGACGCCGATGGAGTCCGCGGCCGCCGTGCCGTTGACGTTGACCGTGTCGGCCGCGCCATCGCCCTGGCCGCTGCCCGGCGTCGCCGACAGGTCGAGACTGACCTGCTTCACGCCGGTGCCGGTGAGGTCGTTGACCGTGATGGTGTCGGCGCCGCCCAGCGCGTTGAACTGGATGTTCTCGACATCATTCAAGTCCATCAAGATGTTGCCGACGTCGCGGGTGAACAGGCTGCGGCTGCCATTGGCCGAGATGTCGATGCGCTCGGCGATATTGGCGCCGTTGAACAGCAGCGTGTCGGTGCCGGCTCCGCCATCGACGATGTCGCTGCCGTCGCCCGGGTTCCAGATGAAGGTGTCGTTGCCGGCGCCGAGAAAGGCCACGTCGTTGCCGCGGCCGCCGGTCACCGTATCGTTGCCGTCACCGCCCAGAATCGTGTCGGCACCCTGGCTGCCGACAATAGTGTCGTTCCCGGCGCCACCATCGATGGTGAGGCCGATCACACCCGCCGGCACCGTCGAGGCATTGATCGTGTCGTTGCCGTTGCCGCCGTCGATCGCCAGCACGTCAGCCGCATCCGCATGATCGACGGTGACCGTTACCGGCAGGCCGGTCACCGTGACCTTGCTGCCCACGGCGGTGACCGTGATCTGGTCCGCGCCGTTGGTGCCGTTGACGGTGACCAGGTCGGCCGCGCCGTCGCCCTGCGTGCCGCCGAGCGTGCCCGCGAGGTCGATGTCGACCTGCTTGACGTCGGTACCCGGGAGGTTGTCGACCGTGATCTTGTCGGCGCCACCCAGTGCGTTGATCCGGATGTCCTCGACGTCGTTCAGGTCCATGGTGATGTTGCCGATGTCGCGCGTAAGCCGCGTCCGGTTGCCGTTGGCCGCGATCTCGATGTTCTCGGCGATGTTGGCGCCGTTGAAGAGCATCGTGTCGTTGCCGTCGCCGCCCTCGATGGCGTCGCTGCCATCGCCCGGATCCCACTGCGCCACGTCGTCGCCGGCGCCCAGGAGCACCGTGTCGTTGCCCTGCTGGCCGTCGATGAAGTCGTTGCCGTCACCGCCCAGCAGCGTGTCGTTACCGTTGCTGCCGAAGATGGTGTCGTTGCCGGCGCCGCCGTCGACCGTGAGATGGATCAGCGGCGCGAGGTTGCCGCTTGCCGAAAAATGATCGTCACCACCGTTCATGTTGACGACGAGGTTTTCGGTGGTGCCGATGTCGAGGGTGAATGGCGCCGGGCTGAGGCGGTCAAAACGAACGCGCGAGCCGTTGGCGGTGACCGAGAAGGTCTCGGAACCGTTGCCGCCGTTGACCTCTGCGGTGTCGATGCCATCACCGCCTTCCATGAGGTCGCTGCCATCGCCGGGATTCCAGATCATGCGGTCGTTGCCGGCCTCGCCGAACATCTGGTCGTCGCCGGCGCCGCCGATCAGCGTGTCGTTGCCGGCGCCGCCGAACAGCAGGTCGTTGCCGCCCTTGCCCAGCAGGGTGTCGTTGCCAGCACCCCCGAACAGCATGTCGTTGCCCGAGCCGCCCGTGAGCGTGTCGTTGCCGTTGCCGCCGAACAGCTGGGCGGCCGGCAAAGCCCCGTTGCTCTCGTCGAGCTTGATGGCGTCGTTGCCGGCCTGGCCGAACACCTGGATCAATGTCGTGTTGGCGACGGTCGGCGTGCCGCCGATGACCTGGACGGCGCCGCCGTTGACCAGGAGCAGCCCCGCCGGATTGCGGCTGATCGTGATCACATCGTCCAGCGAATCACCGAGGACGGACAGGATGCCGGTACCGGGGACGAAGGTCGCCTTGATCGCCATTGTGTTGTCCTTTCAGTTTTTTGCCGCAGCGCTGAAGACAGTTCGGGGGAAGCGCATCGGCACGGACGGCATGTTTACCGGCGGTCCGCATGGCAGGCTTGAAGCCGCTCTGCAGACGGCCTTGATTTTCTATGGAGATGCCTGAACTTTTGCCGCGTGTGCCGCGCGCAAAGTTCTGCTACGCGCCCCGTGCGCGAACGACACACTCCGCCGGGAAAAGCAGCAAGAGTCCGCTTTGCCACGACAGCGTCGTTTTCACGCGAACAATGGTTGCGACGAGGTCGGAGGGCATCGCTGGTGCAGTTTCTCTTTGCCGATCACACGCTGGACACCGCCCGGCGCGAGTTGCGTCGAGGCAGTGAACCTGTTGCCGTCGAGCCACAGGTCCTCGACCTGCTGATCTGCCTTGTGGAAAACCGAAATCGCGTCGTCAGCAAGGACGATCTCATCGCTTCGGTGTGGGGCGGCCGGATCGTTTCCGATGCGACCCTGACCAGCCGGATCTATGCCGCGCGCAAGGCCGTCGGCGACAACGGACATGGCCAGAGGCTGATCCGCACCGTCTCACGGCGGGGACTGCGCTTCGTCGGCGACGTGCTGGCGCAGCCGAAACATGCCGAAGCGAAGCACTTGATCGATCCGACGCCGACCGATGAGCTTCGGCGGCGCATTCCCTCGCAATTGCCGCTGCCTGAGCGGCCGGCGCTCGCCGTGCTTCCGTTCGACAATATGTCCGGTGAAGCCGCACAGGAGTATTTCTCCGACGGCATCACCGAGGACATCATCACTGGCCTGTCCAAGATGCGCTGGTTCTTCGTGACCGCGCGCAACTCCTCGTTCATCTACAAGAGCAAGTCCGTCAACATAAAGCAGATCGGCGAGGAGCTCGGCGTCAACTATGTGGTCGAGGGCAGCGTGCGCAAGCTCGGCGATCGCGTGCGCATCACCGCGCAGCTGAACGACGTGACGACGGGCAGCCACATCTGGGCGGAGCGCTACGACCGTAACCTGGCCGACGTGTTCGCCGTGCAGGACGAGATCACCGAGCAGATCGTCGCGGCGATCGAGCCCCAGATCTACGCCGCCGAGAACTTCCGGTCCCGGCGCAAGCCGCCCGACCGGCTCGATGCCTGGGAGCTGGTGATGCGCGCCCTCTCCCACTACTGGCGGGTGACGCGCGAGGACAACCTGATCGCTCAGGATCTGCTGGAGAAGGCCGTCCAGATCGATCCGAACTATGGCCAGGCGCTCGGCCTGCTGGCGACCAGCCATACCTTCGCCGTCCACATGGGCTGGGCCGACAAGGCGACGGCCGCTCCCATTGCCGAGCGCACGGCACTGGCGGCGATCCGGGCCGATGCCGAAGATCCCTGGGCGCATCATGCGCTCGGCTGCACGCACCTCTTCGCACGGCGGTTCGAGGATTCGGTGGCCGAGTTCGAGCTCGCCCTGCGCCTCAATCCGAACTTCTCCTTGGCGCAGTGTTACTTCTGCGTCTCGCTGGCCTATAGCGGCCGCTGGCAGGAGGCCGAGGAAGCGGTACACCGCGCGTTGCGGTTCAGCCCGCGCGATCCGCTGTCGGCGCTCTACCACGGGGCGGCGTCGTACGCGCACTATGTCGGGCGCGACTATGAACAGGCGATCCAGGCATCGCGCGAATCGATCCGTTTGCGCGGCGATTTCGTCGGCGCCTATCGAGTCCTCGCCGCCGCAGCCGGCATGGCCGGGCAAGCCGCGCTCGCCGCGGAGGCCTTGCAGGACTTGCGGCGCGTCCAGCCCGGCATCTCCCTGGGTTGGGTCGCGCATGACCTGCCGATCAAGCTCGACGCCGACCGCGAACACTATCTCGAAGGGTTGCGCCGGGCGGGCCTGGATTGACTAGAGCATGATGACTTGATGTCCATCCAGGATCATTGCCGGGAGCGCGCTAGGAGCCGACCGCGACCGCCGCGGCCGCCACAGTCGGGAAGCTGACTTCTTCGCCGGGCGGCAGCGGCGGCAGGCCGCGCTCGATGTCGCGCCTCACGCGATCGCGCAGATTGCCGAAGAGGAGGCGAATGCCGCGCTCGCCGAGCTCGCGGTCGAGTTCGGCCAGCATGTCACAGGCCATCGGGTCGACGTCGTGGATGGCGCCCCCGTCGACGATGACGGCGCGCACCGGCGACCTGGCGGCCTCGACGAGCGCCTCGATGCGCTCGCGGAACAGGTTGCAATTGGCAAAGAAGAGCGGCGCGGAGAAGCGATAGACCAACAGGCCGGGCACCGGCACGGCGTCCGGCCGATAGGCCGGATCGTGCCAGCTGCCTGCGGCGGTGCGGCCCAGCACGGCGACGGGCGGAAAGGCAAGCGCGCGCAGCAGCAGCACGATCGAGAAGGCCACCCCGATCAGGATGCCCTCCATGACGCCGAGCGCCACCACCCCGGCCAGGGTCACCAGGGCGCCGGCGAGGCTGACGCCGCGGAAGCGCCACAGGCGGGCGAACTCGCCGAAGTCGCAGAGGCCCCACGCCGAGGCCATCAGGATGCCGCCCAATGCCGCCGCCGGCAGATAGTAGAGGAGCTGCGTCAGCCACAGCATCACGACTGCCACGACGATGGCGGCGACGACGGACGTCACCTGCGTGCGGCTGCCGGCCGCTTCCGCGACCGCGGTGCGCGAATCGCTGGCGCTGATCGGCAGGCCCTGGCTCAGCCCCGACACCAGGTTGGCCACGCCGAGGGCCAGAAGCTCCTGGTTGGCGTCGATGCGATAGCGGTTGCGCGCGGCGAAGGCGCGGCCGGCCACCATCGTGTCCGAGAAGGACAGCAGCGCCGCCGCCAGCGCCACGGGCAGCAGAATGTCGAAGTCCAGGAGCGTCAGGACGGGCAGCGAGAGCCCGGGCAGGCCGGTCGGGATGCGCCCGACCACGGCGACGCCATGGCGATCGAGGCCGAGCAACATCACCGCCAGCAGCGAGGCGACCAGCGCCAGCACCGGCCCGGGCACGCGCGGCACGAAGCGGCGGCAGAGCAGGATGACAGCAAAGCTGGCGGCGCCGATCGCCAGCGCCACGAGGTTGGTGTCGCCGAGCCGCGGCAGCAGGCTCGCAAACTGCTCGAGCGTTGTCTCGCCGGCCGAGCGAATGCCCAGCACCTTGGGCAGCTGCGAGACCACGATCACCACGGCAATGCCGTGCATGAAGCCGACGATGACCGGCTTGGACAGGAAGTTGGCGACGAAGCCCAGCCGCAGCACGCCGCCGATGAGGCAGAGCACTCCCACCATCGCGCCGAGGGCGGCGCACAGCACGCCAAGCCGCGCCGCATCGCCGACCGCGAGCGGCGCCACGGCGACGGCGACGATGGCCGCCATCGCCGAATCCGGGCCGACCACGATCTGGCGCGAGCTGCCGAACAGCGCGTAGGCGATCAGCGGCAGCATGCTGCCATAGAGGCCGGCCATGGGCAGGCCAGCCAGCTCACCGTAGGCCAATCCCACCGGGACCAGCACGGCACCCAGCGTCACTCCGGCCGCGAGGTCGTGCGGCAGGAATGACGCCTTGTAGTTCCGAAGCGTTGTCAGCCCGGGCAGGAAGCGCGCGAGCCTCATTCCCACTTGCGTTCGAGGAAGAGCAGCACGTCCTCGGTGAACTGTCGCGGCGCCTGCAGCATCGAGAAGTGGCTGACCTCGGGCTGCAGCAGCAGGCCGGCGTCGGGAATCGACCGCGCCATGAACTCGGTGTTCTCGCGATGGATCGCCTCGTCATGGTCGGCATCGACGATCCAGGTGTGCACCTTGATCCTGCCGAGGTCTGCGGCCGTCCAGTGCGGCTGGGTCGCCCACATGGTGCTGATCTCCTCGACGAACTTCTTGTACTCGCGCGGCGTCGACGACAGCGCTTCGTATTCTTTCTCGCCGCGGGCGATGAACTCGGTGAAGACCGGGCTCTTGTCGACGTCCTTCACGCCGCTGGGGTCGGAGTTGGCGGCGAAGGCGAAGAGCCGCGAGACCCGGCCGGGATGGCTCATCGCCAGGCTGAGGCCGATGATGGCGCCGTCGCTCCAGCCGACGATCGCCGCCTGCGGAATGGCGAGATAGTCCATCAGGCCGATCACGTCGGACGCCATCAGAGTATAGCCGTAGGGCTGGCTGTCGCGGGTGCTGCGCCCGTGGCCGCGGCTGTCCATGACGATGACGCGATGGGTCTTCGCCAAGGTCGGGACCTGGTTGCCCCAATAGTTCGAGTTGGCGAGGCCGCCATGGAGCAGGATCACCGGCGGCCCACTGCCGAAGGTGGCGTACCAGATCGAGATGCCGTTGACCGGCGCGTGGCCGCTCTTTTCGGGCGTCGGCAGCGTCGGCGTTGGCGGCAAGGTCATCCAGCGTTGCGCCGGCTGGGCCGCGGCAGACGAAGCGATCAGGCCGAAAAGCAGGCCAAGCAGCAAAGCTCTCAAACGTTGTCCTCCGGCTCATCGGGACCAGGCGGCGGTGGCGTGAACTTCTTGGCCCGCAGCAGGTTCTCCATGGTGGCGATGCCCTCGGCATAGAGGCCGCGGCTGCAGTCGATCTCCGCGCCGATGCGCGTGTGGTTGCGCCGGCCGTCGGAGTTGGTGCTGCGGCCGACCCCGTAGCGATCGTAATAGGCGATGAGCTGCTGGCAGCGCGCCTTGAGAGCCGCCGTCGATTGAGCTGCTGCCCGTTCGGCCGAGCCAGCGCCCAGCAGCGCCGTGAGCGCAAAAAGTGTCACGTAGCGAACTATCTAAAGTCGTCCCTTGCGCCTGGCCACTGCCTCGGAAAGCAGGCAGAGGATCTCCCACATCATGGTGACGCCGACCAGCGCCGTGTTCCCGCTCATATCGAAAGGCGGCGAGACCTCGACGACGTCGCCGCCGACCAGGTCGAGCCCGCGCAGGCCGCGCAGCATGCGCTGCGCCTCGTGCGGGGTGTAGCCGCCGATCTCCGGCGTGCCGGTGCCCGGCGCATAAGCGGGATCGAGGCCGTCGACGTCGAAGCTCACATAGGTCGGACCATCGCCCACGACGCGGCGCGCCTCGGCGATCACCTTCTCCACCCCGAGGTCGAAGTACTCCTCGATGGTGATGACCCGCATGCCCTGCTCGACCGCCCACTCATTGTCGTCGCGCTTGTAGAGCGAGCCGCGGATGCCGATCTGCACCACGCGCTTCGGGTCCAGCAGGCCTTCCTCGACGGCGCGCCGGAAGGGCGTGCCGTGGGTGTACTTGTAGCCGCCGAAATAGGTGTCCCAGGTGTCGCTGTGGGCGTCGAAATGCACCATGCCGAGCGGCGGCAGACCTTTGCGGATGCCGCGCATGATAGGCAGCGTAATCAGGTGGTCGCCGCCAGCCGACAGCGGCACCGCCCCGACCGAATGAAGCTTGGCGAAGAAAGCTTCGATGCGCTCCAGCGAATCATCGACGCTCGCCGGATTGACCGGGGCGTCGCCGAGGTCGCCGCACTTGGCCAATTCATAGGGCGCAACGCCGGTGACATGGTGCACGCGGCGCATCATGGTCGAGAGATCGCGCATCTGGCGCGGGCCGTGGCGGGCGCCCGGCCGGTTGGTCGTGCCGCCATCCCAGGGCACGCCGACCATGCCGATCTCGACATCGGCGGGGTCGCGGAACAGCGGCAGGCGCATGAAGGTGGCGACGTCGCCGAAGCGCGGCACCACCGTACCGGAGACCGGCTGCGGGAAGGCAGGCTTGGAGGGGTGCGAAGCGTCGTTCATGGCGCCTATTTAGGTATTCATTGCGTCCGCAAAAGACCCTTTCGGGCGGTGACGAACTCCTCGACCGCCGCCACGAACCGGTCACCTTCGGCATCGCCGATCATGATGTTCAGCGCCACGAAGCCGCGCCGCGCGATCCAGATGCCGGCCGCCATCATGTCGAAGAAGAACAGCTCCTTGGCGTCCTGGTTGCTCGACGCGATGTCGGCCGCCGTCCTGATCGGCCGGCTGGTGGCATGCGCCGTCATCATCGAACCGATGCCGGAGAACTGGAACGTTACCTTCTCGCGCTGACAGATCGCGTTCAGTCGCTGGCGGATCTTCTCGCCGCGCTCGTTCAGCTCCTTGGCGGCGGCCGGCGTATAGACCTCGCCGTAGCCCGCCGCGCCCGCCGCCATGGTGAGAGCGTTGTTGTTGAAGGTGCCGGCGTGCGGCAGATGGTCGGGCTTGGTCGGATCGAACAGCTCCATGATGTCGCGCCGGCCGCCGAAGGCGCCGAACGACATGCCGCCGCCGATATACTTGCCGAGCGTCGTCATGTCGGGGATGACGCCCGTCTTCTCCTGCAGGCCGCCCGGCGACAGCCGCGAGGTCATGACCTCGTCGAAGATCATGGTGATGCCGCGGTTGCGGGTCTCCTCGCGCACCATCTTCAGGAAGTCGAGATCGCCCGGCAGGCAGCCATGGCTGCCCTGCATGGGCTCGAGCAGGACGGCAAAGATCTCCTCGCCGTGCTTGGCCAGCAGCGCGCGGGTGCCCTCGACGTCGTTGTAGGGCGCCACGATGTACTCGTAGGGCACGTTCACCGGGCTGCCGCCGCTCACGAAATAGAGCACGCCGCCGTGGTAGCCGCCGTGGAACACCATGACCTTGGTGGCGGACTTGCGGCCCTTGCGCTGGGCGAAGACGCGGGCGCCGGCCAGCGCCATGACGTTGCCCTCGGTGCCCGAATTGGTGAACCGCACCAGGTCGATCGAGGGCATGCGATCGGCCACCAACTTGGCGAGCTTGGCTTCGTTGGCGTTGCGGCCGCCATAGTTCCAGCCGTGGTTCAGCGCGCGGTCGATGGCGGCGCGTATCACCGGATGGGAGTGGCCGTAGATGCCCGCCGTGTACTCGCCCAGCACGTCGATGTACTCGTGACCGTCGGCGTCCCACAGCCGACAACCCTCGCCGCGCACGACGGTGAGCGGGAACGGCGAATTGTGCAGCGTCGTGCGAGTGTTGCCGCCCGGCATGGCCTCGCAGGCCTCCTGGTGGCGGGCAAAGCTCTTGGGATTGCGGGCGATGTAGGCCTGACGGGCCTCGTCGAGGGCTGACTGAAGGTCCGAATTGACCAAAGCTTGATCTGGCACGTCACCCTCCACTCTGTCGTCCTGAGCGAAGCGAAGGACCTTATCGCCAGTTGCCACAGGCATGAGATCCTTCGCTTCGCTCAGGATGACAGAGAGTATCACACCACGTTCAGCTCACGGATAGGCTTGCCTGCGGATATCCGTTCATAACCGAAGGGCCGGAGATCGAGGGTCCGATAGCTGCCATGCACGATCAGCTCGGCAACGCCGCGGCCCACCGCCGGCGACTGCTGGATACCGTGGCCCGAGAAGCCGGTGGCGAAGATCAGGCTCTCGATTTCCGGATGGCGGCCGACAATGCCGTTCTGGTCGAAGGTGTTGAACTCGTAGTAGCCCGCCCACGAATTCACGACCTTTGCCGCCTCGAAGGCCGGCACGCGGTGGGCGATCGTCGGCCACACCATGTCGTCCCACTCCTGATGCTGCACCTCGAGCGGCGCGCCCGGCGCATCGTTGCCCTCGGCGGGCGTCGTGCCGGCGATGTAGAAGCGGCCTTCAGGGCGGAACCAGGTGCCCGACGGGTCGATGGTGAGCGGCGTCGCTCCCGGCGGCTCACGCACATCGAAGACGAAGACCGAGCGTCGGCGCGGCTCGACCGGCAGGGCGACGCCTGCCGTCGCCGCCACCTCGCCAGACCACGGGCCGGCCGCCAGTACGATCGTACTCGCCTCCAGCCGGCCGCCCGACCGCAGGGTCACGGCTCCGGGTGCCAGCTTGACGACCTCGTCGGCGACGTACTCAGCGCCGAGCTCGCGCGCCTTGCGCCGGAAGGCCTGCATCAGGGCCGGTCCGTCGAACCAGCCTTCGTTGGCGACGCCATGCGAGGCGCGCGCGATGCCGTCGGTCGAGATCCACGGGAACCGCGCCCGCAAGGCCGCCGGATCGAGCAATTCGACGCCGCAGCCCTCGCCCTTCTGGATGGCATTATTGGCTTTCAGCACCGCCTCGCCGCTTGCGCTGGCGAGGAACAGGTAGCCGGGTTCCTTGAGGCCGAGGTCGACGTCGAGCAGCTCGCGCGCCTTCCGCAGGAAGCCGATGCCGAAACGCGACAGATGGATGTTGAGCGGCGTCGAGAACTGCTGGCGGATCGAGCTTGCCGACAGGGCCGACGAGGCCCGCGCATAGGTCGGATCGCGTTCCACGACCGTGACGCTGCCGGTGAAGTTGGGATCACGTTTCAAATGCCAGGCGACCGACGAGCCCATGACGCCGCCGCCAACGATGACAACTCGCATGGCCCGACTATACGGTGTCGGGCCTGTCCTGTCGGAGGTCGCAATGACGCAAGAGCCTGGTCACAGCCTGCGCGGCCGCGCGCCCTATCTGCCGATTCACAAGCGGCCGAAGCTCACGCTGCCCGGCGGCGCCCGGGTTGTCGTGTGGACCATCGTCAATGTCGAGAACTGGAGCCCGCTCGGCGCCATGCCGCGCGCCGTGCTGCCGCCACCGATGGGCCAGCCGCTGCTGCCCGACGTGCCGAACTGGGCCTGGCACGAGTACGGCATGCGCGTGGGCTTCTGGCGCTTCCTCGAGGTGCTGGGCGCGCGCAAGCTCAAGGCGACCTTCGCCGTCAACGGGACGGCCTGCGAGCTCTATCGCGAGGCCTGCCAGGCGGCGCTCGAAGCGGGCTGGGAGTTCATGGGCCACGGCTTCGTGCAACGGCCGATGCACCGCGTCGAGGACCAGCGCACGGCGATCCGCGACACGGTGGCCGCGATCAAGGCTTTCACGGGCAAGCCGCCGCGCGGCTGGGAAAGTCCCGGGCTCACCGAGACCGACGATACGCTCGACCTGCTGGCCGAGGCCGGCATCGAATACGTCGCCGACTGGGTGATGGACGAGCAGCCGGTAGCGCTCAAGACGAAGACGGGCTCGATGGTCTCGGTGCCCTACACGGTCGAGGTCAACGACGTCGTGATCAGCGCCGTCCAGCAGCAGCCGTCGGACGAGATCCTGCGGCGCGGCCGCGACCAGTTCGACCGTCTCTGGCAGGAGGGCAAGACGGCGCCGCGCGTGATGGCGATCTCGATCCATCCCTACCTGACGGGTGTGCCGCATCGCATCAAGTACCTGGAGATGCTCTACGACCACATCCTGGCGCACGAGGGCGTCGTGATGTGGACAGGTGCGGAGATCCTCGACTGGTATCGCGCCGAAACGGCAAAGCTGTCCTGAGCCCTGGTCGCGCGACCGTGCCCAGCGCGATGCCGCCGACGATCAACGCCATTGCGCCGAGCAGGGCGAGCGTGATGGGCTCGCCGAGCGCGAGTGCCGCCATCGCCGTGCCAACCACCGGCGTCGCCAGCAGGCCGAGCGACGTCACGGATGCCGGCAGGCTTCGGTTCACCATGGCGATCGCCCAGTAGGCCAGCGCATTGCCGCAGACCCCGCCATAGAGCAGCAGGAGCATCAGTCGCGGCGTCCACTCGATCCTGGGCAGGCCGTCGAAGAACAGGGCCAGGAGGGCAAGCAGGCCGCTGGCCAGCAGCGCTTCCCAGAAGACGAGTTGGAACGGCGTCGATACCCAGCGGTGGGCGCGGACGTAGACGATGCTGACGGCCCAGCACGCGGCGGCAAGCAACAGCAGGCCGTTGCCGAGCAGCGCACGGCCATCGCTCCAGTCGAACGACGCAGGATTGAACATGATCGCAAGCCCGCTGAGCGCCACCGCGCCGCCGGCCAGGTGGTAACGGGTGATCGGTTCGCCGAGGAATAGCCGCGCCGCCGGGATCACCCAGAGCGGCGTCGTGTAGCCGAGCACGATGGCGCGGCCGGCAGGAACGAACTGGATGCCGATCGCAACCAGGCCCGAGAAGGCGACCATGTGGGGAATGGCGATCCCGAAGACGACAGGAAGATCGCCGCGCCGCGGAACCACCAGGTTGCCCTGGGCCGACAGCAGCGCGAGCAGCACGACGCTGGCGACGGCGCTGCGCAAGGCCGCGGTCCACAATGGCGAAATGCTCTGGACCAACGATTTGGTGACCGGCCAGTTGGAGCCCCAGGCGAGGACGACGACGGCAAACAACAGCAGCGCGAGATGCCTCGGCAGATGATCGCTCTTCATGGCAGTCCAGCCTGCAGTTAGACTGGCCTCATTAATAGGTCCGGTTTGAATAAATAGTAGGAGCCAGTTCGATGGCCCGACCACTCGCTGGCGTGATCGATCTCGACGGTGGCAAGAGCACACCGTTGGCGCGCCAACTCTACGAGCAATTGCGATCGGCCATCGCCGATGGACGGCTGCCGCAGGGAGATCGCCTGCCCTCCAGTCGCATGCTTGCACGACAGCTCGATATCTCGCGCAACACTGTTTCCGCCGCCATCGACCAACTCGCGGCCGAAGGCTACCTCGATGTCGCGCGCGGACGACGTCCCGCGATTGCCGCCGGGTTCGTCCGGCTTCCGGTGGTGCCTGTCGCGCACGGTCAGCCTGCCGCACCGGCGCGCCCGCGGCTTTCGCGCTGGGCCCGGCGCATCGGCCAGTCGGACTGGCCCTTCCGATACGAGGGCATCCCTCGTCCGTTCGCGCCGGGGTTGGCCGACGCGCGGGAATTTCCGCACGACCTCTGGGCGCGATGCCTGCGCCGGGCGGCGCGCAACAGCCATCCGCGACGACGTCGCGGGCACAACCGCCTCGCCTTGCAGGAGGCCCTGGCGCGCCATCTCGTCGAGCATCGCGGCGTCAGGACGGAACCGCGCCAGATCATCGTCACGCCCTCAGCGCAGGCGACCATCGAGCTGATCGCCCGGGTGACCCTCGACGCCGGCGACATCGCCTGGCTGGAAAGCCCCGGCTATGGCGGCGCCCGCGTGGCCCTCGAAGCCGCCGACGCCGAGGTCGTCGGCGTGCCGCTCGACCGCAGCGGCCTGGTGCTGGCCAAGCGCAAGGAGCGGCCCCGGCTCATCTTCGTCACGCCCTCGCATCAATACCCGACGGGCCGGTTGATGCCGATCGACCGTCGACTGGAGTTGCTGCGCTTCGCCCGCATAACCGGCGCGGCGCTGATCGAGGACGATTACGACGGCGAGTTCCACTACGACGGACAGCCCGTCGCGTCCCTGCAAGGCCTCGACGGCACCGGCCGCGTCTTCTACGTCGGCACTTTCTCCAAGGCCATGCTGGCCGACATCCGCGTCGGCTACACGGTCGTGCCCGAGAGCCTGGTCGAGACATTCGAGATCGCTCAGCGTCACACCGGCCAGCTCGTCTCCGAGACGTTGCAGGACGCCCTGGCGGAGTTCATGGACGACGGCGCCTACGCCGCCCACATCCGTCGCATGACGCGCCTCTACCGCGGGCGGCGCGACCGCATGGTCCAGGCGCTGGCGGCGGAAACGCGCGACGCCTTCGTGGTCGAGCCTCCCGCCGGTGGAATGCAGCTCGTGGCCCGCTGCCGTCTCCGGCAGGACGATCGACGGCTGTGCACACGCCTTGCCGAAGCCGGCGTGACGGCGCGGCCGCTGTCCTCGCACTACATCGGCAAGGCCACGGAGCGCGGACTGTTCCTCGGCTTTGCCGCCTGGACCGAAAAGGAGATCGACATCGGGGCCCGTGTCATCGGCCGTGTCTGTGGCCGGTGAGGTGGGTTCACTTCTTCTCTTGCCGGACCGCGGGCCTCCAGGCCCGCATCAGATGACGGAAACTACGCCGGCGCCTTCACGCAATCATAGGCCGAGGTCGAACCCGCCATGCTGACGAAACGCGCGGCGCGATCGGTCTTGCGGCAGTAGCGCTGGGCCAGCCCGAAGGCCACCTGCTCGTTGGCAGCACCGGTGATCTGAACGGAGACCTCGTTGCCGACGATGGTCTCACCGTTGGGCCCGGTCGACGTGGTCATGCCGCTGCCGCCGCAACCCGCGAGCAGCAAGGCGATCAGGATTGTTCGGTTCAGAGGGCGCATCATGAAGCGAAGGTAGCGCGGGCGCCGACTGATGCAAGCGGCGCCCGCGACCTTCCCGTGAGATCAGGTCCGCTTGAAGCCCTCGAGCTCGCGTGCCGCCCAGTCGAGCGTCTTCTCCATCGCCTCGCCCTTGGCGTAGCGCACGATCATCTGGGCCTGGATTGCCTGCGCCCAGATCTGCGCCGCGATCAACGGCGGCGCCGGGGAGCACACGACACCCGCCTTCTGGTCGCCGCCCTTGATCGGATAGTGCGAGATCGAGCCCTTGGGCGGGCCCTCCTCGTCCCAGGTCTTGAAGTCGTTGAACTTCGGATAGGGCGGGATGTCGTAGCCCTGGCTCGCCGCGACCTGCTTCTCGGCGTTCTGGCGGAGCGTCAGGAACTCGAGCAGATTCTTGGCGGCCGCCTTGTTCTTCCCTGTCTTCCAGATGCCGTAGAAGCGCGGCAGGGTCGGATTGAAGCGACCGGCCGGCCCGATGGGGAAGCCGTGCGTCCAGCACTTCTCGGCGACCTGCGGCGCGTCGCGCTTGGCGACGGCCCAGGCGCTGGGCGGATTGAAGATCAAGGCGCCCTTGCCCGAGATCAGCCACTTGTTGTTCGAGGCGTCATCCCACGCCGTCGCATCGGCCGGGCAGAACGGCACGAGCCGCTTGCCGTACTCCAGCACCTGCTTGACCGGGTCCGACTTCACGGTGACGTTGCCCTTGGCGTCCATCAGCTCGGCGCCATAGGCGAGGAACAGAGCGCCCACCCATTGGTTGGTGTCGGTGGTCGAACCGAGCGGCAGGCCAAAGCCGTAGCCCGCCTTCTGGCACTTTTCGGCAGCAGCCAGGAAGGCATCCCACGTCCAGGTCTTGTCACTGGGCGGCTTGCCTGCCGGATAGAGCTCCTGCACGTCGACGCCGGCATACTGCTTCATCATGTCGAAGCGCGAGCAGCAGCCCAGCAGCAGCGTGCCGCGCGTCATCGGCACGCCGAGCCAACGGCCTTCGAACTTTCCGAGATATTCTACCGCAGGATCGATGGGGCCGTTGGTGGCGACCACGCGCTTCACGACGTCGTCCACCGGCTCGAGCGCGGCGTTCATCTGCGCCGACTCCCAGTTGGTGAACTCCATGATGTCGTGGCCCGAACCCGCCTGCGCCTCGGCCTGCAGCGTCAGCAGCAACTTGTTGCCCTGACTGGTGATGTAGTCGACCTTGACGTCGACCTTCTCCTTGTCCGCCCACTCCCTGATGATCGCGCTCTGCACTTCGTTGGCGCCAGGGACCCAGTGATCCCACAGTCCAATGGTCAATGTTCCGGCGGCATTGGCGCTGCGCACGAACGGTGCGCCCAAAAGACCGGCGGCCGCAACGCCCCCGGCTACTACGCTACGACGCGACAGCTTGTTGTTTTGCATGACGTTGCCTCCCTGAAAGGAACGCTTGTGCACGCGTACAAACCACGCCGATATTTTTGGTAGCGCGCAGACTTTAGCGGGAAACCCCGTAGATGTCGCGCGCCGTCGCCACGCTGATCGCGCCCTCCTCCAGATCGCGAGCCGCAGCGGCCGGATCGCGCTGTTGCGGCGGCCCAAAGCCACCGGCGCCCGGCGTCACCACGGCGAACCACTGGCCCGCTTTCAGCACCGCTGAATCGCCTTCGAAGATGACGCCCGGTCCCGCCTCGACCGCGCCGTGTCCACCGGGGCCGCCGCCGAACAAGCCCCAGCTGCGCGAACGCTGGCGCGTGATGTCGACGCGCACGCGGCAGTCGTGCGTGGCCTGATAGACGCGCCGCAGCCCCATGCCGCCACGGTACTGGCCGACGCCGCCGGAATCCTCGACAAGCTCATAGCGCGTCAGCAGCAGCGGGTACTCGGTCTCCAGCGCCTCGACCGGCAGATTGGAGGTGTTGGTGGTGTGGACGTGCACGCCGTCCAGCCCATCCTTGTGGGCGCGCGCGCCGCTGCCGCCACCGATCGTCTCGAGGTAGACCCAGGTCGAGCCGTCATCGGGCCGCTTGCCGATGAAATAGGCCACCGCACAGGCCGAGTTGGAGCAGGCCATCACCCGCTCGGGCACGGCCTGCGCCAGCGCCCCCAGGATCATGTCCGACACGCGCTGGCAGGTCTGCAGGCGGCCGTTCACGGCAGCGGGCGCGAGACAGTTCAGGATGCTGCCCTCGGGCGCCGTGATCGTAAGCGGTCGCGCCAGGCCGGCATTGGGCGGGATGGCGGGATCGAGCACCGACTTCACGACGTAGTAGGTCGTGGCAAGCAGCGCGGTGTAGGTCATGTTGAAGCCGGCGCGCATCTGCTCGGGCGCGTCGAAGGCAAGCGCCATCTCCTCGCCCTTCACGGTCACCTCGACCGACATCGGCAACAGGCCTTTCACCTCCTCGTTGTCGAACACGTCCTCGAAGCGCCAGCTGCCGTCGGGGATGGCGGCGATCGCCGCGCGCATGCGTCGCTCGGCATAGTCCATCAGTGCGGCGCCGGCCTGCAGCACGGTTTCGCTGCCGTACTTCGCCGAGAGCGCCTGGAAGCGCTGCACGCCGACGCGATTGGCCGCCATCTGCGCGCGCAGGTCGGACAGCCGTTCGCTCGGTACCTGGCAGTTCAGCAGGATCAGGTCCAGCACGTCCTTCTGCAGCTCGCCGCCGCGATAGAGCCGCACCGGCGGGATGCGCAGGCCCTCCTGGTAGATATGGGCGTGGCCGCGATCGACGAAGTCGGCGTGATGCGCGAGGTTCACCGTCCAGGCGACCATGCGGCCATCGATGAAGATCGGCTCGGCGACGACGATATCGGGCAGATGTGTGCCGCCTCCCTCGTAGGCGTCGTTGCCGATGAAGGCGTCGCCCGGCCTGATGTCCTGCGTCGGATAGCGGCGCATGATGTGCTTGATCAGGTCCAGGAAGCTGCCGAGATGGATCGGGATGTGCTCGGCCTGGCACAGCGTCTCGCCGGCGGCATTGAACAGCGCCGTCGAGCAGTCGCGCCGCTCCTTGATGTTGGTCGAGTGCGAGGCGCGGATCAGCGTCTCGCCGGTCTCCTCGACGATCGAGGCCATGGCGGCGCCGATCACCTCGACGGTGATGGGGTCGAGTTTGGTCATGGTGCGTCGTCCAGCACCACCTCACCCTGAGGAGCGGTCCGAAGGACCGTGTCTCGAAGGGTGGGATGCAGTCGCGTTGTTGCCCACCCTTCGAGACGCGCGCTGCGCGCGCTCCTCAGGGTGAGGTGGGGGCTGGTCATACCGCTGCCTTCAAAATGAGATTGAGATAGGCGTCGACACGGGCGGTCCAGCCCGGTGGCACGAGCGTCGTCGCATCCATCTGTTCGACGATCGCGGGACCGGTGAAGCGGTTGCCCGGACGAAGCGCGGCGCGGGCATAGACCGGCGTGTCGACGAAATCGTCCGCTTCGGCCAGCCACACCCGCCGGCGTCGCGCGATGGCGCTCGACGCGTCCGGACCCGCTTCGGGATGCGCCTTGAGGTCTGCCTTGGCGACAGCACCCGTGGCTTCCACGCGCAGCGTTACGATCTGGACCGGATCGCCGTCGGCCGCGAACCCGTAGCGCTGGCGGTGAACCTCGGCAAAGCCGGCGGCCAGCGCCTGTAGCGTTGCCTTGGAGATCGGGCCGTCGGGCACCGCGACACTCAGCTCGTAGTTCTGGCCGTGATAGCGCATGTCGACGGTGCGGGTCATGTGCCGGTCGATCGCGGCAATGCCTTCATGCTCGAACCAGTGTCCGGCGCGCTCGGCCAGCGCCGCGAAGCCCTCGGCGACGTCGGCCGTCGAGGCCTCGGTCGCGGGCAGCAGCCGCGTCCGGGCGAAGTCGGCGCGCAGGTCGGTCAGCAACAAGCCCATGGCGCAGAGGATGCCGGGATTGGCCGGCACCAGCACACGGCTGATGTCGAGCTCCTTGGCCAGCCTTGCCGCATGCAACGGCCCGGCGCCGCCGAAGGCCATCAGCGTGTAGTCCCGCGGATCATGCCCGCGCTGGACGGAGATGACGCGGATCGCGCGCGCCATGTTGGCGGTCACCACCGACAGGATGCCCTGCGCCGTCTGCGGGATGCCCAGCCCGAGCTTGCCGGCCAGGCGAGCGATCGCCTGCTCCGCCAGATCGCGGCGAATCTTCATGCGGCCGCCCAGCAAGTGCTCGGGGTTGAGGGTCTGCAGCACGACGTTGGCGTCGGTGACGGCAGGCTCCTCGTTGCCTTTGTCGTAGCAGGCCGGACCGGGATCGGCGCCGGCCGAGCGTGGCCCGACCTTCAACAGGCCGCCACTGTCGATGTAGGCGATCGAGCCGCCGCCCGCGCCCACGGTGTGGATGTCGAGCATGGGCGCCTTGATGGGATAGCCGTGCACCGTGGCCTCGGCGGCGAGCCGGCAGCGGCCACCCTGTAGCAGCGCCACGTCGGTCGAGGTGCCGCCCATGTCGAACGTGATGAGGTCCTCGAAGCCCGCCAGCTTGCCGATCGCCTGGGCGCCGACCACGCCGGTCGACGGGCCCGAGAGGATGGTGCGCACCGGCATCTCGGCCGCCGTGGCAAAGCCGATGACGCCGCCGTTGGACTGCGTCAGATGCGGCGTCGCCGTCATGCCGAGCGATTGCAGCCGCGGGCTGAGGCGACGGATGTAGCCTTGCATCACCGGCCCGAGATAGGCGTTCAGCACGACCGTCGAGAGCCGCTCGTACTCGCGGAACTCCGGCGCGATCTCGTGGCCGGCCGAGATGAAGGCCTCGGGCATCTCCTCGCGCAGGATCTCCACGGCACGCCTCTCGTGGTCGGGGCGGATGAAGCCGTAGAGGAAGGACACGGCGATGGCCCTGACGCCGGCCGCCTTCAGCGCCCGCGCGGCGTCGCGCATTCTCGCCTCGTCGAGCGGCGTGTCGACCTCGCCCGTGTAACGCAGCCGCTCGGGCACCTCGAGCCTGAGGTCGCGCGGCACCAGGGTCTGCGGCTTGTCGGCCTGGATGTCGTAGAGATCGGGTCGCTTCTGGCGGCCGATCTCCAGCAGGTCGCGGAAGCCCTCGGTGGTGACCAGCCCCGTCTTCACGCCGCGATGCTGGATCAGCGCGTTGGTCGCCACCGTCGTGCCGTGGCCGAAATAGACAATGGACGATGCCGGGCTTTCGGCCTCCGGGGCGACGCGCCGCATGCCCTCCTCCACGCCCTGGGCGATGCCGCGCGACGGATCGTCGGGAGTCGACGGGACCTTCCAGGTCTCGACCCGGCCTTCCTGTTCGTCGAACAGACAGATGTCCGTGAAGGTGCCGCCCGAATCGACGCCTACACGCCACCGTGACATCAGCCGCACCCCCTGCGAGAACGGCGCAGACGCAACGGTTGGTTGATCGCTGATCGATTGCTAAAGTAGAGCGTGCCACCAGCCGAGGAACCGGACGTGAAGCTGCCCTGGTCTATCCTTGTGGCATGTCCTGCCCTGCTAGCCGCCACGGCCGCACGGCCGCAAGCGAAGTCACCTGCCAAGGCTTCATTCGACGGAAAGTGGGTCGGATTGTCGACGCAATGTTTTCCGAACACTGGGCAGAACCGCTTCAACGGGCTCACGATCAAGGACAACAAGTTCTCGCTGCGCTTCACAGTCGGCGGCCGGACCCGCAACTGCAACATAGCCATCAGTTCGGACGGTTCCTTCGACAACCAGAATTGCGACGTGCCCACGACCGGAAAAATCAGCGGCGACAACATGGAACTCAACTACAAGAACGAAGACAGAATGTGCAAAGTCGCCCTGAAACGCGACCAGTCATGACCGCCGGTGTCATGCTGGCGGATGCTCCGCGGCGGCAAGCGTGGCGCCGTAGACCTCCTGCCACGACTTGTCGCTGTCGGGACTGATGAAATAACCGCTGCGGGCGCCGCGATAGACGCTGGGATCCTCCGCACCGGGCGGCAGCGTGCCGTTCTCGCTGAGCGCCCGCGCGGCGCGCAGGAGGCGGCGGCGCGTGCGGGTGATCATCTGGTCCGACGGCGCCAGATGCTCCCAGGCGAAATCCGTCACCGGCCCCATGCTCTCGGTGATCGCCTGGTCCTGCAGATGGATGCCGTCGATGCCGCTGTAGATCCGGTTGCTGCGCTGGGCTTCGCGGTCCATGCCCCAGTCGTTGGTCTCGTCCATGGCCATGCGCCAGCGACCCAGCCAGTCGGTGGTGTTGGGCAGCATCTTGATGCCGCCGCGGCCGGTGCCACCGATCGGCGTGCCGTCCTTGAACCTGGGCTGCGGCAGGGCCTGCGCCGACTTGGCGTGCTTCCAGAAGATGAACACGAACATGCAGTGCCCGTCGTCGAGCGGCACCCAGGCTCGGGCGTGCATGTGGCTCATGAACTCCCCGTTGGGCGCCTGCGACCAGCAGGGGAACAGGAAGTTGGCGAAGCGCCAGTAGGTCTGGCCGGGCCCGGCGGATCGGTAGCCGGCATACTGCGTGCCCCATGGCGCGTCGGCCACGTGGTACTGCGGCGCCCGGTTGGTGATGGTGAAGTAGAACGGATCGGTCTCGGGCACGTCCTTGGGGTCGACGTGACCGCCATGCAGGAAGCCGAAATGGGCGGTATCGATCTCGCCCTCGAGCGCCTGCAGCCAGCTGCAATTGCGCTGCATCATATGGACGACGATCTCGTCCGGCGGCAGATCCAGCACCTCGAAGGCCGGCAGCGCCTGCGGCTCGCCCTCGCCCATATGCACCCACACCAGGCCGGCGCGCTCCATGACGCGATAGGCCTTGGCCTTGACCTTGTGCTTGAAGTCCTGGTCCTCGGTCACGTTCGGCATGTCGAGGCAGTTGCCCTCAACGTCGAACTTCCAGCCGTGATAGATGCAGCGCAGCCCGCCCTGCTCGTTGCGGCCGAGAAAGAGCGAGGCGCAGCGGTGCGGGCAGCGATGATCCATCACCCCGACGCGGCCCTGGCTGTCGCGGAAGGCCAAAAGCTTCTCGCCCAGCAGCATGAAGCGCGTCGGCGCACCATCGCGCTCCAGCTCCGAGGACCGCAGCGCCGGCAGCCAGTAGTGCCGCATCACCTTGCCCATCGGTGTGCCGGGGCCGACCTGCGTCAGTTCCGCGCCTTCGCTTGCCGTGGTCATCTACTCGCCTCCGCCATGCGTGGTCGGCGGAGGATAGCGTGGTGCCGGGGCCGTGTGCAGGTGGGGATTTAGGGGCCGCCCGTCAGCAGTTCGCCGAGCGGTTTGGCATAAAACTTCGCCATGGCGGTCGTGCCGTGGCCGCGCGTCTCCTCGCTGGCCGGGATCAGGTATAGCCGGCCGTACTTCACCTGCTTCAGCGCGTTGTCCGTCAGGCCAGTCTCGGATGGATTGCGCTCGTCGTCGGCGGCGTTGACCGCCAGCAGGCGTGCCTTGATGCCGGCGAGGCCGGGCGAGGGATCGTAGTCGCCCAACGCTTCCCACTGGTGGTGATAGTCGTTGGCGTCGGCCGTCGTCGGCGCGGCCAGGTGCTCGTCTAAAAGCTTGTCGGCCGCCGCGCGCGTCGGCGCCGCCTTCTGGGTGGCGATCGTGCCGCCGCTGGTGGCGATGCCAAAGAACACCGCCGCCGTCCGGAAGGCCTTGGGCTGGGTGGTATAGTCGCCCTCCTTCCACTCCGGATCGTTGCGGATGGCATCGATGATCAGGCGGCGCAGCATTCAGTTGCGGCTGGCCATCGCAGTCGGCTGCGCGGCCATGGGCATCAGCGCGTCCATGAAATCGGATAGCGCACGCCCCATACCCAGGTGTGCATGCCGCCCATCGAGTTGCCCATTACCAGGCGCAGGTGGTTGACGCCGAGCCCCTCCTTCACGAGCCGATACTGCGCATCGACCATGTCGTCGTAGTTGTAGCGCGGGAACTTGGCCTTGAGGCCATCGGACGGCTTGGACGACTTACCGTGGCCGATCGAGTCGGGGATGATGATGAAATGCTTCTTGGCGTCGAGCGGCTGGTCGGCGCCGAACAGCTCGCCGGCGAAGGCGGGTGTGAGCATGCTGGCAGCCGAACCGGTCGTGCCGTGCAGCACTAGCACCGGCTGGCCCGTCGGCTCGCCGATGGTGGTGTAGGCCAGCCGCAACTCGGGCATGACCTCGCCGGTATGGAACTTGAAGTCGCGGGCGATCCATTCGCCTTGCTTGGGCGCCGGATAGTCGGCGGCCAGAACGGGCGCGGCGATGAACGCGACAATGAACGCCACGACGATGTGAAGGCGCCGCGCTCCCGGGCTACCGCGCCCCGCGGACCAGCCGGCCCGGCAGGGCGCCGGTGAAGGCGCCGTCGCGGTAGGTGATGGCGCCATTCACGATCGTGGCACGATAGCCCTCGGCCTTCTGCTCCAGTCGTCGGCCGCCGCCCGGCAGGTTGTGGACCGGATGAGGGGCGGCGACACGGAGATGGTCGAGGTCGATCACGTTGATGTCGGCCTTGTAGCCCGGCGCCAGCCGGCCGCGGTCACCCAGCCCGACCGTCTGCGCCGGCACGTCGGTGAGCTGCTGCACCGTCCAGCTAAGCGGCCAGCGCTCGCCGGGACGGTCGCGTGTCCAGTAGGTCAAAGCGTGGGTGGGGTAGCTCGCGTCGCAGATCAGGCCGTAGTGCGCGCCGCCGTCGCCCAGCGCCATCACCGTGTTGGGGTGCTTCAGCATGCTCGCCATGTTGGCGTCCGAGCAGTCGGTGTAGTTGGCGCCGGGATGGAACAGGATGGTGCGGCCATCGCCCGCCATCATCAGATCGTAGGCGAGCTCCAACGGCGTGACGCCGAGGGCGGCCGCCCGCGCATCGAGCCGCTCGGCTGCGGGCGGCGTGTAGTTCGGCGGGTCGCCCAGCACGAACATGTTGGCGACGTTGCGCATGAAGGCCAGCATGTTGGGATTGCTGTAGACCGGGTCTTCCTTCAGGAGCCGCGCCTTCATCGCGGGATCACGCAGCCGCGCCAGCTTTTGCTCCAGCGCGAGGCCGGCGACCTCGCGGTAGCTCGGGCAGGTCGAGAACGGGTGGAACGAAAGCTCGAGCCCGTACAGCACCGCCACAGGGCGCGCCGCGACCTGGCCCTTGATCGGCAATCCATCCCGATTGGCACGCTCGACCTCCTCGAGAAGAGTCTTCCAGCGGCCGGGATAGAGCGAGATGTCGAGCAGCGTGAAGGAGAGCGGCCGACCCGAGATCTCGACCAGGCGCCGCAGCATGGCAAATTCGGTCGACCCGGCGGGCGTCGCATCCTGGAAGTCGTCGAGCAGCTGGATCACGCCCCTGCCCGCGCGGCGCATGCCGCGGGCGATCGCGGCCAACTCCTCCTCGCCCGCCGTGATGGTCGGCGTGAGCGCGCCGTCGGGCGTGCGGTGGAACAGCGAGCGCGAGGTCGTGAAGCCGAGCGCACCTGCTGAAAGCCCCTCCTCCACCAGCGTTGCCATCGCCGCCATGTCAGCCGTGGTCGCGGGCTCGCGGTCGACGCCGCGACGGCCCATCACGAATACGCGCAGCGGCGCGTGAGGCACCTGGGTCGCGAAGTCGATGTCGCAGTGGCGCTCAGCGAGCGCATCGAGGTATTCAGGGAAGCTCTGCCAGTTCCAGGGCACGCCCTCGCGCATCACCAGCTCGGGGATATCCTCGACGCCCTCCATGACCTTGATCAGGGTGTCGCGATCCTGCGGCCGGCAGGGTGCGAAGCCCACGCCGCAATTGCCCATCACCACCGTGGTGACGCCGTGCCCCGACGACGGAACGAAGCGCTCGTCCCAGGTCGCTTGGCCGTCATAGTGGGTGTGGATGTCGACGAAACCCGGCGTGACGACGAGCCCCTTGGCGTCGATCTCCTCGTCGCCGGCGCCTTGGACGGGGCCGACGCCGACGATCCGGCCCTCCCGCACGGCGATATCGGTTTCGCGTGGCGGGGCACCCGTGCCGTCGAACACCGTGCCGTTGCGGACCACCAGGTCGAAGCGGTTGGCCATGGCGACTCTCCTCGACAGACGGTTACGCCTTGGCGTCATCGTTAGCAGCTTGCGCAGCGGATGGGAATGCAGGGTGAAGCTGCCATCCGCCTGCAATCGTGATAGGCCACTGGCATGACATTGGAAGCGAACGGGCGCCGCTTCGAGATCGGCGTCGATATCGGCGGAACCTTCACCGATATCGTCTGCCGCGAGATCGGCGGCGGGCTGCACGTCGTCAAGGTGCCGACGACGCGCAGCGACCCCAGCGAAGCGGTCATCGCTTCCATCGCCGAGCTCAGCCGCAGCCAGGGTGTCGGCGCCGGCGCCGTCCAGCGCTTTGCTCACGGCACGACGGTCGCCACCAACGCCGTGCTGGAGCGCAAGGGCGCTCGCATCGGCCTCCTCACCACCGCAGGCTTCCGCGACGTGCTGGAGATCGGGCGGCAGCTGCGCAAGGACGTCTATCGCGTCATCCTCGAGCCCGAGACGCCGGTGTTCCTGGCGCCGCGCCGCTATCGCAAGGAAATCCCCGAACGCCTCGACGCCGCCGGCGCGGTCATCCTGCCGCTCGACGAGGAGGCCGTACGGCGCGCCGCCGACGAGCTGGTGAAGCAGGACGTCGAGGCGATCGCCATCTCCTTCCTGTTCGCGTTCCGAAATCCAGCGCACGAGCAACGCGCCGCCGCGCTGATCCGCCAGCGCCATCCGGGGCTTGCGCTGTCGCTGTCGCACGAGGTGGATCCGGCGTTCCGCGAGTACGAGCGCACGGTCATCACCGCCTTCGACGCGTACCTGAAGCCGCGCGTCGACACCTACCTGGCGCATCTCGCGCAGGGCCTGGCCCGGGCGGGCGTCGATGCGCCCCTCCAGGTGATGCAGTCGCGCGGCGGGCTTGCCATCGCCGAAGTGGCGCGCCAGCGACCGGTGCGCCTGTTCCTGTCGGGCCCGGCGGCCGGCGTGATCGGCGGCCAGATCGCCGGCGCCTCGGCATCGAGCCACGACCTGATCACCATCGATGTCGGCGGCACGTCGGCAGACATCGCCCTGGTGAGCCGGCGCAAGCCCATGCTGCGGTCCGAAGGCGTGATCGGCGGCTATGCCGTACGCGTGGCCATGGTCGATGTCACGACCATCGGCTCGGGCGGCGGCAGCATCGCCCATCTCGACGCTTCCGGCGGCTTGCGCGTCGGCCCGCAGTCGGCGGGATCGGAGCCCGGCCCCGCCTGCTACGGCAACGGCGGCGCGGAAGCGACGGTGACGGACGCCTCGGTCGTGCTGGGCTACCTCGATCCGGACTTTTTCGCCGGCGGTCGATTGAAGCTCGAGCCCGCAAGAGCGGTGGCGGCGATCGACGCCAAGGTGGCGAAGCCGCTCGGTCTCGCGACGGCGCAGGCGGCCCTCGGCATCCATCGAGTGCTGAATGCGCAGATGGCCGAAGGCATCCGCCTGGTCACCGTGCGCCAGGGCATCGATCCGCGGCGCTATGCGCTGGTGCCGCTGGGCGGCGCCGGCGGCATCCACGCGACGGCGCTGGCGCGCGAGCTTGGCATCCGCCGCATCGTCGTGCCGCGCCTGCCCGGCGTGCTGTCGGCCGCGGGCCTGCTGGCTGCGCCGATCGAGCACGAGGTCACGGCCGAGTTCGCGACGCCGCTCAAGGAGCTCGATCTCAGCGCCCTGCGCGAGAAGCTCCGGGAGATCGACCGGCAGGCGGCCACGCTGATGGCCGCGGAGAAAGTGGCATCTGACGAGGTGGCGATCGGCTACTTCGCCGACGTCTGCTACATCGGCCAATCGTATCACCTCGAGATCCCGCTGCATCCGGACGATCCCGATCCGGCGGCACGTCTCTATCGCGAGTTCCTCGAGGCCCACGACCGGGTCTACGGCCACAGCGTCGAGAGCCCGGCCAGGGTCGTCGGGGTGCGGACGGTGCACCGCGCGGGCGGTAGCGATGTACTCGACGAGATGCGGCTTGCACCGTCGGACGGACCGGCGGAGATCGGGCGGCGGGACATCCTGGTCGCCGGAGAAGCAGCCTTCGTCAGCGCCGTCGTCTATGATCGCGACGCTCTGGTGGAAGGCTTCGCCTTCAAGGGCCCGGCCATCGTGCGGCAGACGGACACGACGACGCTGGTGGAGCCGGGCTGGTCCTGTATCGTGGACGCCGCCGGAAATCTGATCCTGGAGGATTCGCCTCCCCTTCGCGGATTCCGCGAAGGGGAGGTGCCCCCGAAGGGGGCGGAGGGGTCATGAGCAACAGTGATGATGCTCATGACCCCTCCGTCGGCGTAAGACGCCGACACCTCCCCAGCTTCGCTGGGGAGGAAGGCAAAGGAGCAAAGGCATGAGCGGATTGGACCCGATCACCGTCGAGGTCGTGCGCAACAAGCTCGAAAGCATCGCCAACGAGATGCAGCAGACGCTGCTGCGCTCGTCGTTCTCGCCCATCGTCAAGGAAGGCCTCGACGCCTCGTCGAGCCTGTTCACGATCAGCGGCGAGACGCTCGCCCAGGCGACGGCGATCCCCATCCACCTCGCCACGCTCATTCCCGTCGTCCAGAAGATCCTGGAAGTCTTCCCGCCCGACACGATGAAGCCGGGCGACGTCTATTGCATGAACGACCCGTACCTCGGCGGCACCCACCTCCCCGACATCGCCGTCGTTCAACCGATCTTCTTCAACGACCGGCCGATCGCGATCTCGGCGACCATGACCCATCACCAGGACGTCGGCGGCATGTCGCCGGGCTCCATCCCGACCACGGCGACCGAAGTGTTCCAGGAAGGCCTGCGCCTGCCGCCGCTCAAGTTCCGCGACGCCGGCAAATACAACGAGACGCTGGTCGCCATCATCCGGCAGAACGTGCGTATTCCCGATGCGGTCATGGGCGATCTCAACGCCCAGCTGGCCGCCTGCAACGTTGGCGCGCGGCGCATCGCGGCCGTTGCCGCCGAGCTGGGCGACAACCATGCGCTCGCGATCTTCGACGAGCTTCTCGACCGCTCCGAGACGCTGACGCGCGCCGCGCTCAAGAACATTCCCGCCGGCACCTACCGCTATGTCGATTTCAACGACAATGACGGCATCGAGCTCGACAAGCACATCCGCTTCGAGGTCGCCGTCACGGTGAACAATGGTGCCTTCCATTGCGACTTCACCGGCTCCTCGCCGCAGGTGCGCGGGCCGTTCAACTGCGTGCCGTCGGGCTCACTGGCAGCGGCGTGCTACGCCGTGCGGGCGATCACCGACCCGACTATTCCCACCAACGCGGGCTGCTTCCGGCCCATCACCCTCGAACTGCCCAAGGGCAGCATCGTCAATCCGCTCGAGCCCGCGCCGGTGAACTCGCGGACGGCGACCATCAAGCGCATCACCGGCTGCATCCTGGGCGCCCTCAAAGAGGTGCTGCCCGAGCGCGTGCCGGCCGACAATGCGGGCGAGCTGGTGGTCCTGGCGTTCGGCGGGCGCCACGACGGACGGCCCTACGTCGTCGGCGAGCTCATAGCCGGCGGCAGCGGTGCGGGACCGCACAGCGACGGCGTCGACGTCATCGAGACCGACGCCACCAACTGCATGAACCTGCCCGTGGAGGCGATGGAGATGGACGCGCCCATCCGCGTGCACCGGCTGGAGCTGCGCCGGGATTCCGGCGGCGCCGGTACGCAGCGCGGCGGGTTGGGCCTGGTCAAGGAATACGAGGTGCTCGATGGCGAGATCTCGTTCACCTATCGCGGCGAGCGGCATTTCTTTCCGCCCAAGGGCGCGCGTGGCGGCGCCGACGGCGCCAAGGCGAATGCGGTCATCCGGCGGCATGATGGCAAGGAGGAGATCATCCCCTCCAAGCTGATGACGACCTTGCGACCCGGCGACCGTGTCGTCATCGAAACCGCGGGCGGCGGCGGCAATGGCCCGCCGACGGGACGGAGCCGGCAAGCCGCGGAGCTCGATCGGACGGACGGGAAGGTGTCCTAGGTCGTCGTCTCGACGGGAACTAGACCGTCAAGAACTGCTGCACGATGCTCTTGTCGGCCTGCAGGTCGGCGGGTGTGCCGGTGAAGCGGACCTCGCCCTTCTCCAGGATGTAGACGCGGTCGGCGAGCGACATCACGAACTGCAGGTTCTGCTCGGCCAGCACGATCGACAGGCCGGTGGCCTTGAGCTCGGCGACGCGCTGGCGCAGCTGTTCGACGATCAGCGGCGCCAGGCCCTCCGACGGCTCGTCGAGCAGCAGGAGCTCGGGGTTGCCCATCAGCGTGCGGGCGATGGTCAGCATCTGCTGCTGGCCGCCCGACAGCACGCCGCCGCGGCGGTCGCGGATCTCGGCCAGGTCGGGGAAGAGCGCGAACACCTGCTCTTCGCGCCAGGTGGTGCGGCCGTCGGCGCCAGTGCGGCGCGCGATGTCGAGGTTCTCCCACACCGTGAGCTCGGGGAAGATGCGCCGGTCCTCGGGCACGAAGCCGATGCCCAGCCGGCAGATGCGGTGGGGTCCCAAGTGTGCGATGTCGCGGTCCTTCCACACGATGCGGCCGCTGCGCGGCGGGGTGAGCCCGATGATCGAGCGCATGGTCGTCGTCTTGCCCACGCCGTTGCGCCCGATCAGGGCAATACATTCGCCGGCGCGGACATCCAGAGAGACGCCGAACAGGACCTGGCTCAGCCCGTACGCGGTGTGGATGGCTTCGACGGCCAGATCAGCCCCTCTATCAGCCATGACTGCCATCCCCGAGGTAGACACGCTTGACCTCCGGGTCGTTGCGCACCGCATCGGGCGCGCCCGAGGCGATGATCTCGCCGTGATGCAGCACCGAGATGCGCTCAGCGATGCCGAACACCACGGACATGTCGTGTTCGGTGAAGAGCAGCGTGAGCCCGCGCGCCTTCACGATGTCGCGCACCGAGGCGATGGTCTCGGCCGTCTCCTGCGGCGACATGCCCGCCGTCGGCTCGTCGAGCAGCAGCAGCCGCGGCTTGGCGGCGAGCGCGATGGCAAGCTCGAGCTGCTTCTGCTTGCCGTAGCTCAACTCGCCCGCGGTCTCCTGAGCCTCGCGCGTCAGGCCAACCAGGTCTAGGAGCTCCGCTGTTCCTTCGCGGTACAGCGAGCGGCCCGGCCGGAACAAATTCCACTGCTGGCCTTCGTGCGCGATCAGCGCCACCTGCACATTCTCGAACACGCTGAGGCGCGGATAGATGTTGATGCGCTGGAACGAGCGCGCGATGCCCAGGCGCACGATCTTCTGCGGCGGCAGGCCGACCAAGTCGCGGCCCTCGAACGCGACGCTGCCCTTGGTCGGGCGCAGATGGCCGGTGATGAGGTTGAAGAATGTCGTCTTGCCCGCGCCGTTGGGACCGATGACGGCATGCGTCTCGCCGGCCGCGAGGTCAAAGGACACGTCGCGCGTGGCGACGAACCCTTCGAACGACTTCCACAGGCCCTGGATGCTGAGCATGCTGGTCACGCCCTGCCCCAGCGCGCCCGCACGCGCGACACCAGGCCGATCAGCCCGTCCGGCAGCACCATCACGATCAACAGCAGGATCAGCCCCAGCACCGTCGGCCAGTAGGGCGTGTACTGGTTGGTGAAGGTCTGCAGCAGGTGCAGTACGGCGGCGCCGATGATCGGGCCGATGAACGAGTAGATGCCGCCCAGCAGCACCATGATCAGGACGTTGGCCGATTCGGTCCAGAAGGCGTTCTCGATGTACATGCCGCGGTGGTACAGGCCGAACAGCGCCCCGGCGAGGCCACCGAAGGCGCCGGCCACGGTGAAGGCGGCCCAGCGCATGCGCCGCGTGTCGACGCCGATGAAGCCCGCGCGAACGCTGTTCTCGCGGACCGCGACCAGCGTCAGGCCGAACGCCGAATGGCAGATCACCCAGAGGGCCGCAACGCCCGCCGTCACCATCGCCAGCGTGAAGTAGAAATAGGCGACGGGACTGGTGAGCATTTCCGGCATCTTGATGCCGGTGAAGCCGTCGTCGCCGCCGGTCACTTCCTTCCACTTGAAGGCCACGCCCCAGACCAGCATGGCAAAGGCGAGCGTCAGCATTGCGAAATAGATCTGCGTCAGGCGCACGCAGAAATAGCCCACGACCGCCGCCACCAATCCCGCCAGAACAACGGCCGCCGGAAGGCTCGCCGCCAGCGGCCAATTGTAGGTCGTGAGCAGGATGGCGCAGCCATAGCCGCCGATCGCGAAGTAGGCGGCATGGCCGAACGAGATGTTGCCGGTGAAGCCGATCAGCACGTTGAGGCTGAGGGCAAACAGGGCGTAGATCAGCACCTCGGTGGTGAGGTCGACGGCATAGCGGCTGCCGCTCAGCGGCAGCAACGCCAGCAGCAGGATGACGATTGCCGAGGCGATCAGGTAGCGGCCCTGCGGCATCTCAGCCGACCTCGGGGCGGCCGAGCAGGCCCCAGGGCCGGATGATCAGGACCACCAGCATCAGCACATAGGGCAGCACGTCCTGCCAGTTGGGCGCCCATACCGTGCCGAACTGCACGACGAAGCCGAAGGCAAGCGCCCCCAGGAAGCTGCCCCAGAGATTCCCCAACCCGCCGATGATGACGATGATGAAGCACTCGTTGATGATGGTGGCGTCCATGCCCGGCACCAGGGCTACGCGCGGCGCCGCAAGGGCGCCACCGATGCCGGCCAGCGCCGAGCCGGCGGTGAAGACCGCGGCATAGACCATCGGCACGTTGACGCCCAACGCCGCCAGCATCTCGCGATCCTGCGTGGCGGCGCGCACGACGCGGCCCCAGCGTGTGCGGTCGACCACGAACCACAGGGCGACGGCGATCAGCGGGCCGACGATGCAAAGGAAGAACTGGTACTGCGGCAGGACGACGAAGCCCAGGTTCACCGCGCCGCCCAGGCCCGGCGGATAGCCGACCGAATACTGGTCGGTGCCCCAGATCATCTTCGCCGCATCGCTCATCAGCAGCACGATCGCGAAGGTGAACAGCAGCTGCATCAGGTGCTCGCGGCCGTAGAGATGCTTCAGCAGTAGGCGCTCGATCACCAGGGCGATGACACCGAGCGCCAACGCCGAGGCCAGCACGCCGACGAAGAACGGCGCGCCCCAGCTTTTGGTCACGGTGAACACGATGTAGGCGCCGAACATGTAGAACATGCCGTGCGCGAAGTTGATCACCCGCAGCACGCCGAAGATCAGGTTCAGGCCCGAGGCGATGATGAACATGTTCATCGCCAGCGCGAGGCCGTAGAACGCGTTCAGCGTGAACATGGTGAGGGTCATGGCGGCAGTTCTCCCCTTCCGTCATCCCGAGCGGAGCGGCCCGCAGGGCCGCGCAGTCGAGGGACCTTTCTTGTCGGCTTACCGACCAAAGGAGATCCCTCGGCTTCGCTCGGGATGACGATTTCGCTTACGGCGAAATCGTCACTTCGGCTGGATGTATTCCGCCGGGTCCATCATGCGGTAGGCGCGGTCGAGCTTCTTGACCATCGGCCCCCAGAACTGGCCGATGTTCGCCTGATGGCTCTTGGCGTCGATGGTGAGCTTGCCGACCGGCGTGCCGATCGTAAGCCCCTCGAGCGCCGCCGCGACGTCGTCGGCCTTGGTCGACTTCGCCTTCTCCATCGCCGCCGCCGTGTACATCACGCCGATATAGCCCAGCGCCGCCCATTGCGGCGTCTCCTGGGTGTTGAGCTTCTTGGCGAGCCTGGCCTGGAACTCCTTATGGGAGGGGTCGTTGGCGTGATACCAGAGCTCGTAGGTGTTGGAGATGACGTTGTCGGGATAGTCGCCCTTCAGCTCACCCGCGATCTCGTGGCTGCCGATCTCGCCGCCGGAGATCCACTTGACCTTGTTGAAGAAGCCGAGCGGCGCCGCCTGCTTGACCCACGATACGAAGTGCGGCCCCCACAGGCCCGACAGCACGCCGTCGCAGCCCGCCGACATGACCTGCGGGATGAACGGGTTGAAGTCGGTGGCGCCGAGCTTGGGCTTCAAGGTCAGCACGATCTTGGTGTCCGGGGCATACTTGGGCAGGGCCTTCAGGATGCCGGCCTCGAGGTCGTTGCCATAGGCATAGTCGAGCTCGAGATGGCAGATCTTGGCGAGCTTGTTCCTGCCGGCCAGCAGCGCCATCGCGTCGCCTTCCTGGTCGGTGTTGGCGGCCGTGCGGAAGACGTACTTGTGCAGCTTGTCGGTCGTCATCTGGATGGTCTTGGGGATGGTCGAGATGTACACGACCTTCTCCTGCTTGCTTACTTCAGACATCGAGAGCCCGACCGCCGAGGAGAGCCCGCCGAGGACGATGTCGACCTTGTCCTTGGTTATGAGCTCCTTCATCGTCGAGGAGGCGGCCGACGGGTTCATCTTGTCGTCGCGTTCGACCGATTCGATCTTGCGGCCGAGGATGCCGCCCTTGGCGTTCAGCTCCTCGACGGCGAGCTGGTGGCCGGCCATCGCCGGCACGCCGTAGACCGCGCCGCCGCCAGTCAGGGGGTAGAGGACGCCGATCTTGATCGGCTCCTCGGCGAAGGCCGCCCCGGCGCCCAGAACGCCGACGGTGGCCAGCATTGCGCTGTATTTCATGTTCGTTTCCTCCCGATTCGAGCAGACTCCCCTACGCGGGACGCTTACGCGACGCCTTAAGCTGAACCAGTGCGTTAATCTGCACGCCGGAACCGGCATATTTCAAGTCGTGTCGGGCGCCATCAAGGCGATAAGGTCGCCTGATGAACGAAACCGATCTCTGCTTCACGCCGGCGACCGAGCTGGCCCACGCCGTCCGCACCAAGCAACTGTCGGCGGTCGAAATCACGACAGCCGTTCTGAACCGCGTCCGGCGACTCGAGCCCAAGCTCAACGCCTTCGCCTACCTGGCGACGGAGGAAGCGATGGCGGCCGCCCGCGCGGCCGACCAGGCGCTGGCGAAAGGCGCACCGTTGGGACCGCTGCACGGCGTGCCGGTGACGATCAAGGACCACGAAGCCGTGCGCGGCATGCAGACCGAGTACGGGACGTATCTGCGCAAGGGCGAGAAGGCCCAGGCCGACAGCGCCATGGTGGCTCGACTGCGCGGCGCCGGCGCCATCATCCTCGGCAAGACCACGACGCCCGAGTTCGGCTGGATGGGCGTCAGCAACAGCCCGCTCACCGGGGTCACTCACAATCCCTGGAAGCACGGCATGAATGCCGGCGCCTCATCTGCCGGCGCCGGCGTCGGCGCCGCCGCGGGCTACGGACCGTTGCACCAGGGCAGCGACGGCGCGGGATCGATCCGCATGCCGGCGCATTTCAGCGGCGTCTTCGGGCTGAAGCCGACCTACGGTCGCGTGCCGCAGACGCCGGTCGCGGCAAGCGACCAGACGGTGCATCTCGGGCCACTGACGCGCACGGTCGCCGATGCGGCGCTGATGCTCCGGACCATGGCCGGCCCGCACGCCGACGATCACACCAGCCTCGAGGGGCCGCCGGCCGACTATCCGCGCCACCTCGACGAGCGGCCGCGCGCGCCGCGCATCGCCTACAGCCCCGACCTTGGCCATGCGCGGGTCGATCCGGAGGTGGCCGAGCTCGTCGCCAAAGCGGTCCAGGCGTTCGAAAGCGATCTGGGTTGGCGCGTCGACCCGGTGAAGACGCCGTGGGGACCGAAGGGACCCGAGCTCGCCCGTTTCTTCTGGCCGGCGCACTTCCAGCGTCATATCGATCGCCTGCCCGAGTTCCGCAGTCGCATGGACCCGGGCTTCGTCGCCTGCATCGAGGCGGGCAAGCACATCACCATGGCCGACTACCAGAAGACACGCCTGGTGAAGTACGCCTACTGCGCGGAGATCAACCACTTCTTCGACGACTGGGATTTCCTGCTGACGCCGGCGGTGTCGGTCGCAGCCTTTCCAGCGACGCAGCTGCAACCCTCGCACTGGCCACAGCATCCGTGGGATTGGCTGAGCTGGGCGGAGTTCTCCTACCCCTTCAACCTGTCGCAGAACCCGGCGGCATCGGTGCCCTGCGGCTTCACCAAGGACGGCCTGCCGGTCGGGCTGCAGATCGTCGGCCGACGTTTCGACGATCTCGGCGTGCTGCAGATGTCGGCCGCCTTCGAGGCCGTGCGGCCATGGGTCACCAAGCGCCCGCCCATCGATTGAGAACAGCTAGCCACCCACAGTCACAGCGACGATCGGCACTTCGCCGCCCAGGGTCGTGCGACGCATGTCGCGCACTTCATTGCGGTCGAAGCGGCGCGCGCGATGCATCGTGGTGCGGTTGTCCCACACCACCAGATCGTGCTGCCGCCAGGAATGGGAATAGACGAACTCGGGCCTGGTCGCGTGCTCGGTCAGATCGCGCAAGAAGGCTCGCGATTCCGGCACCGACCATCCGACGATGACGCCGGCATGCGCCGACAGGAACAACGATTTCCGGCCCGTCGCCTTTTGCACCCGCACCAGCGGATGCCGGACAGGTTGGAAATTGTTGATTTCCTCCGGCGTGAAATCGGCAAAGCCGACGGATTGGCGAGAATAGAGCAGCGAGTGTTCGCAAACCAACCCCGCCACCTCTGCCTTGGTGCGATCATCCAGAGCGTCGTAAGCCGCCCGCATGTCGGCGAATTCGGTGTTGCCGCCCCAGCCAGGAACCGTGCGACCTGACAGCAGCGAGTACTTGGCCGGGACCGGTCGAAACGAACTGTCCGAATGCCAAAGCCGATCGCCCAGCTTGAAGAACCACACGCGATCGTCGGCCGATATGATCTTCCCGTCCTTGGTCAGGTTCGAGAGATCGGCCATGCCGGGACCGAGCCGGTTGTCCTCGCGCTTTCGCACGGTGCCGGACGTCTTGTAGTTCTCGAGTTCGCCGAAGTTCCGCGTGAAGGCGATCTGCTGTTCGTCCGAAATGTCCTGGCCGCGGAACACGAGCACTCCAAAGCGGTCCATCCCCGCTTCGATCGCTGCGGCTTCCTCAGCCCTGATCGGCTTCGTCAGATCGACTCCCGACACTTCGCCGGCGAAGACGGGATGAAGTTCAGTGATCTCAAGGGCCATGTGACCGTTCCCTCACTCGGTTCGGTCATTAAGCCAGAGCCGGTGCCGGGTCGCAAAAGAGAATCCCCGCCACCCGAAGCCTCGCTGGTCGCTTCGACGTCAGTCCTTGGTGACCCTGCCGCACGCCGGCTCGTCGCAGCGCAGGGTCTGGCGACTGACGCCCAGTGCGCCGTAGTAGGGATCGGGTGTTTCCTCGATCACTTCCAGATGGCCGATACCACAGGCAGGGCAGATGCGCCGTGCTTCGTAGGGTGCGATCAGTGTCGCCACCCTGTTCAGTTCCTCGAAGAGAGTCATTTGTTGTTCTTTCTCTCAGGGGGACCTGCAGTATAGCACGAAATAGGGCGTCCGTACGGCAGGTTCGCATCACGTCCGGTGAACGATGACGTTAAATCCCTCGTCCGGACCCGGTGGGACGAAGTAGCTCGTGAACTGCTCGAACTCCGCATCGCTCACCTGAAATTGATGGGTGCCGCTGACGTTGCGCTGGCGCAGCCGCTGCTTGCAGATCGCCTCCGGAACGTCGAGGTGATGCAGCTCGTGCGGTACCTTGGCCTCGTCGATGAGCGACCGCATCCAGGCGCGCTGGCGCACCGTGTTCGCCGGGAAATCGAGAACGACCGACAGCCCCTGCCGCAGGATGTCGACGATATGCGGCGCCATGGCGGCGCGCAGGCGGGCCGACAGCCGGCCGTAGTCCTCGATCGTCTTCAGGTCTCCGGCAAACAGGGTCGAGGTCCAATGATCCTCGCTGATCAGGAGCGTCGCCGGCCGCGATGCGAGCTGTCTGGCGAGGGTCGACTTTCCGGCGCCGATCTTGCCGCAGAGGAGATAGAGCGTCGGCATCAGCCCAGGATGCGCCGGCGCGAATCGGCCACCATCTTCGCCGCGCGGCCCGCATCGAAGCCGACCAGGCGCCCCGCCTTCATGCGGACCTCGCCGTCGACCAGCACCGTGTCGATCTCGCGCGGGCTGGTCTGCAACAGGACATGGGCGCAGGCATCGTCGACCACCGAATCGCCAAAGGGTCCTTTGCGGACCAGCACGATATCGGCACGCTTGCCAGGTGTCAGCGAGCCGATACGGTCGTCAAGGCCGAGCACGCGCGCGGCCGTGATGGTCGCAGTCTCGATCAGGCGGCGCGGCGTCAGCAGCGGCAGTCCGGGCCGCACCGCCGGGCGGCGGCCCAGCACCGACGAGAAGCTGCGCTCCATGGCGCCGTCGAGGAAGCCTTGTACGTTGAATATCACGCGCAGCTGGCCGAGTGTGTCGGACGCCACGGTGCAGGGGATGTCGCAACCGAACACGACCGGCACGCCACGCTCGACAGCGCGACGCACGACGTCGGCCGGCGTGCCCTGGGTGTCGGCGGTCGGCGTGAAGCAGATCGGCATGTGCGCCCGCGCCATGCGCTCGAGCTCGCCGTTGCTGATCAGGTTGCCGTGGATCACCAGCAGGTCGGGGCCCAGCAGGTCCGCGGCGGCGAGCTTGTCGATGGTGCCGGTCTCGTTGACGTGGATGCAACTCGGCGCCTTGAGCGCGCGCGCGAAGGCGAGCTGCTCCTCCAGTCCGGCGGCGCCGATCGAGTCGACGCCGAAGGCGACTGTCGTCAGACCCTTGGGATCGTGGAACTGATCGTAGACGCGCCGGCCATCGGCGAGGCGGTCCCGCGGGCCGGTGAATTCGTCGGGCGCCACCGGCATGAAGGAATAGGTGAAGAGATGGCGGATGCCGGTTTCCTTCAGCGCCGCGAGCGAGGCCGGCGCGAAGGCCGGGCTGCGGATGTCGTGGCAGTAGTCGACGACCGTGGTGGTGCCGTAGGAAAGCATTTCGTAGCCGCCGACCCAGGCGGCGTTGAAGTTGTCGTCGGGCGTGAAGCGGCTGCGCAGCGGCAGGAATTTCGAGTAATAGCCGCCCGGCCACAGGTCGGGCACGTAACCGCGCAGCACCGTCTGCCACAGGCAGGTGTGGGCATCGATGATGCCGGGCAGCGCGATCATGCCGCTGGCGTCGATCACCTCGGCACCTGTTCCGTCGAGCGAACGGCCGACGGCCCGGATAGCTCCCTCCTCGACCAGGATGTCGGCGACAGTGAAATCGCCCAGCGTGTCGTCCATGGTGACGACCTGGGCACCGCGGATGTGGAGTCTGTTCGGCATGGTGGCGACGACGTTAGACTATGGCCCACACGAGAGGTAGCAGCATGGCAAAGACGGCTTTGGTGACGGGCGCCACCGACGGCGTCGGGCGCGTCGTGGCGCAGGCGCTGGGCAAGGACGGCTGGCGCGTGCTGGTGCACGGCCGCGACCGGGCGCGCGGCGAGGCTGTGGTCAAGGAGATCGAGCAAGCGGGCGGCAGCGCCACATTCCTGCCGGCCGACCTCGCCTCACTGGCCGAGGTGCGGCGGCTGGCTGGCGAAGTCCGGAAGGCGACCGACCGGCTGGAGCTGCTGATCAACAATGCCGGCATCGGCACGGCGGGCAAAGGCCGCCAGACCAGCGCCGACGGCCATGAGCTGGTGTTTGCGGTGAACTATCTGGCGGGCTTCCTGCTGACCTATGAGCTGCTCCCGCTCCTGAAGGCGTCGGCGCCGGCGCGCATCGTCAACGTGTCGTCGGCGGGCCAGCAGGCCATCGACTTCACCGACGTCATGCTGACGCGGAAGTACAGCGGCATCGCCGCCTACTGCCAGAGCAAGCTGGCGCAGATCCTGTTCACCATCGATCTCGCGGACGAGCTCAAGGGCTCGGGCATCATCGTCAATGCCCTGCATCCCTCGACCTACATGAACACCACCATGGTGCGCCGCGCCGGCGTGACGCCCATGAGCAAGGTCGAAACCGGCGCCGAGGCGATCCTGCAGCTCGCCGTCTCACCGAAGATCGATGGCAAAAGCGGGCTCTACTTCAACGTCATGAACGAGGCCCGCGCCAATCCGCAGGCGTACGATGCCGAGGCCCGGCGCAAGCTCCGGGCGTTGAGCCTGGAGCTGACGGGAGCGCAACCCTGACCGTCGAATTGCAAGCTCATGTTCCTCTCCCCCTAGCGGGCCCTAGCGGGGGAGAGGAGTTTGAGGCCGCAGCGCCGCCAGCCGGTCGATCTCGCGCCAGAAGCTTTCGATGGTGTCGTCGATGATCTGGCGCACCGACTTGATCTCGTGGATCAGGCCCGCGCTTTCCCCGGCGGCGCCATGGGTGTTGTCGACATCGCCCTGGACATAGAGCATGTCGAGCGTGGCGTTGCGCGGCAGGCGTTCGCGCTTGCCCTCGGCGACCTCGACGGCATAGGCGGTGCGAAGGCCACGCGAGCGCGCCCGCGGCGGATTGTCGACCAGCGCCGTGCCGGTGATGGGGGCGGCGACGATCGCCTGCTTGTAGTTCAGGTGCACCGGGCTCTCGAACGAGGCGACGAAGCGCGTGCCCATGGTGACGCCCTCGGCGCCCAGCGCAAAGGCTGCCGCCATGCCGCGTCCATCGACGATGCCGCCCGCCGCCACGATCGGCACATCGACCTTCTCGCGCACCGCCTGCAGCAGAGCAAAGGTGTGCACCTCCTCGGGATTGCGCAGGCCCGCGCTTTCGGCGCCCTCGACGATCAACCCGTCGACGCCGGCATCGACCGCCTTGATGGCGCCGCGCAGCGTGGCCGTGGCGTGATAGACGATGACGCCCGCATCCTTCAGCATCTTCGTATAGCGCGTCGGATCGCCGGCCGACGTGGTGACGAAATGGATACCCTGCCCCAGCAGCCAATCGATGATGGCGCCCTCCTCCTTGGGATCCATCTGCAGGTAGCGCACCGGCAGGTTCACGCCGAACGGCTGGTTGGTGGCGGCGCGGATGGCCAGGAACTCGCGCTGGGTGACCGAGAGGTCGCGGATCGAGTTCTCCAACAGGCCCATGCCGCCCGCCGCCGACACCGCCGACACGAGCGGCGCGCGGGCGATCCAGGTCATCGGCGACTGGAAGATGGGATAGCGCGAGCGCGTATGGGCGGTGACCCGGTTGCCGTCGAACATGCTCAAGGTCGTATCACAGGCCAGGCCGGCGGAACGCGCACCCAGCCTTCCATGAGCCGCCGCGCGGAACGGCTCATCATCACCTTCTTCACCGACCAGTGATTGCCGTTTCGCGCCACCTCGGCACCGACCTTCAGCGTGCCTGAGGGATGGCCAAAGCGCACGCGCCCGTCGGGCCCAACCGGCGCCAGGCGATGGACGACGGTCCCTGGAATGGCTGCCGCCGCCGCGATGGCGACGGCACCCGTGCCGGTCATGGCGTGATGCAGCACGCCCATCGAAAAGATGCGGGCAAGAAGATCGATCGAACCCGCCTCGACCCTGTGGCCGTCGGACGCCGTATAGCCCGCCGGTTTCGCGACGAAGGAGAGTTTCGGCGTGTGCTGGCGCTTGGTGGTCGCTTCCTCCGGCGTCGCGGCAACGCCCATTGCAACGGCGGCTAGCGCCCGCGCCTGCTCGACGCGCGCCAGCAGAGCCTTGTCGCCGTTGACGTCGCTCTGCAGCTCGGTGCCCTTGAGCCCCAATCTCGCAGCATCGACGAACACCGTTGGATTGCCGGCATTGATCAGGGTCGCCTCGATCTTGCCGACGCCGGGCACGTCGAGCATGTCGATGTGGTTGCCGGTGGGAAACGTGGCACCGCCTTCACCGCCCTCATCGTCGGCCGGATCGAGGAACTCCAGCTGCACCTCGGCCGCCGGGAAGGCGACGCCATCGAGCTCGAAGTCGCCCAGCTCCTGCACCTCGCCCCCGCTCATCTGCACGTGATTGACGATCTTCTTCCTGATGTTGGCCTGCCAGATGTTGACCGTGGCCGTGCCGTCCTTGGGCGCATCCACGAGGCCCATGCTGATGGCGAACGGGCCGACGGCGGCGCTCAAGTTGCCACAGTTGCCCGACCAGTCGACCAGCGGCTTGTCGATTGCCACCTGGCCGAACAGGTAGTCGACGTCGCAGCCGGCGCGCTTGGACCGGGACAGGATCACGACCTTGCTGGTGCTCGAGGTGGCGCCGCCCATGCCGTCGGTGTGCTTGCCGTAGGGGTCGGGACTGCCGATCACCCGCATCAGGATGCAATCGCGCTCTCGCGGGTCCGACGGCAGGTCTTCTGCGAGGAAGAAGACTCCCTTGCTGGTGCCGCCGCGCATGTAGACGGCCGGGATGCGGAGTTGCTTTGTCATGAGCGCCTCGACGATGGAACGACCCACTATAGCCGCGCGCTCATGCCCATGGCGACATTCGGGCCGCGTGCTTACGGCGGGCTGACGGTTCCCGTGATTACGCGTTCCTGAACGCAATCTCGACGCACGCGCGGCCGGGACCTAGTATCCGGCGCGTCTTTTGAGGCGACGTCCGATGCGGGTACTGGTTGTCGAGGATAATGAGGAACTGGTGGCCCTGCTGGTCAAGGCG
>Ga0065178_100303_pt1 | contig 54783 bp, 47 predicted proteins | sample FECB22metaG_FD_59210 | JGI IMG/M metagenome (GOLD analysis project Ga0065178, IMG submission 59210) | Cyanobacterial communities from the Joint Genome Institute, California, USA - FECB-22 (version 2) (version 2) | ecosystem: Environmental > Aquatic > Thermal springs > Hot (42-90C) > Microbial...
GAAGGATCTCATGCCGATTGCAAACGGCGATGAGGTCCTTCGCTGCGCTCAGGACGACAGCGAACCTAACGCCGCTTCACGACGATCCCTGCGGCCTCGCGATCCCAGGTGCGCTCGGTCGTGCCGCGGTCGCGCAGTTTGTATTTCTGGATCTTGCCGTTCTCGGTCGTCGGCAGGGTGTCGACGAATTCGAGGAAGCGCGGCACGGCGAAGTACGGCATGCGCGTCTCGCAGAAGCGGATGATCGCCACCTCGTCGAGCGCACTGCCGGGCTGGCGCACGATGGCGGCCATCACCTCGTCCTCGGCGAGCTCGGAGCGCACCGGGAAGGCCGCGGCGGTGGCGATCTCGGGATGGCTCAGCAGGACCTGCTCGACCTCGAAGGAGGAGATGTTCTCGCCGCGCCGGCGGATCGCGTCCTTCAGGCGGTCGACGAACTTGTAGTAGCCGTCGGGCTCGCGGATGACGCGGTCGCCGGTGTGGAACCAGAGATTGCGCCAGGCCTCGACCGTCTTCTCCGGCGTGCCGAAATAGCCGGTGGCAAAGGCGAACGGCGCCTCGGCCCGCAGCATCAGCTCGCCCGGCGTGCCGTCGGGAACCTCGTTGTCCTCGCCGTCGACCACGCGCGCGGCAAAGCCTTCGAACAGGCGGCCCATGGTGCCGGGCCGGCCCTCGCTGACCGGCGAGCCGATCACGAAGTTGGTCTCGGTCGAGCCGTAGCCGTCGAGCAGGGCGATGCCGGTGCGTTTGGCGAACTCGGCATGGAAGTGGCCGGGCACGCCGGGCGCGAGGGCGATGCGCACCGTGTGGCCGCTCTCCTCCGCGCTCGGTGGGCGCGACAGCAGGATCGGCACCATGGCGCCCAGGAGATACGTGACGGTGGCCTTGCGCGCCGCCAAGGTCGCGAAGAAGCCCGAGGCCGAGAACCGGCTTTCGAAGATCGCGGTCGCGCCGGCGAGCAGCGCCTGGAAGAAGGTGTTGAGGGCGTTGGTGTGGAACAGCGGCAGCGGCGTGCACAGCACGTCGCCCTCGACGACGCCCAGCAGGTGCGCGGTGTTGAGGCCCCACCAGAAGAACTGCGCGTGCGGGCAGCACACGCCCTTGGAGGGCCCGGTCGTGCCGGAGGTGTAGAGGATGGCGAGCGTGTCGCCGGGCCGCGTCGCCGCCGGCGCGATCGCCTCGCCGAGCGGCGGCAGCGATTTGGCGATCGCCGGCTGAGGCGCGTTGTCTCCCGCGCGATCGATGACCCAGATCGTCTCGACCTTCAAAGTCTCCAGCCCGACATGCTCCAGCGCACCGAGCAGCGCCGCCTCGATCACCAGCAGGCGGGCGCCGGAGTTCTCCAGCACGTGGCGCAGCTGCAGGCCGCGCGAGGCGGTGTTGATGGGCACCAGGATGGCGCCGCGCCAGGCGGCGCCCAGGAAAACGTCGATGAACTCCGGCCGGTTCTCGCAGATCAGCGCCACGCGATCGCCCGGCTCGATGCCGGCGGCCTGCAGCCGGCCGGCCGAGCGCGCGGCGAGATCGACGGCCTCGGCGAAGGTCCAGCTGCGGTCGCCGGACTGCACCAGAGTCTTGCCGGCGAATTTCTTCGCCTGCGCCTGCAGCATGACGGCGACGCTGCGGTCGGCAGGCGCGAAAACACGGCTCGCGTTCAAGGGTTCGCGAATGAGGGGTTCGCGAATGAGGGGTTCGCGCATGAGGTCAGGCCCGGCCATGCAGGTCGATGTTCCGCTGCAGCAGGGTGAGGTTCTGCAGCAGCTCGGACTGCGCCTCGGCGCTCAGCTCGCCCAGGATCGACACCACCCACTCCTCGTGACGGCGCGCCATGCGCAGGAAATTGTCACGGCCCTTGCGGGTCAGCCGCACGATCGTGCTGCGACGGTCCTTGGGATCCTCGCGCCGCGTCACCAGGCCACCGGCGGCGAGCTTGTCGACCAGGCCGGTGATGGCGCCGTTGGACACGATCAGCCGGCGCGACAGCTCGGACATGGTGAGCCCGTCGGGGAAGCGCTCGAGCTGGGACATCACGTCGAAGCGCGCCATCGAGGTCTTGAACTCCTTGCGCAGGCGCTGGCTCAGGATGCTCTCCATGCGCATCGAGCAGGAGATCATGCGCAGCCACAGCCGCAGCTCGAGATGGCCCCTGCCGTCGATCGGCGTCTCGCCGTTCATACGGTTGCTCATGGCAATTCCTTCAAATAACCAGCGTGCCGACGCTGGCACCGCCGCAGACATAGAGAACCTGACCGGTGACGAACGAGGACTCGTTCGACGCGAAGAACAGGACGGCGTTGGCGACGTCCTCCGGCCTGCCCAGCCGCTTCATGGGGATGGCGTTGGCCAGCGCCGTCTCGCGCTCGCTGCCGGCCGGCACGATCTCGTGGAACATGTGCGTGCCCTGGATCGGGCCCGGCGCCACCATGTTGACGGTGATGCCGTGCGGCGCCAGCTCCAGCGCCCAGGTGCGGCCCATGCCGATGATGCCGGCCTTGGTGGCCGAATAGGCGGTGCGGCCCTGCGCACCCAGCGCCGCGCGCGAAGAGATCAGCACGACGCGGCCGAAGCCGGCGGCCTTCATGTTGGGCAGGGCGGCGGTAAGAAGAGTGAGCGGCGCGGCGAGATGGAGTTGCGCCAGCGCCGTTATGTCGGCGGCCTTCGCCTCGCCGACCGGATTGGGCCGGATGACGCCGGCGTTGTGGACGATGTGCGTGACGCGATGCTGCCGCGCGACATCTTCGGCGACGGCGGCCGTGGCCTTGGCGTCGAACAGATCGACGGCGCGGCTTTCCAGATGGGGATGCGACCAGTCGGGCTTTTCCAGCGCCAGGGACACCACGCGATAGCCGCGGTCGAGCATCGCGTGAGCGATGGCGGCACCGATGCCGCCGCTCGCGCCGGTCACGATGGCGGTGGCCTCACTCACGCGGCACCAGCGCCAGCACGCGCAAGGGACTGCCCGAGCCACGGCGGATCTTGAGCGGCGCGGCCAGGATCACCGAGCCGGTCGGCGGCAGCAGGTCGAGATTGGTGAGGCACTGCAGGCCGTAGCGGCCCTTGCCGTGCATGTAGTAGTGCGCGGGATAGGGCGGATTGAAATGGAAGGCCTGGCCCGCGTCGGTGCCGATGGTCTCGGTGCCGAGCCCGTGCACGTCGCGCTCCTCGACCAGGAAGCGCACGACCTCGGGCCCCGGGCCCGGCGTGTGCTGGCCATCCTCGTGCATGTTGACGTACTCGCGGCCGGCGCGCTTGGACCAGTCGGTGCGCAGCAGCACCCAGCTGCGCGCCGGGATGCGGCCGTGCTGCTTCTCCCACGCCGACACGTCGGCGACGGTGAGCTCGTAGTCGGGGTTCTCGGCGGATTGCTTCGAGATGTCGATGACCACGGCCGGGGCGATGAAGTCGCCGGGCGGGATCGTGTCGACCGAGTTGCGCGGCAGGTCCTTGCCCGAGATCCAGTGCACCGGGGCGTCGAAGTGCGTGCCGGTGTGCTCGCCCATGGAGATGTTGTTCCAGTACCAGGCGCCGCCGCGCTCGTCGTAGCGCGACACCTCCTCCATGCGGAAGGGCGCGCACTGGCCGAGCTCGGGCGGCATGACGATGGTGGGAAACTCGGGCGTCAGCGTGTGGGTGAGATCGACGACGTCGATGGCGCCGGAAGCGATGGCGCCGGCAAAGGCGAGTAAATCCAAAGAGGGCAGGTCGGAAGATGCCATGTCCTTGTTCCTGCTCATGATCCCAGCTCGCGCTCGAGCGCCTTGGGGCTGACGGCGAGGCGCGCGCGGATGTCCTCGGCGATGTCGCCGACGAAGACGTCTTCCAGGCCTTGTTGGAGCGCGCGCACGGTGGCGTTGGCCAGCGCCGAGGGCGCGACCTTGGGCGGCGGCACCGCCTGATACCATTCGGTCTCGAGCGGACCGAAGAAGACGTTGAGAACTTTTACGCCGCCCGGCCGCAGCTCGGCGCGCAGGGATTGCGCCGCCGAGAGGCAGGCCGCCTCAGTCGCCGAGAAGGCGCCGTAGGCCGGCCAGTTCGCGAGCGCATAGACCGACAGCAGGTTGACGAAGGCGGCGGCCGAGTTGACGCCGTCGGCGCCTCGCGCGCGCAGCACCGGACCGAAGGCCTGGGCCAGCCGCGTCAGGCCGAAATAGCGGATCTCGAGCTCCTCGCGCGCCACGGTGAGGCCCTTGCGCTCGATGATGCCGCCGGTGCGCACGTGCTCGGCGGTGTTGATCAGGATGTCGACGCGCGGGGCGTATTCGCCGGCGCATTCGTTGACCGAGATCGTGTCGGTGAGGTCCAACGCCACGATCTCGACGCGCTCGAGCTTGCGCAGACGCTCCTCGCCGGGAAACGGCTTCCAGGGATCGGCGACGCCGACGAAGACGACACTGGCGCCGGCCGCCGAGCAGGCCTCGGCCAGCGCCTGGCCGACGGCGGTGCGGCCGTCGGTGATCAGCACGCGGCGGAACTTGGGATCGCAGGTGAGCTCGCGCCACTGCGGGTCGTCGGCCATGTTCGGGGTATCCTCCACGGGCAGCGCCATGGCGATGGCCTGGCCGGATTTGTCGAGCTTCAGTTCGAGACGCGTGCGCTCGCCCTCGCGCAGGTCGCCGTGCAGATGGGCCACGATCGAGGGGCCGGCATCGAGCTGCACGGTGCCGATGCGCCAGGGCATGCGCTCGCGGAAATAGACGTCTGTTGATGTTCGGATCGTCGTCTCGGCGAGCAGCGTGCCGCGATTGTCGACGTCGCGGAACGGCAGGCGCGCCGACAGGCAGCGCGGGCAGGCATCGCGCGGCGGATAGATCACGGCGGCGCAGTCGCTGCAGACCTGCAGGCGGAAGCGGCCTTCGGCGGCGGCCTCGGTGAGGCCGAGCGCCGTGCGGCTGCGCACGCCCTGCGGCAGCAAGGGCACGCGCGTCTTCTTGAGCGGATTCTTGCGCTTGGGACGGACCAGCGGCTCGGTCATGCGGTGCCTCCCGCCAGCAGCGCCGCACCGCTGGCGAGTCCGCGATCGTAGGTGATCATGCCGAAGCCCGAGACCACGCCGATCCTGGCGTCGGGCACCGCGGCGCCGAGCGCTTCGCCGGTGAGCTGGCGCACCGCTTCGACCAGGCCCAGGAAGCCGCCGGCCGCGCCGGCCTGTCCGACCGACAGCTGGCCGCCCGAGACGTTGTGCGGGAAGGAGCCGTCGGCGGTCAGGGTGTGCGAGCGCACGAACGCGGGCCCCTCGCCCTTGGCGCAGAAGCCCAGGTCCTCCATTTGCATCATGCAGATCACCGGGTAGTCGTCGTAGGTCTGCACGAAGTCGACGTCGTCCGCGCTGACGCCGGCCATGGCGTAGAACTCGTCGATATCGAGCGCCCAGCCGCCGCGATACTGGATGGGGTCCTCTGGAAAAGCGTTGTGCCGCTCGATGGTTGAAAGCAGGCGCGCGCTCTTCAGGCCCTGCGAACGCGCCACGTCCTCGCGGCAGACCAAGAAAGCTTCGGCGCCGGCGCAGGGCATGACGCAGTCGAACAGATGGATGGGATCGGAGATGGCGCGGGCGCCGAGATAGTCGTCGAGCGTCAGCTTCCTCTTCATCAGGGCGTGGGGGAATTTCAGCGCATTGTCGCGCTGGGCGACGCAGATCTTGCCGAAATCCTCGCGCGTGGCGCCATAGTGCTTCATGTAGTTGCGCGTGATCAGCGCGAAGCCCGAGTTGGGCCCGCCCGAGCCGTAGGGATAGACGGCGTCCTGGGCGAAGCGCGAGAAGGTCGAGAGCATGCGGCGGAAGGAATCGACCTGGTTGGTGTCGCCGGCGACGCAGACCACGAACTCGGCATCACCGCACTGCACGGCCCGCGCCGCGCGACGCAACGCCACGACGCCGCTGGCGCCGCCCAGCGGCACGTGATCGAGCCAGCGCGGCGACAGGCCAAGATGCTGGGTCAGGCCGATCGCGGTGTCGGGGCCGACGGTGAAGCTCGACAGCGACAGGCCGTCGATGTCGGCGCTCTCGAGCCCCGCTTTCTTGACGACCTCGCGCACGGCGCGGCCGACCCACCAATGCGCCGTGTTGGTCGAATAGCGCCGGTAAGGCACCGTGACGGGCGCGGTGACGACGATGCCGTCGTAGGGTTGTCTCATGTCTCGTCATCCCGAGCGAAGCCGCCCGAAGGGCGGCGTAGTCGAGGGACCTTTTTTGTCGGTGCATCCCCAAAACAGGTCCCTCCGCTACGCCTCGCTGCGCTCGGCTCCGGTCGGGATGACGAGGGAACCATCACCCGCCTCACACGAACAGCTGGATGCTGCCCAGCGCCGCATCGCAATTGACGAGATCGACGCGCTTCAGGCGGATCCTGAGCGCATCGTCGACCACGGTGAGATGATGCGTCGCCCATGCCGCGTAGAGTGTCTGCTCGTCGGCGCGGCTTTCGACGTAGTGCAGGGGCGTCCAGGTCACGTAGTGCTTGTCGCCATCGTCGCGCGCGTCGACCTGCGGCTGTTGCAGCACGTGATGGCAGCGGCTCTTCGGGCTCTGGCTGTAGGTCGCCTTGCCCTTGAGGCGATCGACGCGGATCCGGAGCAGCAGCTTGTCTTCGTACATCAGCGACGTCGTGAGCCGGGGATCGGTCTGGCCGCTTTCGAGCGGCATCCAGTAGTGGCCGTCCTCGGTGAAGAGATTTAGCCAATCGTCCAGGCGATGCTGGTCCAGCAGGCGCGCCTCGCCGACGACGAAATCGATCAGCTGCTGGTCGGTCGGAACGAACGCCATCGTCGTCACGCGCCCATGGTCATGAACTTGGTCCAGGCGCGGAACTGGTTGCGCATCTGCCCTTCCGACGTGCCGTCGGTCACGACGTTGCGCTGCCCCGGCTCGTCGGCCGAGTAGAGCCGCTGCACGTTCACCCATTCGTTGCCGTTGCCGGCCAGCCCCGCCTGGGCGCGCTCGTAGACTTCGAGATCGTCGTGGCCGACGATCGAGGTCGGGGCATTGACCAGCCGGTTGTACATCACGGTGCGCTCCAGCAGCATGTCGGGCGCCCCGACCAGGCGGAACGCCCAGGATTCGACCAGCGTCTTGTTGGCGGCGATCGGCTTGAAGAGGCGCAGGAGCTGGATCGGCCCCTTCACCGTGACGTTGGGGAAATAGACCGTGTTGTGGCGGTTCTCGCCCAGGATCGCCTTTGCGCGCTCCTCGCCGTAGGCCGCTTTCATCTGCTCGAAGTATCCCGGCACCGCCGAATAGTCCGAGTGGATGGAATGCGACACGCCGGTGTGGCCATGGCCGTTGTCCCAGACGCGGATGCCCATGGTCTGGAAGAAGTCGTAGGGGCTGGCGAACGGCGCATAGATCTCGACGACCATCGGCTTCTTGGCGCCGGCCGGCGCCGACTTCCAGACATCGACCGCCGTGCCCGCCGAGGACTGATGGGCGATCATCGGATGGCAAGTGTCGGTCAGATTGTCGACCAGCATCTTCCAGTTGCAGTCGTGCCTGTAGCGCAGCGCGCCGCCTGCGACCTCGAGCTTCCCGACGGGCGAGCGGTCGATCATGTTGTCGAGGCTGCTCAGCGACTCGCCGAAGAACTCGTCGAAGCCCAGCCCGACGTCTGAAAGCTTGCCGAAGACGAAGCCGCGATAATTGTGGACGTGGCGCACCGGGGTCAGGCCGCGCGCGCCGTGGCTGTCAGCGAAGCCCGTATTGTCGTAGCCGCTCTTCAGCGGGATGCCGGCCAGGCTGCCGTCGAGGCGGAAGGTCCAGGCGTGGTAGGGGCAGCGGAAAAAGCGCCCGGTGTTGCCGCAGGCCTCGCCGGTGAGCCGCGTGCCCTTGTGCGGGCAGCGATTGTAGAAGACGCTGACCTTGTCCTCGGCGCTGCGCACCATGACGACGGGCTGGATGCCGATGGTGGTGGCGTAGTAGTCGCCGAGCTTGGGCACCTGGCTCTCATGGCCGACATAGACCCAGGTGTTGGCGAAGAGATGCTCCATCTCCAGCTCGAACAGCTCCTGGTCGAGATAGAGGTCGCGATGGACCTCGGTCTCGCGGACGAGCGCCGAGATCGCCTGCCGGTTGCCACGGTACTTTCCTGGATTCTGGCCGATCATAGGAAGCTCTCGATTGTCTTGATGGTGTCGTCGAGCGCGCGGCCCTCGGCATCGGCCAGCGCGGCCTGCCGCAGGCGGCGCATCCAGTCCGCCGCGTCGGGACGACCTGCGAGCCTGCCGGCCATCGCCATCAGGCGTGAGAAGCGGCCCTCGCCGCGGTCGTGCGTGTCGGAATAGCCTTTGACCAGCCGGCGCGCCTCGAGGATTTCCATGCCGAGCGGCACGTCGCGCTGCGCGGCTTTCAGCGCCTGGTCGAGCCAGGCCTGCAGGTGTGCCGTCTCGCGCTGATGGCGCAGCGTGCCGCGCCGGAAACGCCTGAAGCCGGCGAGAAAGTACAGCGGCAGGAACCAACCAATCGTGCCGGTATTTACGCGCCGGCCGCGATCAATCAGTCGGCGCAACGGGCCGGGATGGGCCTCGATCCAGCGACCGAGCCCGGCGGGCAAGGTGCCGCAGACCTCCTCCAGGCGGGGATGCATGAATTCGGTGGCGTAGACGATCTGGTCGGGCCGGGCGGCCACTTCCGCGCGCACGCGGTCGAAGCGGCTGCCGCGAGTCTTGAGGTCGGCGACGCGGATCACGTCGTCATAGGCCATGGCGCGGGCGATCTGCTTGGCCGCGGCCTCGGTCAGCGCCCCCTTCTGGATATCGGCGAACGGCTTCAGGCGGTCGAGGTACTCTGCGCCATAGGCCACGTCCTGGAAATCGACGACGCGCGCGAGGCCGGCCGCAATCATGCGATGCGCCGGCTGCGGGAAGTCGCGGCGCACGCGCTCGACAAGCGCGTCGTAGGCTGCATCGCCGATGGTCTGCAGCTCGGGGAAATGTTTTAGCGTGGCACCGGTGCGCGGCGGCGGCGGAGTCGGCATGCGCGTTTCAGCGATCGCTGCGTCAAAAGCGCGGCCGAAGGCGCGCAGGCTCGCCTCGACGCCGAGACCTGCTTCGCGGATCGCGGCTTCGTAGGCCTCGCGCGGAAAAGGCAGCGCGCCCGAGGCCGCGAGCGCGCCGAACAGGGCGGCCGAGATCACGCTCTCGCTCTGCTCGGCAATGGCCGCCATGTCGAAGGCGAGGAACTGCTTGGCTGACGCGCGCGCCGCCTCATAGACCTTGGCCGGATCGCCGGCGCCGTCGCCGGGCACGATCTTCTCGCTCACGGCATAGGCGCGGTGCGACGAGGCAATGAGGGTCGTGCGGTCAGCCGAGACCAGGCCGCGCTGCATGGCGCGACCGGCCTCCATCAGCTCGGCGCCGATCACGATGTCGACCTCGCCCGGCACCGGCATCAGCGACAGCACCGGCCGGCGGCCCGATCCATCGGAGGCGATGATCTCGACATAGTAGACCGTGGCGCCGGTGCGCTGGGCGACACCCGGCACCGAGGTCGATTGCGCCAGCCAGCCCTGAGCCTCGGCCAGGGCCACGATCCAGTCGACCAGCACGCCGCCGCCCTGCCCGCCCATCGCCATCACGGCGATCGCGATCGGCCGGCGGGTGTCGAGGCGCGAAGAGCTGACGGTCGCGGCGACGGTGTCCATGTCAGGCGAGCCGCAGCCGGCGGCTGGCGCGCCGGCGCTGCAGGAAGCCGATGACGGCCGCGCGCAGCGACGCCAGCGCGCGATCCCAGCGGCTGGGATTGATGATGATGTCGGCGCGATAGAACGACGGGCAGAGCACAGCCGCTTCCGCAACCTCGCCGCAATTGCCGCAACCGACGCAGGAATTATCGATCGACGCCACCGGATCGTCCTTCAGGGGATCGGACGTCTGCTTGACCGACAGCGAGGGGCAGCCCGAGAGGCGGATGCAGGCGTGATCGCCGGTGCAGACATCCTCGTCGACGCCGAAGCGTTGCCGCACCATGCGCTCGCCCGCCTTCACCGCCTTGTTGAACAGCGGCCGTTCGCGGCGCTGGCGGTTCAGCATGCATTCGGACGAGGCGACGATGACCTTGGGACCGGGCTCCTCGGTGGTCAGCGCCTCCTTCAGCGTGTCGCGCAGGCGGCCGACATCGTAGGTCCGATCGATCTCGCGCACCCAGCCGACGCCCAGGCCCTTGACCGCCGCCGAGATCGGATGCCGGGTCGAGCGTGAGCGGTTGTTGGCGCGCGAGGACGGCAGGTCCTGGCCGCCGGTCGCCGACGAATAGAAGTTGTCGACGATCATCACCACGCCGTTGCTCTTGTTGAACACGGCGTTGCCGATGCCCGACGTCAGCCCGTTATGCCAGAAGCCGCCATCGCCCATCATGGCGATGGAACGCTTGCCCGCCTTGACGTTGAACGCTGAGGCCGAGGCCGGCCCCAGGCCGTAGCCCATGGTGGTCGTGCCGATGTTGAAGGGCGGCATGATCGAGAACAGGTGGCAGCCGATGTCGGCGGCGACGTGGTGCGGCCCCAGCTCGCGCTCGACCAGCTTCATGGCGGCGAAGATCGGCCGCTCGGGGCAGCCGGTACAGAAGCCGGGCGGCCGCGGCGGCACGACCTCGGCCAGCGCCTTGGCATGCTTCTCTTCCAGCGCCGGCGATGCATTGCTGGCGCGCACGGCGGGCGCTAGAAAGTCCGGCACCCACTGCCGCACGAAGGCGCCGATGGCGTCGCCCATCACGGCGGCGGTGTATTCGCCCGCCATGGGAAACAGGTCCTTGCCCGAAAGCGGCGTGTGAATGCCGGCCTGGCGCAGGATCTTGGACAGCGCCTGCTCGATGAAGTCGGGCTGTCCCTCCTCGACCAGCAGCACGGCCCGCTTGTCGCGGCAGAAGTCGGCGACCTCGTCGGGCACCAGCGGGTAGGTCACGTTCAGCACATAGAGCGGAATGCGCGTGGTGCCCCAGACGTCGGCAAGGCCCAGCCCCTGCAGGGCGCGCAGGGTGCCGTTGTACATGCCGCCCTGCACGATGATGCCGACGTCGCCGATATCGCCCGGCACGAACTCGTTCATGCCGCGGTCCTTGATGAATTTCACGGCGGCGGGCCAGCGCTTCTCGATCTTCTCCTTCTCGTGCACGTAGGAGGCGGGCGGCAGCACGACGCGGTTCGTGTCGCGCCGCGGCGCCTCCAGCGCGTCCTTGACGCTCATCGTCGGCCGCTGGTTGGCCCGGGTGCGGAAGCTGCCGCGCACATGGCAGGCGCGGATGCGCACTTCCAGCATGACCGGCGTGTTCGACGCCTCGGAAAGCTCGAAGCCCAGCTCGACCGAGCGCACGATGCTCTCGACGTCGGGCTTGGGATCGAGCAGCCAGATCTGGGATTTCATGGCGTAGGCGTGGCTGCGCTCCTGCATGATCGAGGAGCCCTCGCCGTAATCCTCGCCGACGATGATCAGCGCCCCGCCGGTGACCCCGCCCGAGGCGAGGTTGGCGAGCGCATCCGACGCCACGTTGGTGCCGACCGGCGACTTGAAGGTGACGGCGCCGCGGATGGGATACATGACCGAGGCGGCGAGCGTCGCCGCGGCGGCGGCCTCGCTGGCGCTGTTCTCGAAATGCACGCCGAGCTCGCCCAGGATGTCCTGCGCGTCGGCCAGCACGTCCATCAGATGAGAGATCGGCGCGCCCTGGTAGCCCGCGACGTAGCCGACGCCCGACTGCAGCAGCGCCTTGGTGATGGCGAGAATGCCCTCGCCGCGGAACTCCTGCCCGTCGCCGAGCCGGAGGTCCTCGACTTCCTTCGCGAAAGATCGTTCGGCCATGGCTGATCCTGTCGCTGCGATTGGGCGATATTTAAGAGTTGAAGCTTTTGCCTGTCAATCTGGCGCGGCCAGTCTTGACTCTCGCTTTCGAGAAACTTTAGGATTGAAATATCTCGGGAGGTCCCGTGTCAGGAAAGCGTCGACAGGAACCGGTCGATTGCGTCGGCGAAGGCCTGCGGCATCTGGTCGGGCAACGGCACCATGCCGCCCTCCATTTCGATCAATCGGCTGCCGGCAATGGCGGCGGCGACCTTGGACGCGTGCGGATAGGCGTGCGGATCGGCCGTCGGCGCGATTACCAGGGTCGGGCAGCGCACCGCGGCGAGCCGCGGCTCCATCACATAGCGGCCGACGACGCGATGACCTTCCGCCGCGCGCGGGCCTGCCTTCAGGGCGTCCGCCATGAAGCGATGCAGGAGATCGGGGCGATTCTCGGGATAGAACGGTTTGCGGCGGCCCCACAGCTCGGCCAGGTGCAGGCCATCGGCGTGCGTCTCGACGTCGTCGATGATGCGTCTCGTATGCTCGGCCTTGCGCCGGGCCTCGTCGACATAGGGCGAAGCCGACAGGACCAGCGCCTCGACGCGCTCGGGATGGAGCGCCGCCATCTCGATGGCGATCGCCGCTCCCGTGTGATGGCCGACGATCACGGCGCGGTCGTGGCCGAGCGCCGACAGCAGCTGGTGCGCCGCCTTGGCCCACGCCTCGATGGACTCCTGGCCGTCGGGCAGCGGATCGGAATCGCCGAAACCCAGCGTATCCATGGCGATCGCACGGTATTTGCTTGCCAGCAGCGGCAGGACCTCGCGGTATTCGTCCCAGGAGCGCGGGGTCTGGTGCAGCAGCAGGATGGGTTGGCCGGCGCCGCAGGCCGCGACATGGACGCGGCCGGAGGCAAGGGTAACGAAGGATCTTTCAATCGCGGGTGTCGTCACGGGGAAGGCTTGAGAACTTGAGGAGAGGGCAATGAAGCATAGCATCATCGCGGCGACTGTCGTCGCTGCATCGTTGGCGGCGGGGGCGGCGCGGGCCGAGATCACCGTGGGCTTCGTGACGTCGCAGAGCGGGCCGGGCTCGTCGATCGGCGTTCTCTACGACCGCGGCATGAAGGCGGCGCTGGAATACGCCTCGAGCGTGGGCGAGGAGAAGGTGAAGCTGATCCAGCTCGACGACAGTTCCGATCCATCGACCGCGACCCGCAACGCCCGCAAGCTCGTCGAGGAGAACAAGGTCGACCTGATGATCGGCACGGCGACCGCCGCCTCTACCAGCGCCATGGTTGCGGTCGCCAACGAGCTCAAGGTGCCGTTCATCGCCATCTCGCCCATCACGGTGGCGGCGAACGATGCCGGCGACCGCTGGGCGATCGTCATGCCGCAGCCGCCCAGCCTGATGGTCAAGGTCGTGGTCGACCGCATGAAGCGCGATAGCGTGAAGCAGTTCGCCTATATCGGCTTCTCCGACGCCTGGGGCGACCTGGTCTATAACGGCGCGCAGAAGCCGGCCGAGGCGGATGGGCTGAAGATCCTCACCAACGAGCGCTATGCGCGCACCGACACCTCGGTGACGGGCCAGGTTCTGAAGATGATGGCGGCCAAGCCCGACGCCGTCCTGCTGGGCGGGGCGGCGACCCAGGGCGCATTGCCGGCGCTGGCGCTGGCCGAGCGCGGTTACAAGGGACCGCTCTATGGCACGCCGGCGCTGCTCAACACCGACTTCATCCGCGTCGGCGGCAAGGCGGTCGAGGGCGTGCTGGTGTCGGCCGGGCCGGTGATCGTGGCCGAACAACTGCCCGACGATCACTTCAGCAAGAAGATCTCGATGGCGTTCCGCGAGGCCTACCAGAAGGCCAACGGCATGGCGACCAGCGACGGCTTCTCGGCCTACTCGTTCGATGCCTGGCTGGTGTTCCTCGACGCCGCCAAGCGCGCGCTGGCCACGGGCGCCAAGCCCGGCACGCCGGAGTTCCGGGTGGCACTGAGAAACGCGATCTTCAGCACCAAGGACCTCGTCGGCACGCACGCCATCTACAACTACAAGCCCAGCGACAGCTACGGCGTCGACGAGCGCAGCCTGGTGCTGGTGCGCCTGGTGAACGGCCAATGGAAGTACGCGCCGTAACATGAACGGTGAGATAGCGGCGATCCTGGCGATGGACGGCATCGCCAGCGGGGCGATCTATGTCCTGATCGGGCTGGGGCTGGTGCTGATCTTCGCGGTGACGCGGGTGATCTTCGTGCCCTTTGGCGACATCGCCGCTTTCACCGCCTTGAGTCTCGCGTCGCTCGAGAGCGGCGTCAGGCCGGGCACGGTCGGCCTGGTGGCCGTGCTCGCCGTGCTGGCGACGCTGATCGAGGGAGCGGCGCTCCTTCGCCTGGGCGCGTTCCATCGGCTACCCCGTGCCGTGTTCTTCTACCTCGTCCTGCCGTTGCTGCCGGCGGCGGCGGTCTGGTTTCTGGCCGGCGCCGATTTGTCGATGCCGATCAGGATCGCGCTGTCGCTGGCCCTGGTGCTGCCGATCGCTCCCCTACTCGATCGCATCGTGTTCCGGCCGATCGCCGACGCCTCGGTGCTGCTGCTGCTCACCGTAGCGGTGGCGCTCCATTTCGCGCTGTCGGGACTCGGCCTGATGTTCTTCGGGCCCGAGGGCGTGCGCACCAAGCCGCTGACCGATGCCGTGTTCGACGTCGCCGGCCTCGTCGTCAATGGCCAGATGCTGCTGATCCTGACGGCATCGATCGTGTTCTGCGGCCTCTTGTTCCTCTATTTCGAGTTCACCATCCAGGGCAAGGCGCTGCGGGCCACGGCGGTCAACCGCGTCGGCGCCCGCCTGGTCGGCATCCGGCCGACCTCGACCGGCACCATTGCCTACCTGCTGGCCTCGCTGCTGGCCGGCATCTCCGGCGTGCTGATCGCGCCGGTGACGACGATCTTCTACGATTCGGGCTTCCTGCTCGGGCTGAAGGCCTTCGTCGGCGCCATCATCGGCGCCATGGTGAGCTATCCCGTGACGGCGCTGGGCGCGGTCATGGTCGGGCTGCTGGAAAGCTTCACCTCGTTCTGGCTCAGCGCCTACAAGGAAGTGCTGGTCTTCAGCCTGCTGATTCCCGTGCTGGTGTGGCGCTCGCTCGCCTTCGCCGGCACCGAGGAGGAAGAGGCAGACGAATGACCCGCCTGCAGTTCCGCCTCCTGGCGGCAGGCGCGGTCGTGCTGCTCGCGCTGGCCCCCGCCCTGCTCAGCCCCTTCAGCATCACGCTGATGAACTTCATCGGCATCTACGCCCTCGCCGTGCTCGGCCTGGTCCTGCTGTCGGGCATCGGCGGCATGCTGTCGTTCGGCCAAGCCGCCTTCGTCGGCATCGCGGCCTACACCACCGCCTGGCTCACCGCGAAGGCGGGCTATTCGCCGTGGATCGGGCTTGTCGTGGGCGTCGTGCTCACCGGCTTGGTCGCCGCCATCCTGGGCGCGGTGACCTTGCGGCTGGGCGGGCACTTCCTGTCGCTCAGCACCATCGCCTGGGGGCTCGCGACCTACTTCCTGTTGGGCAACGTGCCCATGCTCGGGCAGTACAGCGGCATCGCCGAAATCCCGCCGATCTCGATCGGCGGCTATGCACTGTCGAGCAGCGACAGCATCTACTACCTGATCTGGATCTTCCTGATCGTCTCCCTGGTGCTGTCGGCCAACCTGCTCGATTCGCGCGAAGGCCGCGCGGTGCGGGCGCTGCGCGGCGGCAACGTCATGACCGAGAGTCTGGGCATCAATCCCTTCCGCATCAAGCTCATCACCTTCGTGATCGCCGCGCTGCTGTCGGCGCTGTCCGGCTGGCTCTACGCCCATATGAGCCGCTTCGTCAGCCCGGCGCCTTTCGACGTCAATATCGGCATCCTCTACCTGCTGATGGCGATGGTCGGCGGCATGGGCTACCTGTCGGGCGCGATCGTCGGCGCCGCCATCGTCACCCTGCTGAAGAACAGCATCCAGGACTGGCTGCCGGTGGTCGCGCCGGGCGCCTCGGGCCAGCTCGAGGTCATCGTGTTCTCGGTGCTGTTCATCCTGCTGCTGCAGCGCGCCCGCGCCGGCCTCGTGCCCTTCGCGCTGCGCTGGCTGCCGCGAGTGCAGCCGATGCCCCCGATCGCCGCAGGTTCGCTCGCGCACCGCCAGCAGCCGGAGCGCGGACAGCCGCTTCTCGCCGTCGCCGGCGCGACGCGCCGCTTCGGCGGCCTGGTCGCCGTCGACAATGTCAGCTTCGAGGTCAAGGCGGGTGAGATCCTGGGCCTGATCGGGCCCAACGGCGCCGGCAAGACCACGATGTTCAACCTGATCACCGGCGCGCTGTCGTTGAACCAGGGCGGGATCCGCTTCCTCGGCCAGGACATCAGCCGCCGCGCCCAGCGCCAGATCGCGCGCGCGGGCATTGCCCGCACCTTCCAACACGTGAAGCTGCGCAAGACCATGACGCTGCTCGACACCGTGCTGCTCGGCACCTACGGCCGCACCCGTTCGGGCTTCTTCGCCGGCATCCTGCGGCTCGATCGCGCCGAGGAAGCGCGCGCCCGGGCCGAGGCGCTGCGCCAGCTCGAGCGCGTCGGCCTGGTCGACCGCGCCTTCGAGCTCGCCGGCAACCTGCCGCTCGGCAACCAGCGCCTGCTCGAGATCGCCCGCGCCCTGGCGGCCGATCCGGCGCTGCTCGTGCTCGACGAGCCGGCCGCCGGGCTGCGCTCGGGCGAGAAAGCCGAGCTTGCCGGCCTTCTCAAGGCGCTGCGCGCCGAAGGCCTCAGCATCCTGCTGGTCGAGCATGACATGGATTTCGTCATGGGGCTGGTCGACCGCACGGTGGTGATGGATTTCGGCGCCAAGCTCTGCGAGGGCACGCCCGCCGTCGTGCGGCGCGATCCGCGCGTCCAGGAAGCCTATCTCGGCGGGGTGGCGTGATGGCGCTGCTCGCGATAGACGAGGTCAGCGTCGCCTACGACAAGGTCGAGGCGGTGCGCGGCGTGTCGCTGGCGATCGAGCCCGGCCAGATCGTTACCGTCATCGGCCCCAATGGTGCCGGCAAGACCACGCTGCTCGGGGCGGCGATCGGCTTGCTGCCGTGGCGCGGCCGCATGTCGTTCGACGGCGTCGATCTCAGGCGCCTCGATGTCGAGGCGCGCATCGAGCGCGGCTTCTGCCTGGTGCCCGAGACGCGCGAATTGTTCGGCGACCTGTCGGTAGCCGACAACCTCCTGCTGGGCGGCTATGCGCGCCGCCGCGATACGGCGGGCCTCAGGCAGTCGCTGGACGACGTCTACAAGCGCTTTCCCCGCCTCTCGGAACGCCGCGGCCAGCGCGCCTCGACGCTGTCGGGCGGCGAACGGCAGATGCTGGCGCTGGGCCGTGCCTTGATGGCCAAGCCGCGGCTGCTGATGCTCGACGAGCCCAGCCTGGGGCTGGCGCCCATCATCGTCCGCGAGGTGTTCCACATCATCGCCTCGCTGCGCGAGCTTGGCGTGTCCATCCTGCTGGTCGAGCAGAATGCCCGCGCCGCCCTCGAAACGGCCGATTTCGGCTATGTGCTGGAGACCGGCGAGATCGTCCATTCCGGCGCGGCGTCGGCGCTGATGCACGATCCGCGGGTCACCGCCAGCTATCTCGGTGGACATTAGATACTTTAGGTTTGAAATTTCAGGTCTAAAGGATATTCTGGATCGGAGTACGAAGAGGAGCCTCAGCGATGAAGGTCGCGGTTCTCGGCGCCGGCCCGGCCGGCCTCTACTTCGCGATCTCGATGAAGCGACGCAATCCGGCGCACGAGATCACCGTGTTCGAGCGCAACCGGCCCGACGACACGTTCGGCTGGGGTGTCGTGCTGTCGGCCGAGACCCTCGACAACCTCGCCGCCAATGACGCCGTCAGCGCCGCCTGGATCCGCGACTACTTCGCCTACTGGGACGACATCGCGGTACTGCACAAGGGCGTGCGCACCGTCTCGACCGGCCACGGCTTCTGCGGCATCGGCCGCAAGCGGCTGCTCCTGCTGCTGCAGCGCCGCGCCCAGGATCTCGGCATCGAGCTCAAGTTCGAGACCGAGATCGACGATCCCAAGCCCTTCATGGCGAGCCACGACCTGGTGATCGGAGCGGACGGGCTGAACTCCCGCTCGCGCTCGGCCTTCGCCGACGTCTTCAAGCCCGATATCGACGTGCGCAAATGCAAGTTCGCCTGGCTCGGCACCCGGCAGAAGTTCGACGACGCCTTCACCTTCATCTTCGAGGAGACCGAGCACGGCTGGGTGTGGGCGCACGCCTACCAGTTCGAGCCCGAGACCGCGACCTTCATCGTCGAATGCAGCGAGGAGACCTGGACGAGGTGGGGCTTCGGCGAGATGACCCGCGAGCAGTCGATCGCGACCTGCGAGCGCATCTTCGCCCGGCAGCTCGGCGGCCACAGCCTGATGTCCAATGCCGGCCATCTGCGCGGCTCGGCCTGGATCAACTTTCCTCGGGTGTTGTGCGAGCGCTGGTCGCACAAGAACCTCGCCCTGCTGGGCGACGCTTCGGCCAGCGCCCATTTCTCGATCGGCTCGGGCACCAAGCTTGCTCTCGAGAGCGCGGTTGCTCTCGCCGACTACCTCCATTCCGAGCCGAGCCTCGCGGCCGCCTTCGAGAAGTACGAGAGCGCGCGGCGCACCGAAGTGCTGCGTCTGCAGTCGGCGGCGCGCAATTCGCTGGAATGGTTCGAGGAAGTCGAGCGCTACCTGCCGCTCGACCCGGTGCAGTTCAACTATTCGCTGCTGACCCGCTCGCAGCGCATCAGCCATGAGAACCTGCGCCTGCGCGATCCCGAGTGGCTGGGCGGCGCCGAAGCGTGGTTCCAGCAGCGCGCCGGCAACACCGACAATCTGCGGCGCACGCCGATGTTCGCGCCGTTCCAGTTGCGCGACCTCAAGCTCAAGAACCGCGTCGTCGTCTCGCCGATGGCGCAGTACAAGGCGGTCGATGGCTGCCCCACCGACTGGCACTTCGCCCACTATGCCGAACGCGCCAAGGGTGGTGCCGGCCTGATCTACATCGAGATGACCTGCGTCAGTCCCGAAGGCCGCATCACGCCGGGCTGCCCAGGCTTCTATGCGCCCGAGCACGAGGTCGCCTGGAAACGCCTGGTCGATTTCGTCCATGCCGAGACCGAGGCCAAGATCTGTGCCCAGATCGGCCACTCCGGCCCCAAGGGATCGACCCAGCTCGGCTGGCAGCACATCGACGCGCCGCTGCCGAGCGGCAACTGGCCGGTGATGGCGGCCTCGGAAGCGGCGTGGTCGCCTGCCAACCAGGTGCCCAAAGCGATGGATCGCGCCGACATGACCCGCGTGCGCGATCAGTTCGTGGCTTCGGCCGAAATGGCAGCGCGCTGCGGCTTCGACATGCTGGAGATCCACGCCGCGCACGGCTATCTCCTGTCGTCGTTCATCACGCCGCTCACCAACCATCGCACCGACGAATATGGCGGTTCGCTCGAGAACCGCATGCGCTATCTGCTGGAAGTCTTCCATGCGGTGCGCGCGGTCTGGCCGGCCCACAAGCCGATCTCGATACGCATCTCGGCCAACGACTGGATGGGCGACGAGGGCGTGACGCCGGCCGAGGCGGTCGAGATCGCGCGGCTCCTGCAGGGCGCCGGCGTCGACATCTGCGACGTCTCAGCCGGCCAGACCTCGATTCGCGCCCGGCCGGTCTATGGCCGCATGTTCCAGACGCCGTTCTCCGACCGTATCCGCAACGAGACCGGCATGGCCACCATGGCCGTGGGCAACATCTACGAGCCCGACCATGTGAACTCGATCCTGCTGGCCGGTCGCGCTGATCTCGTCTGTCTGGCGCGGCCGCATCTTGCCGATCCGTATTGGACGCTGCATGCCGCGGTGGCCATGGGCGACCGTGACGTGAAGTGGCCCGACCCGTACCTCAATGGCCGCGACCAGCTCTATCGGCTGGCTGAGCGCAACACGACGATAGGACTAAAAGTATGATCGCGGGCAAGCATGCGCTGGTGACTGGTGGCGGCACCGGAGTCGGACGGGCGATTGCCCTGGCGCTGGCTGAAGCGGGTGTCGCCGTCACGATCTGCGGCCGCCGCAAGGAGCAGCTTGCGGCCGTGGCCGGCGAGGCGAAGGAGATTTCCGCCATCGTCGCCGATGTGACTGACGAGGCAGGCATGACGGCGCTGTACGCCGAGGCCGAAAAGGCGCGCGGGCCGTTCGACATCGTCGTCGCCAATGCCGGCATGTCGGACGCTGGCCCTGCGCATCGGACGTCGCTTGCCACCTGGCAGCGCACGCTCGAGGTCAACATGACCGGCTCATTCCTGACGGTGAAGCCTGCCCTTGCCGGCATGACCTCGCGCAAGGCCGGCCGCATCGTGTTCGTCGCCTCGACGGCTGGGCTCAAGGGCTACGCCTACGTGGCGCCTTATGTTGCCGCCAAGCACGGCGTGGTCGGCCTGATGCGCGCGCTCGCGACCGAGCTGGTCAGGACCGGCGTCACCGTGAACGCCGTCTGCCCGGGCTTCGTCGAGACCGACATGCTGGAGGAATCGGTGCAGCGCATCGTCCGTACGACCGGACGCACCATCGAACAGGCGCGTGCCAGCCTTGCCGCCACCAATCCGCAGGGCCGTTTCATCCAGCCGAACGAGGTCGCGGCGGCGGTGCTGTGGCTTTGCAGCGAGGCGGCAGGTTCGGTCACTGGGCAGGCGCTGTCGCTGTCGGGAGGCGAGACATGGTGAGCGGGCCGCTTTCCGCCTCCAAGGAGAAGCTTCGGCTCTGGATCCGCCTGCTGCGCGCGTCCCGCATCATCGAGGGCGAATTGCGCGAGCGCCTGAGCACTGAGTTCGACACCACGCTGCCGCGTTTCGACGTGATGGCGGCGCTCTATCGCACGCCCGAAGGCATGCTGATGAGCGACCTGTCGCGCTTCCTGCTGGTCTCCAACGGCAACGTCACCGGCATCGTCGACCGGCTGGTCGCCGAGGGCCATGTGCAGCGCGGCCAGCGCAACGGCGACCGGCGCACCTCGATCGTGCGGCTCACCAAGGCGGGCCGGGATTTCTTCAAGACCATGGCGGCCGAGCACGAACGTTGGGTCGGCGAGCTGCTGGCGGATGTCAGCAAGAGCGATGCCCGTCAGCTGACCTCGATGCTGAAGGCCTTTCGCAGCAATTGGGAGGGACGCGAATGACCACGATGAAGGGTTTTAAGCCCAAGCACTTCCTGTGGCAGGTCGAGGGCAAGATCGCGCGCGTCCAGCTGGATCGGCCGGAGCGCAAGAATCCCCTGACCTTCCAGTCCTATGCCGAGCTGCGCGACACCTTCCGCGCCGTGCGCGACGCCGACGACGTCGACGTCGTGGTCTTCCTGCCCAACGGCGGCAATTTCTGCTCGGGTGGCGACGTGCACGACATCATCGGTCCTCTGGTCGGCATGGAGATGAAGGAGCTCTTGGCCTTCACACGCATGACCGGCGATCTCGTTAAGGCGATGCTCAGCTGCGGCAAGCCCATCATCACCGCCGTCGACGGCGTCGCCGTGGGCGCCGGCGCCATCATCGTCATGGCCTCCGACATCCGCATCGCCACACAAGCGGCCAAGACCGCCTTCCTGTTCACGCGGGTGGGTCTTGCAGGTTGTGACATGGGCGCCTGTGCGATCCTGCCCCGCATCATCGGCCAGGGTCGCGCCGCCGAGCTTCTATACACCGGCCGCACCATGTCGGCGGCCGAAGGCGAGCGCTGGGGTTTCTACAATCGGCTGGTCGACGCAACTGCGCTGGAGGCCGACGCCATCGACATGGCCCGGCGCATCGCCAGCGGTCCCACCTTCGCCCACGGCATCACCAAGACCCAGCTGAACCAGGAATGGTCGATGGGGCTCGACCAGGCGATCGAGGCCGAGGCGCAGGCCCAGGCGATCTGCATGCAGACGCGCGACTTCGAGCGCGCCTATCGGGCGTTCGTCGCCAAGCAGACGCCGGTGTTCGAAGGGACGTGACGCCATGCTGGGACCGAGCGCACATATCGACACCTTCGCCCGCGACAACCTTCCGCCGCCGGAGCTCAGGCCGGATTTCCTGCTGGCGGGCTTCGACTATCCCGAGCGGTTGAACGTCGCCGTCGAACTCACCGACCGCATGGTCCAGAAGGGCTTCGGCGACAACACTGCCCTGATCGGCAACGGCCGGCGCCGCACCTACAAAGAGCTGACCGACTGGACCAACCGGCTGGCCCGCGCGCTGGTCGAGAACTATGGCGTCCGGCCGGGCAACCGCGTGCTGATCCGCGCGGCCAACAATCCCGCCATGGTCGCCTGCTGGCTGGCGGCGACCAAGGCGGGCGCCGTCGTCGTCAACACCATGCCCATGCTGCGCGCCGGTGAGCTGGCGCAGATCGTCGACAAGGCGCGCATCGCGCTGGCGCTCTGCGACACGCGGCTGATGGACGAGCTGGTGGCCTGCGCCAAGGACAGCCGCTATCTCGAGCAGGTCGTGGGCTTCGACGGCACGGCTAACCACGATGCCGAGCTCGACCGCATGGCGCTGACCAAGCCGGTGCGCTTCGAGGCGGTGGCCACCGGCCGCGACGACGTGGCATTGCTGGGCTTCACCTCGGGCACGACGGGCGTGCCGAAGGCCACCATGCATTTCCATCGCGACCTGCTGATCATCGCCGACGGCTATGCGAAGGACGTACTGGGTGTGACGCCCGACGACGTCTTCGTGGGCTCGCCGCCGCTTGCCTTCACCTTCGGACTGGGCGGGCTCGCGATCTTCCCCCTGCGCTTCGGCGCGGCGGCGACGCTTCTGGAGGACGCCTCGCCCGCCAACATGGTGCAGATCATCGAGACCTATCGCGCCACTATCAGCTTCACGGCGCCGACGGCTTATCGCGCCATGCTGTCCGCCATGGACAAAGGCGCCGACCTCTCCTCGCTGCGGCTCGCAGTGTCCGCCGGCGAGACCTTGCCCGCGCCAGTGTTCGAGGACTGGCTGAAGAAGACCGGCAAGCCGATCCTGGACGGTATCGGCGCCACCGAGATGCTGCACATCTTCATCACCAACCGGCTCGACGACATGGCGCCCGGCTCGACCGGCAAGCCCGTGCGCGGCTACGAAGCCAGGATCGTCGACGATGACATGAAGGAGGTGCCGCGTGGCACGGTCGGAAGGCTCGCCGTACGCGGGCCCACCGGCTGCCGCTATCTCGCCGACGACCGGCAGCGCACTTATGTGCGCGACGGCTGGAATCTCACGGGCGATTCCTTCGTGCAGGACGAGGCCGGCAATTTCCATTTCGCCGCGCGTTCCGACGACATGATCATCTCGGCCGGCTACAACATCGCCGGCCCCGAGGTCGAGGCGGCACTGCTGGCGCATCCCGACGTGCGCGAATGCGCCGTCATCGGCGTTCCCGATCCCGACCGCGGCCAGATCGTGCAAGCCCATGTCGTGCTGGCCGACGGCGTCGCCGCCGACGAGGCGACGGCGAAACGCCTGCAGGACCACGTCAAGGCCGTGATCGCGCCCTATAAATATCCGCGCTCGGTGAAGTTCGCGACGGCGTTGCCCAAGACGCAGACCGGCAAGATCCAGCGCTTCCAGCTCAGGAATCAATCATGACCATGCATACGATCCTGCAGCCGGCGGGCTGGGCCAAGCCCAAGGGCTACGCCAACGGCGTTGCCGCCGAGGGAAAGCATGTCTTCGTCGGCGGGCAGATCGGCTGGAACAGCCAGAGCCGCTTCGAATGCCACGACCTCGTGGGCCAGGTTCGCCAGACGCTGCAGAACGTCGTCGCCGTGCTGGCCGAAGCCAGCGCTGAGCCCCAGCACATCGTGTCGATGACCTGGTACCTGACCGACAAGAAAGAGTATCTCGCCAACCTCGAGAGCATCGGTAAGGTCTATCGCGAGATCATCGGACGCCACTTCCCGGCGATGGCGGTGGTCCAGGTGACGGCTCTGGTCGAGGACGAAGCCAAGGTCGAGATCCAGGCCAACGCGGTCATCCCGAGATAGCTCGCGCGACGGTTGACACGGCAGCGGAGCCCGCATAGGTTCCGCGCCCTTTTCGACCAACCGGCGGACGGTCGCCCATGCCCCAGATCCTCGTCGAGGCACTGGCCAAGACCTATCGCGTCTCTGAACGTGCGCCCGGCCTCGGCGGCGCCCTGCGCGGCCTCGTGCGCCGGCGCTGGCGGTCGATCCACGCCCTGGCCGACGTCTCGTTCAGCCTCGAGGCCGGCGAGCTGTTGGCCTTCATCGGGCCCAATGGGGCGGGCAAGTCGACGACCGTCAAGATCCTGTCGGGCATCCTCCGCCCGACCAGCGGCCGGGTCGAGGTGGGCGGTCTGGTGCCCTACGAGGATCGCCTGCGCCATGTGGCACGCATCGGCGTGGTGTTCGGCCAGCGCAGCCAGCTGTGGTGGGACCTGCCGGTGATCGACGGCTTCGATCTGCTGGCCGACATCTACCGGGTCGAGCCCGCACGCTATCGCAAGCGGCGTGACGAGCTCGTCGCCATGCTGCGGCTGGAACCGCTGCTCGACCAGCCGGTGCGCCAGCTCTCGCTAGGCCAGCGCATGCGGGCGGAGTTCGCCGCCGCCCTGCTGCACGATCCCGCGATCCTGTTCCTCGACGAGCCGACGATCGGCCTCGACGCGCCGTCGAAGCTCGCGGTGCGCGACTTCGTGCGCCGCCTCAACCGCGAGCAGGGCGTGACCGTGCTGCTGACGACGCACGACATGCATGACGTCGAGGCGTTGGCTGAGCGAGTCATCGTCATCGGCCAGGGCCGCCTGCTGACCGACGGCCCGTTCGAGAGCCTGCGCGCCAGCGTGCTGGCTGAGCGGCGGCTCTATATCGACTTCGCCGGGCCCGCACCCGACCTCGAGACAGCCGGCGTCACCGTCCGGTCGCGCACCGAACGCTCGCTCGAGCTCGCCTTCGATCCGGCGAAGATCCCGACGCCGAAGCTGATCGCCGACATCACCGCGCGGCACGCCGTCGAGGACATCCATGTCGACGAGCCGGCCATCGAGGAGGTGATCGCGCGCTTCTATGACCTGCACGATGCCGGTGAAGCATGACGATGCGGGCCGCCCTTCCCTACCTCGCGGCCTTCCGGGCGCGCTTCCAGCTGATGCTGCAGTACCGCGCGGCCGCTCTAGCGGGCTTTGCCACGCAGCTCTGGTGGGGCGCCATCCGAATCCTGGTGTTCGCCGCCTTCTATGGCGTCAACGCCGCGGCGGCGCCGATCAGCCTCGCCAACGCCGTCACCTATGTCTGGCTCGGGCAGGCGCTGCTGGCGCTGCAGCCCTGGGTCGCCGACCCCGAGATTGGCCAGGCCGTGCGCACCGGCGGCGTGGGCTATGACCGCCTGCGGCCGCTTGACGCCTACGGCTACTGGTATGTGCGCACCGTGGGATGGATGCTGGCCCGCGCCCTGCCGCGCGCGGTGCTGATGGTGCTGGCGGCGGGATTTGTGCTGCCTCTGGTCGGCCTCGGCGACTGGGCATGGCGGCCACCGTCCGGCGTGGCGGCGGCCCTCCTGTTCCTTCCCGCCTTCATCCTCATGGTCATGCTCGGCGCCGCCGTCCTGATGCTGGCCAACATCATCGTCGCGGCGAGCCTCAACGAGCGCGGCGTGAATGCGGTGCTGACGCCGTTGGTGATCGTCCTCTCCGGCAGCCTCCTGCCGCTCAACTTCTATCCAGACGCCTGGCGGCCCTTCCTGCACGTGCAGCCGCTCGCCGGGCTGGTCGACGTCCCGTTCCGTATCTACTTCGCCGACTTGGCCGGCGCGGCCGCCCTTCAGGGTCTCGCCCTGCAGGCCGGCTGGACGCTGGTGCTGATCGGCCTTGGACGTTTCGCCATGGAGCGCATGATGCGCCGGCTGGAAATGCAGGGCGGGTGATCCATGAATGCGCTCGCCCTCTATGGCCGCTACGTCGTCACCTCGCTGCGGGCACAGGCGCAGTATCCGACATCGACCCTGATGCTGACCGCCGGCCATTGCGCGGCGACGGCGATCGAGATCCTGGGCGTGTTCGCTCTGTTCCACCGCTTCGGATCGGTCGGCGGCTGGTTCTTCGGCGAGGCGGCGGTGTTCTATGCCCTGGTCAACATCATGTTCTCGCTCGCCGATCTGCTGAGCCGCGGTTTCGAGGTGTTCGGCACCGACTTCGTGCGCACCGGCGCCTTCGATCGCGTGCTGCTGCGCCCGCGCGCCGCCGCCCTGCAGCTCGCCGGCTACGAGGTGCGCCTGTCGCGATTGGGGCGGCTGATACAGGCCTCGGTCGTGCTGGTCGTCGCGACCAACCTCGTCCCGATCGACTGGGACGCCAGGTCGGTCGCGATCGCGGCGTGGGCGGTGGCCGGCGGTATCGCCTTGTTCATGGGCATCATGGTGCTGCAGGCCACGCTCGCCTTCTGGACCGTCGACAGCCTGGAGATCATGAATGTGCTGAGCTATGGCGGCGTCCAGGCGGCGCAGTATCCGCTCAACATCTACGCCGCCTGGTTCCGGCGCGTGCTGACCTTCGGCGTGCCGCTCGCCTGTGTGGCCTACTATCCGGTGCTGGCGATCCTGAGACGGCCGGACCCGCTCGGTGCGCCGGACTGGCTGCTGCCCTTCACGCCGCTTGCAGGCTTCGCGTTCCTCGCCCTGTCGTTCGTCGCCTGGCGCGCCGGCATGGCGCGCTACACGTCCACGGGCAGCTGAACTTCTCTTTGCCGAGAGCGCGCCACTGGAGTGGCGCGCTCCCGGCAATGATCAACCAAAGGTGCGGTGGTAGCTCTTGGTCATCAGCTCGTCGAGGCGGGTGCCGGGCTCGAAGTCGGCCATGTCGTCGGGCCGCTTCAGGCCGGGCAGCTGGCGCTCGCACTCCGACGGCGCGCCGATCACCTGGGTCACGGGATAGAGCGAGGACCAGGCCGGGACGCCCGCGTAATCCTCCTCCTCGTCCGCCACGTGCTTGTCGCGGATCTTGCCCGAAGCATGCTCGATCTCCATGCCCATCATGGTCGTCGCCTTGAACTCCTGCTTGTTGGGCTGGCGGATCAGCTTGGAGCGGCCCGGATAGATGCGGTCGATGAAGCGGTCCATCAGGATCAGCTTCTTCTCGGGATCGTCGATGATGTGCGCCGTCCCGAAGGCCATTACCGCCCGGTAGTTCACCGAGTGATGGAAGCCCGACCGCGCCATCACCAGCGCATCGAGATGGGTGACGGTGAGGCAGACCGGCACGCCCTGGCCTTGCGTCCGGATCATCCGGCTGGCCGACGAGCCGTGCCAATAGAGATGATCGCCCTCGCGCCAGAACGATGTCGGCGTGCAGTAGGGCCGGCCGTCGATCACATAGGCGATGTGGCAGACCAGGGCCGCGTCGAGGATCTCGTAGACCGTCTTGCGGTCGTAGCGGCCGCGCTCGTGCACGCGCTTGACCTTGTTGACCGGAGTCACGCCGAAGGAGTCGGGCGTGTTTTCGGTGCTTTGGCCGCGTGCGATGGTCTCGGTGCTCATGACAAACTCCGGGAACGATTGCGGGCCGGACCATCGCTGCATTAAGGTCCAGACGAAAGAGCCAGTTTGGCAAATCCCGACTGAACCAGTATGTCCCGTCCGATCCGCAAGGCCGCCCCGCTCGGCCTGGTCCTCGATCCGACGGCGTCAGTGCCCTTGCACCGCCAGATCGGCGAGCAGGTGCGTCGCGCCATCCTCGAACGACGGCTGGCGCCCGGCCAGCGGCTCCCCTCCTCGCGCCTCATGGCGAGCGAGCTCGACGTCGCGCGCGGCACGGTGCTGCTGGCCATGGACCAGCTGATCGCCGAGGGCTACGTCGTGGCGCAGGCGGCATCGGGCCTCTCCGTCGCGACGGATTTGCCGGACGAGATGCTGACCGCGCCGCGGGGGCAGCCCGTCGGCGGATCGACGGCCGAAGCGACATCCGCCGCCTTCTCGCGCCGCGCGCGGACGGCCATGCGCGACGCGGCGCCTCTTTTCACCGGCGAGGACGCGCCGCTTGCCTTCCCGACCGGCCAGCCCGACCGCGATGCCTTCCCCTTCGCGCTGTGGGGGCGGCTGCTGGAGCGCGAATGGCGGCGGCCGTCCTGGACGGTCGCGGGCGCCCCGCATCCGTTCGGCCATGCCGGACTGCGCGCCGCCATTGCCGCCTATCTTGGCGCCGCCCGCGGCTTCACCTGTGCGCCGGAGTCGATCGTGATCACCAACGGCATGCGCCAGAGCCTGTCGCTGCTTGCCTGGCTGGTGCTCGATCCCGACGAGGAGGCCTGGATCGAGGAGCCGGGCTATATCGGCACGCGCGAGGCGCTGGCGCTCGCGAGCGTGCGTGCCGCGCCGGTCCCGGTCGATGAAGCGGGCTTCGCCGTCGAGCGCGCGATCGCACTGGCGCCGCAGGCGAAGCTTGCGGTCGTGGCGCCCGCGCATCAGTTCCCCCTCGGCACGATGCTCGGCTTGCAGCGCCGGCTCGAGCTTTTGAGCTGGGCCGAGCGCCACAAGGGCTGGATCGCCGAGGACGATTTCGACGGCGAATACCGCTATGCCGGCCGGCCGCTGGCGCCCTTGCGCGCGCTCGATCGCAGCGGCCGCGTGGCCTATCTCGCGAGCTTCTCCAAGCTCCTCTTCCCGTCACTGCGGCTGAGCTACATTGTGCTGCCGGCGGCGCTCGTGCCGGCCGCGGAAAAGCGCATGGCGGCGGTGCCGGCGCGTGCCTCGCTGCTCGGCCAAGGCGCGCTCGCCCGCTTCATTGCCGATGGCCATCTCTCGGCCCACTTGCGGCGCACGCGCCTGCTCTATGCCGGGCGCCAGGAGGCGCTGCTCGCCGCGCTCGAGCGCCATCTCGCGGGGCACCTGGAAAGCGCCCCCAGCCCGGGCGGCATGCACCTGGTCGCCCGGCCAGTCGCGGCGAGCGCGCCGGGCTTCGACGATTGTGCGGTGACCTCGGCCGCCGCAGCGGCTGGAATCGCAGTGTCGCCCCTCTCGGCCTGCTATACCGGTCGGCGACGGCGGCACGGACTTATCCTGGGTTACGCCGGAACGCCGGAACACACGATCGACACCGCCTGCGCCGCCCTCGGCCGCGTCCTGGCAAAGATGAATGGGAGCGCGTGATGGAGTATCGGCCACTCGGCAAGACCGGTCTTACCGTGAGCGTCGCCGGCCTCGGCTGCGGCGGCAACAGCCGCCTGGGGCTGGGCCGCGGCGCGAGCTTCGACGATTGCGTGGCGGTCGTGCGGACCGCCATGGACCTCGGCGTCAATCTGCTCGACACCGCCGAAGCCTATGGGACCGAGGAGATCGTCGGCGCGGCAATGCGCGGCTGCGACCGCGACAAGCTGGTGATCTCGACCAAGGCCATCTTCAGCACGAACGATACGGCCGAGACCGTGACGCGCAAGGTCGAGGACAGCCTGAAACGGCTGGCCCTCGACCATGTCGATGTCTTTCATTTCCACGCGGTCAATCCGACGGCCTACGAACATCATCGCGATGTCCTGGCGCCCGCTGTCGTGAAGCTCAAGGAACAGGGCAAGGTGCGCCATGTCGGCATCACCGAGACCAGCCCCAACGATCCGGAACAGAAGATGCTGAGCCGGGCGATCAACGAAGCGCCCTGGGAGGTCATCATGCTGGCCTACAGCCTGATGAACCAGGGCGCGCGCCGCAGCATTTTTCCGACGACGCAGCGCCGCGGCATCGGCACGCTCCTGATGTTCGTCGTCCGCAACATGTTCAGCAACGCCGCCTACCGGCGCGACGTCTTCGCCAAGCTGGTCGAGGAAGGCGATCTCGATGCATCGATCATCGCCAAGGGCGATCCGCTCGAGTTCGTGGTCACGGAAGGCGGCGCGCAGAGCATCACCGATGCCGCGTATCGCTACGTGCGCCACGAGCAGGGCGTCGACGTCGTTCTCTTCGGCACCGGCAACAAGGCCCACGTCAAGGACAACGTGGACTCGATCCTGCGTCCGCCCCTGGCGCCGCCCGCCATCGAGCGGCTGCACGCCGCATTCGGCCACCTGCGGGGCGTCGGCCTCGACCGGCCCGGCCCCGCCAAAGTGAAATGAGCTGAATCAGCCCCCTGGTCAGCTGGTCGAGCGGACCAGCTTGCCGGGCCTGGCGCCGGTCTCCTCACCCTTCTCGAAGATGGGCACGCCGGAGCAGATCGTCATGTCGTAGCCGTCGACATGCTGCACCAGGCGTCGTCCACCGGCCGGCAGGTCGAAGATCATCTTCGGCGCATGCAGGTGCAGGCGATCGAAGTCGATGACGTTCACATCGGCCTTGAGGCCCAGCTCGAGCCGGCCGCGATCGCGGAAGCCGAAGAAGTCCGCGGTCTCGCTGGTCTGGCGCTTGACCACGAACTCGAGCGGCAGGCGCGGGCCGCGGGTGCGATCGCGGACCCAATGGCTCAGCATCGAGGTGTTTAGCGACGCGTCGCAGATCACGCCGCAATGCGCGCCGCCATCCGACAGGCCGAGCAGCGTGTGCGGGTGCTCGATCATCTCCCGCACCACCTCGAGGTCGCCATGCACGTAGTTGGTGACGGGGAAATAGATCATGCGGCTGCCGTCGCCGCCGACCAGGTAGTCGTAGCAGAACTCGGCTGGGCCAACGCCCGCCTTCTCCGCCATGGCGGCGATGCTGCGTTCCGGCGGCGGCTCATAGTCCGGCGGATCGCCCAGCACGTACATCCGGTCCCAACGAGTCGCGATCTGGCGCGACAGCGGCGGCAGTATCTCGAGAAGTCGAGGCGAAGCCTCCTGCGCCAGGATCGTGCGGCGCAGCTCGGGATCGCGCAGCCTGGCCAGCATCTCGGCCGGCGGAAGCTTGGACACGGCAGCGAAGGCCTCGCGCAGGGCGAAGGGATTGAGCGAGGTGCCCAGGCCAAGCGTCAGGCCCACCGGGCGTCCGGCGACCTGGGCGGAGAGCGGCAGGTTGTCGGCGCGGGCGGCGCTCACGCCATCCATCAGGCGACGCCAACGCTCCGGGTCGTAGCTGCGGTCGGTCAGCAGGAACCACACCGGCCGGCCGCTGTCCTGCGCCACCTGGCGCATCCAGCGGAACTCGGCCGCCTCGTCCTCGAAGTCGGAGAGCATGCCGAAGGCGCCGCGACCGGCGCGGCCCATGGCCTTGCCGATGGCAATCAGCTCCTGATGTTCGGCATAGCGGCCGGGGACCAGGTCGCCGTCGAGCGTCTTGTGCTGGTCGGTGCGGCTGGTGGTGAAGCCGATGGCGCCGGCCTTCAGGGCCTCCTCGGTGAGCCGCGCCATGGCCTCGATGTCCTCGGCCGTCGCATGCTCGCGGGCGATGGCGCGCTCGCCCATGACATAGACGCGCAAGGGGTGATGGGCGAGCTGCGCGGCGATGTCGATGGTGCGCGGCAGCCGCGCGAGCGCGTCGAGATAATCGGGAAAGCTTTCCCAATCCCATTTCAGTCCTTCGGACAGCGTGATGCCCGGGATGTCCTCGACGCCCTCCATCAGGTCGATCAGCGCCTTCTGATGCTCGCGGCGGACGGGAGCGAAGCCCACGCCGCAATTGCCGAAGGCGATGGTCGTCGCGCCATGCCACGAGGACGGCGCGAGCACGGGATCCCAGGTCGCCTGGCCGTCATAGTGCGTGTGCACGTCGACCCAGCCCGGGGTGACGATGCGGCCGTCGGCCTTGACCTCGCGACGAGCGGGGCCCGCCTTGCCGCCGACCTGGACGATGCGATCGCCCTCGATGGCGACGTCGCCGTTGGCGGCGGGCGCGCCGGTGCCGTCTACGATACTGCCGCCCCGGATGACGATGTCGTGCATGGCCCGTCCTGCTCGTAAGAAAACGCAACGGAACAGCATCGCAAAAAAGCCGCCCTCTTGCGAGGACGGCTTTTTCGAATTGGTTGCGGGGGAGCGCAACCAGCTTAACTTGCTTCTCCAAGCTGCCGCGTAGGTTCGTCCGACCAACTCCGAGGCGGTATTCGCTCATCGTCAACGTTTGGGCAACGGTACGCGGTTCCCTTGCAAGCCGATTGGCCCGATCTCATCGCTACTCCCGCCGAATGCCGCCAGGTCCCTTCTGTCGCCTTGACCTAGTGCTTCGAGACGGCAAACCGGCCGGCTTGCGCCCAACTCAGTAACTACTCGAAATCGATTGAGGGCGTTTGCACGCACCGGATGCCCGTTGGTGCTCACTCTCGTCAATAACGCTCTATTTAATTCAATGTGTGCAGCCAGCCGTGGGTCTGTCGGCCTTGTCGCCCGGGCTTGACGAAACTAACAGTACGTGTAAGTTATAACTCTCACTTACTGGAAGTTCCGCATATGGCGCGTCCTGGTCGTTCTGCTGCAGAAGTCTTTACCTCTCGTGAGATCGCCGTAGCCGCTGGCCTACCCGCGCGTAACTTCGCGCTGCTGGTGGACCAGAACCTTGCCCCTCGCCCGTGTGGCGATGGATTGGGAAAGGCCGGTCACCGAACCTACAACAGCGCCGGCTTAGGGCATGCCGCCTTAGTCGGTGCCCTGCATCTCGCCGGATTTGAGTTGTTGGTGTCCGCTCGGTTAGCGGCCGCATTTGCGGACGATTATGGGGCGAGCTATGGCAAGTTGCCCTCGAACCTCAATGCCTATCTCTACGGTGAATTGAATCCAGACAAAGGGCTACCTTGGGGGGAGATGCCGAAAGATCTGCCCCTCGATTTTGAGCAAGACTATTGGCTGCACTATCTGCTGCGCAACCGATCCACGATTTATAAGCGTGGGATTGCAATCCAAGGTGATTGCATCATCGAGATCGCCGATCACGCGTTTGTGCTAACGCACTCCCTTGGATTGAAAATCAAGATGCATTCCCCCGTCTCGCGAGAGGGCCTGCCAGCAAATCCTGACTACAGGATTATCGGCCGAGGGACGTCTGCACGCATCGTCCCCATTCATGAGGAAGTCAATAGCGTCGACTTCCAGATCGACCCGCGGTCCGCCGAGAAGATGCGGCAGCTTGAGCGTGAATATCTCGACGGTCGGAAAGACGCAGTGACGATCGTCCAAATCAATCTGTCACTCGCGATCCGCAATGCCTTCGACCGATTGCAGGATGATCGCGAGAAGAAGGCGGCGTAGCGAACAGAAGAGCCACTACGGCCGCCTAGCATGGAAGGGGGGACGAATGATCCTGACCGATAACGAGACCAAGGTTGATCTCCTCAACAATGAAGCGATCGCGGCGCCGTAGGATCAAGCTCTTCCTGTTCAAGCGCCTTTGCCTCATCTGTACAAAGCCAGCGAGCAAGATTGCCGATATCACCGGGTCTGGTGGCAAGCCGTTGTAGGCCTTGGCGCGATTGCAACGACGCCCCCATCTCCAGGGCAAGTGGTGGCTGCATTTTATGTAACAACATTGGAATGCCGAACGCGTCCTCGAGATGTGCGGCAATACGAACACCGCCCGCATCAATATCGCCCCAATGATAGATGGGCGCATCGGTGAGGCTCCGCGCCGCTTTTACCAAATGCACCATGCTTGAAAGAACGTCTCGCGCCGGAAATCCGTCGGTCAGTAAGGCGAGATAGCACCCCCCGATCTCCGTGCAGTAGCGCCAGAAACTGGTCGGGTTCTCGATGGTGATGATGTAGTCGACTGACTTCATCAACGTTGCTTGCTGGGCCGCTGCCCATGGCAAGCCAATGAACATCTCCCCTGTTCCCTCGATCGTAAGGGCGTCGGACGACAAGCGCAGTGGGCCCTTCACCTGAAGGAGGTGAGCCCGCCGGACGATGCCGGAGGCCTCCAGAATTTCCCGTGACTCGTCACCAGCCAGTCTCGCGTTCCGCCGCTTGAGCAGTTGGGCGACACGGCCTTCGGATCGCTCCAAAGCCTTGCTATCTTTCACGGCGCGACGGGAAAAAGTTCGATGATCGACGTCGCGCCCCGCAAGATGGACGATCCCATGAGCCAACCGCATTACCGTGATGAAAGTGTCCGCTTGGGTGGGCGAAAGGCCAAGATAGCTCTTATTGCTCCTCCAGGCTGCAATCGCCTCACGCTCCACCTCCGCAAAAAACGGATCTTCCAAAATATCGGGGATCGTCTCGCCGATTCTCCGGCGCGCCACGTCGGCAATCTCGCCGGCCGGTGAACGCACAAGGAATCGGTACAATTTGTCTGCGTCGACAAGCCGAACGCGCGCGAACTCGCCGGTGAAACGACCGAGCCGCGCCTGTTCAAGGGCGATCCCGCCTGCCCGCTCCGCATCGTGCAGGACACGATGAAACTCGTCTTGCGCAGCCGGCCCGCCGATCCGGGTGTAGTCGATCGTTTGAGTGATATCGCGCGCTCGCGCTCGCGGTGCCTCGAAGCGGTCGAGCAGCAGGTTTAGCAGCGCCTCACCCGTAAGCCCCCTACTCGGCCGCATCTTCGCTTTCATGCTGCACACGCTCCTCGAAGAAGGAACGCGGCTTATGCATGGGGTTCTCCCCACGCAGGAGCTCATGGGCGGCGGGATGGAAATGCTGAGGGGTAGCCTGAATGGCGCGGCCGCGACGAATGATGGAAATCAGGGTATCGAACGTCTCCTGATAGAGCGCCTGATGGGTCTTCGGTGCGGCCATGACAAGCTGGAGCCCCAGGCTGTGGTAGAACCGGATGATCTTGTAGATGTTGTCCGGATCGAGCTTCTCGAACGCTTCGTCCATGAGCAGAAGCGCCGATTGCGGCGGTGCCTCTTTGGAACCACCGAGATGGTTGTGGTAGGCCGACGCCGACGCGACACCGAGACAAATGTAGAAGGGCACGAACTTCTGGCCACCGCTGGCCTTGCCCCGCCGCTGCTCGAGATCAGAGATCTTGCGATAGCCGTTGTCCGGATCACAGATGTCGATACTGAAGCGAAAGTAGTTCCGATAGTCCGCCAATTCATGTAGCCGGCGGCGGTGGGCAGAGTCGTCGCTGTTCTCGAACGTGAGCATGTCGATCAATTCCTTGATCTTCACCTGATCCGGATCACTGGGGTTGGGATTACTCTGCATGAGAGCCGTGGCTTTGGGCGCCACAATATCGAGGCGGTCGATCAGATAGCGAATTGTCTCCTTGTCCTGGTCCCGCTCCCGACGGATCTGATAGGCCTCCCCCATGAAGACGCTGCCGCGTAGCGCACGGTTCAAGTCGTCCTTGGTGCGCTCAACGGAATCGATGTTGCTGCTCAGACGACTGAGAAAGTCGTGGACCATGGTTTCGACGAGGGCCAAGACAGCCTTGTCCACCTGGTCCTTGAAATTGCGCAGCACCGTCTCGGTAAGATGTCGGTGGCGTAGGTTGATCCAATCGTAGAGCGTGCTGGTGTGCTCGCTTTCAATGATTTGCGTCCATTCAAATCCCGGATGGTGATCCGGATTGGCCTGAACATAATCTTGCACGGCCGCCATCAGTCTGCTGACAGCACTCCGTTGACTCGCTCGCTTGTCCTTGCGGAGCGCTTCAAAGTAAATGCGTACCTGGGCCGGATGATCACGGGCCGCTCGTTCCTTCCTATAGCTGGCACGCGCACGCCCAACAAATCGCTCCAGACCGACCGGCGGATCATGCCTCGGCCGACGCAGCTCGAGAGTGGGGAAGGCCTCGTACGCCTGGGTCGCCGCCTGCTTGCGCACGTCGGTGTTGGTGTTCATTGCGCCTCGTCGTTGACCTATCTTGTCTATCAGCTCTCTTTCCTTGGCGTTCTCGTCACGCTGTTCTTGCTGGTAGGCCTTCAGGAGAGCCTCGCTCTCCCGCTTTTCTTCCATCACCCCCTGAGGCAATTTGGCTTCGAGTTCCGCGATCAACACAGCCTGCCGCTTGCTCTCGGCCTCTGCGGCTTCCATTTTTCCTAGGATGCTGAGCGCGTCAGCCCGGTTGACGACAAGCACTGTGTCGGCGCGCCGAAGCGCCTCGAGCACCGCCAGAAGACGTGTCTCCTTATCCTTTGCCGCGCGCAGTCTGGGTTCCAATTCCTTTTGCTCCAGAGTCAACTGGGCCAATTGCTGATCGCGAACAGATTTGCCCAACCGGGGAATCGCCTGGAGACGCCGGTACTCGATGCCCCGACCGTGGGCGTACTTCCCGTCCATCGACGCGGCAAGATCGCCCTTGCGAATGTCGCTTGCCGACCGGGCACGAACGATTCGGCCTAATCGAACGTTGAGAAAGGCTCGAGCATAGCTGTTGTCCGTCGTCACCACCTCAGCCAGCGTTCCGGATCGAACGACCTGGTCCTGGGATGTAACATTTTCCGACTGAACGAGTTTGGTGCGCGTGGCTTTGTAGTTGGCGTCGAAATGTCCATAGGCCCGATCCATGTATCGCGGTTCCACAATCACCGCGTCCACCCAGTCGCCGAGAACCGATTCGACGATTGCTCGCCAGGGGGCAAAGTCCGAAGCGACGTCGGCCACCTCTGACAGACTGTGAGCCGGTACGTTCATGCGCGCCATATCGGCCAGGAAGTCCTGCGTCTCCTTCGACATGTAAGTACCGCCCGAACGCAAGTTCTTGAGTTGCCGTTCGACGTCCTCAGCCGTTTGGGCCAGGCGAGCCTTCTCCGCGGTAGCGCTCTGATAGAGCCCTTCGACGTGGCCTCGCGCGTCTCCCAAAGGTGGCAGCGCCGCAATCGAGCGCGCCATCTCGCGTGGTGACTTTGGCCAGTCCGCGCCATAGTCACCGACCACGCCCGAAGTGAGATTGGCCTGAACAAGTCCCGCAACCGCCGGGAAGGCAGTAGCAGGAAAGACCGCACTTACCCCCGCCTCGCGCAGGGCTTTCAATGCATCAAAGATCGGCTTTGCCTCGATATTGCCCGTCCTGCGAACAGCATCTTGACGATCCTTCTCAGCCTGAGCTTCCTCAACCTGCTTGTAAGCTGGCGTGCCATTTATCTGCTGTTTCAGCGCACCCAATCGGAGACGGGTGGATTCGATGCTGTCGACGAGTGTTTCTTGATAGGCTTGGGTGCTGGTGAGCTCTTCCTGCATCTTGGCAATTTCCTGGCGCTGCCGGGAAATGACCTCGCCGTAGCGATCATATTCGGCGCGGTGCTCCCCATAGGTCCACATGCGCACATTGAACTGGTCTTCCATGACGCGTTCCGACAGCGAGCGGATAGCATCGACGACTTTGATTTCGGCCTCGACGCGCGCGATCTGCTTCTGCATGTCGCGCCAGGTGGCATAGCGCGCTTGGAAGGTCTCGATCTCGATGGGAATCTCATCGAGCAGAAACCGCTTCACGAAGTCTGTGACGCTGGTGATCTGGGCAATGTCGAAGGACAGGGCCTGCCGCATGGCGGCGCGCGCCCGATCGGGGTCGAGCTGAGTGCCGCGGGCATTGGCATTGATGATCGCATAGAGTTGCCGCAGAAAGGCGCGGTTGCTCTGCCGTTGGAAGGTGTGAACCGTATTGCCCTTGCGGCGCTGCTCGTCGAGAAAGCTCGACCATGCTTTCTCCTTGAAGCGGTCGGGACTCCCTTCGATGAATTCATTAAAGTGAAGAATCTTGTCCTCGACGATGAACAACCCAAGGACGGATTCCTCGTTGACCGACTCCTTGGCTTCGAGACAGACGCCGGCAGTGCATCGGCGAGAACCGTCCGCCGCTTCAAAACCCAACGCAATGTACGTCAGGCAAGCGTCGCGCTGGTAGCCCGCGCCATCGTCCAAGAGGCCCAAGCAGGCTTCACGAATCGTTCTGGTGCTCCGGCCGCCTTCCGAGACACGGCTATTGAGATCGAGATAGCGCCTGTTCATCCCCGTCATCACGATCTGGATCGCGTCGAGCAGGACCGACTTTCCCGAACCGTTGCCGCCCAGGAAAACGGTGTGACCTCGCCCCTCGATCGGGAAGTCCTGGGCATAGAGGTAGAAGTTCACAGCCGCGATGTTACGGAGCACGAACAGGGGGATCATCGCGGCGTCCCCGGCGGCGCGTCTGACTCGGCGAGGTCGCCTGAAGCAGGCTCTTCCTGCTCGTCGCTGTCTTTGTTGTGGGACGACCCGGCCCACGCCTCCAGGCGGGCCAAAAAGGATTCGTCGACTGCTTCGGTAATGGTCGGCCGGATCGTGATATCTGCCGCCACCTGAAGGGAGTGTGTCTGATCGAACGTAATCAGGCCCTGGCGCTTGAATGTCGTCAGGATCGCGCGCAATTCACCGGGCTTAAGGCTCCGTGATCCCATGGACGAGAAGACCGTCTGGATTTCGTCCTCGTCCACGAGGATTTCGGCGGTAGAATTGACGAAGTAGCCCTTTTCGGCGCCTTCATTGTAGAGAAGGCGCAGACACAGAAGGACGATCGTCTCCTGCGTCGGCACCCGCATGTTGTTGAAGGCCGCCGGGCTGACGTACCCGACATAGCCCCACCCATCATTGAAGATGAAGCGAAAGCCGAAGCTCGCGAAGAGATCCTTGAAGTAGTCGAGGTTGCCGACGATACGGTCGAAATGGCTGCCGCCTCCCGGATCCCCGCGCGTGATGAATTGACGGTAGAGCAGACGGTTGGCCGTCTCCGTCAACTGCTCGGCGGTGACATTGGGGTCCTGGTTGGCCTGGCGCGCCGCCCAGCGCGAGACGATCATTGCCCGTCCTCCTTGCGGCGGATGAGGAGGCGCGGCCCGGTGACAAACCGGCTCTGTTTCGCCGAAGTCCCCTTTCGAATCTCCAGCCCGGGTAACGAACCGATCGAGCCGCTCCGGATTTCGTAAAGAACTGCCACATCGCGGGCGGTTTCCGGCACGAACTGGTCGAGATCGAAGAAGCCTTCGGATGTCGCCAGCGTCCGCAGCCGTGCCGCGACCACATTCGGTGTCACGTCCATGGCGGCAACATAGGAGTCTAACATGTTCTCACGCAGGAGATCGGCTGGATCGATCGTCGTGGATCGGCGCAGCTGCGGTTCGACCGGTTCGCGGGCCCTCTTCGGCAAGGCGAGCGTTGCCGTTGAATAGGGCACCGGAATATCGACCAGAGGCGTAACGCATGTAGCATTTCCCGCATCGAGCTGAGCAAAAGCAAGGCGAATAGCGTTTCGAAGCGCTTCCTCGCGAACGTTGCGGGCGGTTTCCTGATAGCGCACCGTCGTGGCGATCCGACGTTCCAGCTTGTGCGAGAACCGATCGATCAGATCGAGCTTTTCGCCCAAACCTGCGAACACGTCGCGTATCCGGGTGAGATCCTGCAGGATCTGCGCTCGCGCAGTGGCGACATCACTGGCGAGCGCCTGATCGGCGAGGGCGACGGCGGCACGTGAGACCTGCCCCTCATCATTCATGAACCGTTCGGTATTGGTCTGAATGCTGCGCTGGAAACGCATCGGATTGTAGGCAGATGCCTTGAGGGCACGATAGTTTTGCAGAAGCAGCTTCTCTACGAAGCGATCCATGAATTTCGTCAGCAGATCGGCCAGGCCGTCAGACCGCATCAGATCTTCCTCGATGCGGTGGAGCGACGTGACCACGCCGTCGATCGAGCGCCGCAGCTGCACGGCCTGGCGGCGTGCGCTGGCGATGTTCATGACTTTGCCGGCGGGATCTTGATAGGCAGCGAGAATGCCACTGTCGATGAGACTTGATTCGGCCGAAATATCGACCTTGAGTTCTTCCTTTAGCGTGATGAGGGCCGACAGAAGAGCATGGGCTTCCCGCGACATGTAAACTTCGACGGTCCGCCGATTCGTGACCTCCAGGAGCCAGCCATCCTCGCGCAGGCGGGCGTAAAGGAGATGCTCTGCTATTTCTGCCGGGCCGACTGCATCGGCGTCATCGGCCGGCGGTGAGTAATCCGGATTGTCGAGCACTTCGCGGATCACCTGGAGGACTTCCGCCCTCTTGGGTGCGAACGCGAAATCGTCAAAAAACTGCTCGAACAGGCGTTCCAGGACGGCGACGTTGCGGACGTGCGCCGACGCCGACAGCGCCCGGAACAGCGTAAACGGAATGACATCAAGTAAGCTCATCGGCCGACTTCCCACCGGACGCTTGGTTTGTTATATCATAAGTTAGCACAAACAAATAAATACGTTTCGGATGCCCCGTCCCCAGAAATACACCGATTCCGACATCGCCGCCGCCATTCAAGCTCTTGCCGCTGCAGGCGAGGATTTGAACCCGATGCGGGTGAGAATGCGCCTGGGCGGCGGCAATGTCCGACGCATCAAGGCCATCCTCGCCGATCGCCCGGATGCTGTCCCCCCTCCCCACGGCGATCCGACGGCACTTCCAGAGGCCTTGTCCCGTGAGGTTCAGCTCCTTTTCACGGAGATCTCCCGGCAGATTGCCGATTTGGCGCAGAAATGCTGGGAGGCCGGCTCGGTTGAATTCACGAACCATGCCCGACGCGACAGCGATCGGCTGCGCCAGCAGATCGCCGGCCTCGAAACCAGTCTGGCGACTTCGACCGACCTCGTCGCCCGGCTCGAGAGGCAAGGTGAGGAAAAGGATCGGGCACTGGACGGCCGCGGCGTCGAAAACGCCAAGCTTGTCCAAACCTGCGAAGGATTGCGCGCCGCCTTGCGCAACGCCGAAAGCGACCTCCGAGCCTCTCAACGAGTCATAGACAACTTTGAGCGCAACCAGGGCCAGGATCGGGAGGAGATCCGCGCTTTGCAGAAGCGTATCGAAGGGCTGGTCGGCGAGATTGCGGTATTGAAGGCAAAATCGAGCGCTTCCAAACCTCCGAAGGCTGCGTCCTCCCGCCGAAAAGTCAGCTGAGACCGACAGGGGCCCGCGCGCGCTCACGTCGCTGCGTTGATTTGCCCTCTGTGGCGGCATTGTTCTCGTAAAAGCTGCTGAACTTCACATGCTGCTTCAACGAGGCAGGCCTGTAGGCGCCCGAGTCAGCACATTGCAAAACCGCCTCCAGGCGAAACCGTTCTTCGACGGTCGGGTGAACGACGGCTTCCTTGTTGATCGGACGCGGCGCTGCCTTCCAGCCCAACCCGGTCGTAAAGCGGCGCAGCCATCCCGGAATGAGGCTGTCCAGCACATCCTGCATCCCGGCAACCTCGCAGTGCTGGAGACCGTCGGCGGCCGGAAAGAGCTGAAGGGGAATGCCAACCTCGGACGTTCCCGTGAGGCGAATGCCGCGCACCATCACGGGCCCGATCTTGAGACCGTCAGGAACTCCAACGGCTTCCTCGATCATCCAGCCCAGCGCCACATCCGAGAGACGCGACTCTGTCTCTGGGTAACTCCCTCCGATGTCGGAGTGATTACCGGCGAACCAGATCTGTTTGAAGGTCGGGATGCCGCTACGCTCGCTCTCCATTTCTGCCGTGGGCCCCCAGGGAACGCGGGCAAAGTCTTCCCGCGTTTCGTCGATCGCGTTTGCCGAGCGTGCATACCCTACAAATCGACTGAGCAGGCGGTCGAAATGGTCACCTTTCCATTCGGCAAGATGACTGGATCGATCACCAGGATTCGGAAAATCCTTGATAACCTTCCTGACGGACTTTCGCTGGCGCCAAAACATGAAGGCCCCGCCAAGAAAGGCGGCTGCCGCAACCAGCGCCAGCACCGACCACCAGAAAGCAAATCCAAAAAGGAAGAGAATGCCGGCTATTGCCAGAGAAGGAATCGTAGAAAGGACGGCTGCGAGCATGCCCGCCCCAATCACGAGCGACACCTTGATGGCGATCGCCAGCGCCCCTTTGACGCCGAGCGCCGCAACCGTGTCGAACACACCGATGAAATAGGGCGCTGCGTCGGAGCGATGGGCTTCACCGGATTCGTGGTCGGCGCCATACTCGGCACGGAATCTCCGTGCGAGTTCCAGGCGTTCATCCTCGAACCTGGCGCGCGGATGGCCCGCACCATGCTCGAGCACGTCATGAACCGCCTCGTGAGCAATGTCGCGGATTGATTTTCTGAAACGCTGCAACGGCTGGTCGCCATGCCGGGTGGGCACCCCGCAGAGCATCAGGAGATTTGCGATGCTGCGTACGGTATAGGCGCCGCGGCTGAATCCGAAAAGGAAGATCCTGTCGCCGGGCTCGTAGTGGTTGATCAGAAATTCGTAGCAGTCGACGATATTCGTCGTGATACCGCGCCCCGATACCGAGGCAAGGGTCTTTTGTGTCCAGCGTACCAGGCCAGTCATGCCCGTTGCCGTCGTCTCGGTTCCCAGACCAGGATCGTAGAATGCCACCTGATCCCTTGGGTCGATGATGGTTTCAGGGCTTACCCTGCAGGCACGATACATCTTGTAGATGTTGCTCATGCGTTGTTCGGCACGTACGCCGCCGTCCTGGCCGGTCCCGTCGGAGAAAACAATGATGTTCTTGCTCAAGGCTTTCTCCCAAGAAGGAACACTCATCCGCTGCAGGCTCGCCCAGGACCGGTCATCTCAGTCGATGGTGAACGAGGGCTGGTAGGTCTTGTGTGCCCGGCGGTCGAAGTCGAACTCATAGACGATACAAGGGGCAATGCCCTGATGGTGCTGGCCGAGAAAGAACATGAGACTGTTTGGGCAGGCCGCAAAGATGTGGACCACAGCATCCGGATCAGCAGCCTTCACCGCCCGCAAGCAATTGGACACCTGTTCGGCGAGGACGGAGGCGTGTTCGCCGCCGACGATGCTTTGCTGGCCCGGTCCGGCGGGCATGGCAAAGGAAATCACCTTGCCCACGTCGGGTAAGTTGGCGGCGATATAGGCTCGCACCTGAGGGGCCACCGGTTGAGACACGCTGATCGCAATGGCGATCTCGTGGCCGCAACTCTCGAGGGATTCCTCAGCGACCTCGAACCGCGCCCCTTTCTCCGCCGACCCGTCGTCAGCGCGCCATACGCGCGTACCCACGCGTCCTTTCTGAACGAGATGCGTTTCCACACCCGACTTCAAATCAAGGACGCTGCCCGCGAGAAAAGCGATCGACGCGTGGGCATCCAATATCAGACGCAGTTTTGCACTCCGTCTCACCGAATCCCTCAGGAACGCTTCCACCTTCGGCCTGATGTCGCGCTGCCATTCCCGATCGTCGCGCAGGTAGCGCTGGCGGAACTCGGCCGTGAGCAGAAGTGTGTCTTCCGGCGCCGCGCCGACGATGTCGGCGGCGATGCCGAGGAAGCTCCGGATCGCGATCGGCAAGAACGGATCTAGAACGGCTGGCGGCTCGGCCAGCAGGCCTTCCTCCCGGCACAACCTCAAGAACAATTCGCGGGTCAGGGTGTTCAGCCCGCGCACCTTCAGCTGACGTGCCAGCTCGTCGTAGCGGAAATCAGAAGCTGCAGCGCTGCAGGCCAGCAAGCCGACGACCTGGGCCCTCAGATTAATTTCGGTACGGAGTTCATCGAGCGACCGATGGCCTTCGAACACACGCAAGCCCTGGACGACTTTCCGGAGCTCTTCGTCGGACGCCAGCTGCAGATGCTCCCGCCAACCTTTGCGCACCTTGCCCATGCGGCTCTTGTCGGTTGTGCCATCGAAGAGGCGTTCGATCAGAAGTGTCTTGTCGTGACCGGAGACGAGGTCGGCGAGAGGGTCGCCGTCCTTGATCCGGTAGGTGGTCAGGAACGTGAAATGCGCTCCGGCAGGCGCCGTCGCAAGCGCCTGCTGAAGACGCTGCAGCAGCGAAAAGGACTGCGCGCCGATGAAGGCAGGGTCGGCAAAGTCCTCGAAGCCAAAGCGGCCCCCGGTTTCGACATGCCATTTGACCTGGTGATACTCCGCGGGCACCCGCTGGGGTCCGGACCGGGCGACCGGCGGGTCATACTTGACGACAACGTCGTCGAACGCCTTGGGCCCGTTGGCCTCGAAGGTGACCTCGATGACACCTGAAAGCGGGTCTAGCAGGTTGAACGCGTTCTGCCAGAAGATGCGGGACTGGTAGTTGTCGCCATGCCAGCGCGCCTTCACCGCATCAGCCATTTCCGGTCTCCACCGTCAATCCCAGGATCCTCCGCCAATACATCATGACAGCGGAAACTTGGGGCCGAACAGCGCACGCCAAGCCTTCAGCGCTTCGCCATTTCGCCCCTGCCGGGCGTGGTCGATGGCGATCGAGGCCTCGCGGCTTGCCGCCTGCAGAAGCGCACGGCCTCGCTGCTTCTGCTTGGCATCCATGCCATCGCTGATGGGTGGTCCCAGCCTCGCCGGGTCCGGCCACGCCTCAAGGATGCGGTCTGCCAAGGTCGCGAAGAACGCCTGGATCTCGTAGTCGAAGCGGCCCTGCCAGTCGCCGTAGAGGCATTGCAAGGCCATGACCTCGATCAGGAAGGACGGCTTGACGGGCTTCACGTCACCATGGCGCGGGTTGTTGTTCCAGTACTTGACCATCCGGACCAACCCCTTCCATTCGCTGGAATAGGCTTGATGGGCGGCGGTCGCCTTTTCCGCGTGGGTCTCGGGGTTGGTCTTGATCCACGCGCCCTTGTCGGCATCAGGAATCTCATAGTCCTCGGCGGCGGCATAGGCCGGTACCGCGTCGACGCTCATCACGCGATAGTCGGTGTTGTCGTCGGCATCGACGATCACGCCGAAATCGACATTGACCGAGCGGCCCTGCTTGCGGACGGCGGCCTTGCCGTACTTCTTGACCAGCGCGTCGTAGAAGTCGCCGAGCACGATCGACGGGGCCATCGACCGATAGTCCTTGCCCGACTTTTTGAGGACGAAGAAGATGTCGATGTCCTTGAGTGGCTTGGTCTTGGTGTGCCGGGCATAGGAGCCGGTGAGGAAGCTGCGCTCGATTCCGAACTTCGTGTCGAGGTAATCACGCACTTCGGTGTGGCGGGCCGACGCGTTGGCCTGCTCCTTGTCATTGAGCTCGAGCCGGCTCTTGAATTTCCGGAAGGCTTCGTTGACGGTCATCATCCCGCTTTCCTCCAGTAGGCGGCACTGCCGCCCAAGCCGTTATGCTCGATTGTGGTGCCGAGGCTGTGACGAACGAACCCGGCGGTGGACCGCAACGAGGCGGAGCCCCATCCGACAACATCCGGCCGGCCAGCCTTGGTGCGCAGGATGAGGCGATAGCGGGCCTGGCTGGGCCAAAGACCGGCTTTCAGGATGTGGTACCTGATCTGGTCAGTGTCGGTCCAAAAGTTGCCGTCGCCGGCGGCGCCGTAGACCACATCGACGTCCCAGCGGCCCACCAAGGCGTCCGTCTTCGGGCTGTAGACCTCGAGAACGACGCAGGTGAGGTGACCGGATGCCAGCCACGTCTTCAGCGCCAGCATGTTGGTTGTCCAGTCTTCGACCAGCTGCGTCGGATCGAGGCCGCTGAGACGAATGATGTCCTTGAAGCTCTTCAGGATGTTGTCGGCCACGTAGGTGACCGAATGGGTATAGGAGTAGACGGCGACGCTGGTCATGATCCGAGAAATCCCTTGGGATCGAGTACGAGGGCCTGCGCCCGCGCCGGCTGTACGTCCGCCGCCTTCGCAACGTCAGCGTCGAGATCACGGGCCGTGATGCGGTCGCTGTGCTTCTTCAGGGCCCCTTGGACCCAGGTGAGGTCATCGGCGAGACAGGGCAGCGAGACGCGCCAGTCGCCCTTCAAGGGATCGAAGCCCAGCGCATCCTCGTTGGCGTCGGAACTGTCGATCGCATCGTCGTCAAAGAGGCAATGGATGCGGGTGCGAGGGCCGTCGCAGGTGGCGACGATGGCCGCGTCCTTGGGCGCCTGGTCGGTGATCACGCTGGCGGCGACGCCGGCGACGGCGAGCAGTTCGGTGCGGGCAGCGCCTGCTTTGCCTTGCGTCAACAGGTCGACGATGGCGTGCCACGTCTGCATCGCATCACGATGCGGCGTGCTGCGGAAGGTGCGGCGGGCAACGGTGGTCATGGCGCCTTCCCTCCCAGTGCACGGCTGGCTTTGGCGGCACGCGCCGCCGCCAGCAGGTCGCCCATCGTGACCTGCCCGGGGTTCATGGCGGTCTGCGGCGTGCTGGCGAGCGCATTGGCGACCATCTTGCGGATGGTGCGGCCGTCGAGGCCGACGCACTCGGTGGCACACTGCTCGAATTGCGGCGACGCGGGCAGCTTGGCAATCGGCGGGAAGGTCTTGCCCAGGCCGTCCAGGCAATCCTTCAAGATCTGGCTGCAAGCCTCGTGATCGGGCAACGGCACCTGCATGACCAGATCGCAGCGGGAAGTGAAAGCACCATCCACCGCCTGCGGGAAGTTGCTCGTCGCGACGAAGAGGAGGTTGTGATGCGACTCGGCGAGGGCATCGAGCTGAACCAGGACGGCGTCCGTCGCGCGGTGGACATCGACGGGGTTGGCATCGAAGCTCAGCTTCGACCGGTCGGCGGCGAGCGTTTCCACTTCATCGAGCAGGACGATAGTCGGTCCAACGGCGGCCGCCTCGGCAATCGATTGCGAGAAGAGGTCGGAGACGGCGCGCTGGGTCTTGCCCATGGCCGCGCTCGTCAGCATGTGCGGCTCGACCTCCAGCAGGCGAAACCCACCGCCTTGGAATGACTCCGCCGTGCGATGGGCGAGGCCGCGAGCCAACGAGGTCTTGCCGGTACCGGGTGGTCCGACCAGGAGGATGACGCCATGCAGCGGGATGACCGAGCGGTCGACCTTGCCGCGCAGCGTGAAGTTCAGCATCGCCTGCGAGAGGAGCTGCGTCTTGAGGCGCTCTTCCAAGATGATCGAACGCCAGAGCGCGCCCAACTCGGGGTCCGGCAAATTGCGGATCCGCTGGATGCCCTTGGGCCGGTCCAGATCCCCTTGCGGCACTGCTGAAATCCTACGCATTCATCGCTCCCCTCATGCCCGCCTTCCCTCGATGGTCCGGCCCTTCACCCCACGTGAAGGACCCGTCTTCCGTCAGCCCTTGGGCGGATTGGGATCCCGCCCGTGGCTATCGCTCTGGGAAATGCGGCCGTCCCGGTTGTGGATTCGCAGCTCCGTCCTCTGGTTACGGCTGATCTGCCGGCCCTGGTCGACCGCCTGCTGCTTGGTGTCGAAGTGGCCGGAGGCACGCCCGGCGCCGCCGCGCTTGACATCCCAGCCCCCGGCGGCGCTAGGTACTATATGATGTGATCTTGGTCCGCGCTTACCCGACATATAGCATTTTCCCGAATATCTGTTAGTAAAAATATGCCTACTCCGAACGTAACCTGGGGAGCCAGGGGCGCGTTGTCAAGGAGGGAAAGTATCTCTACTCTGAACTTTCAGAGTAACCGGGCATTAAGGAGAACCGAAGTGGGTACGCCGCTAGGCGAGAAAATCCGCGAACTGCGTAAAGAGAGAAAGTACACGCTCGACAAGCTGGCCGAGCTGTCGGACTCGAGCAAAAGCTACATCTGGGAACTGGAGAACAAGAACCCTCCCCGCCCCTCGGCCGACAAGATCGCGAAGATTGCTGCCGCCTTGAGGGTGACCGCCGACTACCTCATGGACCCGACGGAAAACCTGAAAGTCGAGGACGCCACTGACAACGCGTTCTTCCGCAAGTACCGAAAAATGGACGTCGCCACCAAGGACAAGATCAGACGAATGGTCGATCTCCTGGGCGACGATGAATGACGAAACCGTTCTCTCCCGAGCGATGGGCCTTCGAGATCACGCATGTCCTGAGCGCCGCCCTGGGAGCCGACCGGTTTCCGATTGACATCGCCGAGGTCGCCCGCGAATACACCGCCCAACGCTTCCGGGACGATCCCATTGTCAGCGTGCTGGGCAATGATCTGCCCGGTTTCGACGGCGCGCTGTTTCGTGCTCCGGCCGGCCGGCGTGGGTGGGGCATCATCTACAACAACCGAATTCGATCGAAGGGCCGGATTAACTTCACGCTCGCCCACGAATTCGGGCACTACCTTCTGCACCGACTCGCCTATCCCCAGGGAATGCGATGCGGGGAGCAGGACGTTGTCCGTTGGGATTCCGAGTACGGCCAGGTAGAGCATCAGGCGAACGTCTTCGCGGCGAATTTCCTGATGCCGCTCGATGATTTCCGGCGACAGATAGCGGACCGGGCGAAGGTCGATCTCGACCTGATCGAGCACTGCCGCGACCGGTATCGCGTATCGCTGATCGCCACCATGTTGCGCTGGCTCAGTTACACGGAGAAACGCGCTGTTCTAGTCGTCTCGCGGGATGGCTTCATCCTCTGGGCCCGCTCGAGCACGCCGGCACTGAAAACCGGCGCCTTCTACCGGACGTCTGCCGGACCGATCGAAATTCCAGCCACCTCGCTCGCGGTTCAACAAGACCGGGTGGTGGATGGCCGCGGCACTGCTGATCATGATCCCGGCGTTTGGTTCAACGAGCCGGTCCGTGAAATGACCGTGGTGGCCGAGCAATACGACTTCGTCATCAGCTTATTGCTGCTGCACGATGACGGGAGGAGTTGGGTCCTCGGCGAGGAGTCCGAGACGGACACGTATGATCGGATGACCCCCACAGCTCGTCGGCGCGACTGGTAGCACCGCTCCAAGCCTCAAGATCAATGCATTGCGCTCTTCGGCGGAGGTTAAGCTGGGTGGCGGTACGCTGTGGCAGCTGCGCCAGGCGCTCGCGGCAGCGGAGAGCGAGATCGAGGGCGGGCTCAGCTCGCGGGTCTTGCATCGAGCGGCAAACTTCTACTCTTGGTCATTTTATCTCATGTTTCCATCACTTAGCAAGAGCGCATTTTGTTCTCGTGGCGCTCGGATTGGCCGCGGAAGCACTGCGGAAGCAGTCGGACGCGTGTTGTGGCGTAGCGAAGCGCACTACATCGCAGCTTGGTTGTGACGCGGACCCGATGAAGTCGCGTCGCCACGATGCGCGCATTCGGTAGCCATCAAAGCCGAGCTGGGTTGGAAGGTCCGTCGTGACGCACCTTCGTTCTCGCCGTTGATCCGCTCGGCGACTTCGGCAGGGCGCATTTTCATCTTCGCCTTCGCATCCCGTGCGGCGTGAGGCAGGACTGAAGCGTGTGCTTGTCTGCAAAAGCGCAGGTCGCGCTCGACCGGAAGGCCAAGCTTGCTCTGCACGCTTTGCAGCTCCTGAAGCTGACGAAACCTCGCGCGCGTTGCATAGTCTTGCGCGCGGTCCCGATCGATTTTCCTCCGGCAGCTTTGATGCCATCCCAGCTAGACGGACTTTTAGGCCGCAACTGTAGCGGAGAAGTCGCCTCTTCTGACGCGAGCGTCAAGCTCCTCCTCTGTCGTTCCAGTCCCTGCGGGATGCGTTCTGCTCCCTGCTCCGCTTCCGCCGCGCCCGACACGAACGGTCCGGGCTCGCCGGCCTCAAAGAGATGGAGAAAACAAGAAATCGATCGTTCACCTCCGCCGCCGAGGGCGGCACGAGCTTTACGGGCGTCAGCGTCTACTGGCTGATGGTGTTCGCCATTCCCCCCGCAGCGCCTCGCGCCGCCGCGTGGTTCCCGAAACTTGAGCTTCCCGCCGATTACCGACCCAGGGGCGCCGCCGATCCGAACCGAGCGGGCGTCGGACTATAACGCCCGAGCAAGGTCGTCAGCAGGCCATTTCGTATCGGCACCTACCGGAACCGCAAAGGCAATGGATCGGGCGGTCGCGGTGAGCGGAGCGAGATACCGCGCAGCCGCTTGTTCCGGGGTCAGCGCCGAGCGTGCAAAGCGCAGTGAAAGGCTTCCAAGCACGCTGCGCGATCGCTGAATGGGAACCGCGATGCCCAGAACGCGGCTGGGGCGCTGCGCCATCGTAATGGCGTAGCCGCAGCGCCGGACGAGCCTGAGGCCTGCCTCGATGCCACGTACATTCTCCGCTGCGACGGCATCCGACTTTGATTCGACCATCAGGCCGCGGATCAAGCGTTTCCTTTCCTCGGCCGGGCAGAACGCCATATAGGCCTGTCCGAGTGCGCTTGCGAGAAGAGGAAAGGTGCGGCTGTAGGCAGCCTTCTCGAAGGATAGATGGCTCTCGGGTGTCGTGCTGTGCAGCACGACGACGACGCCGTCGCGTACCTTTCCCAATACCAGTGGCCAGCCATGATCGCGCGTGAAAGCGCTCATTGGCTCCATGGCGGCGTCGACCAGGCGATCGACAAAGCGAACGCCGCTCGCTAGGGACAGCACGCGCTCGGTGATGCGATAGCCGGCCCGTGGCCCGACATGGGCGACATAGCCCGCCGAGACGAGGGTTTGCAGCAGCCGCACCAGCGTCGGCTTGGGCAAGCCGGTGGCTTGGTGGAGATCGTCCAAACGCGACAGCGGACGCAAATTCAACGCTGCGAGGACGGCAAGCGCCCGCACGACGGGTTCGACGGCAGCGGCGGAGTGATTTGGCATTGCTATAATTTTCCGTAATACGGAATCATGAAAGATTCAATGAAGCAGGTCTGCCCTTATCTCCTAGGATTCCACAATTGCGGGAAAACGAAGCCAAGGAGGAAGTTGATGAAGTACGAGACGATCGAAGTGCGCAAGCTGACGCCGGTGATCGGCGCTGAGATCTCGGGCGTCGACTTGTCCAAGCCCCTGGGCAACCAGCAGTTCAAGGAGATCCACGACGCGTGGATGGAGAACTTGGTGATCTTCTTCCGCGACCAGGATCTCAGCGTGGAACAGCATCTCGATTTCGGCCGCCGCTTCGGCAAGCTGCACCTACACCCGGCCGCCCATCAGCCCAAGGACCACCCAGAGATACTGGTCATTAAGGCCGATGAGAATTCTAAGCGCGTCGCCGGCGAGGAATGGCATTCGGACGTATCGTGTGATCCCGAGCCGCCCATGGGATCGATGCTCTACCTGACCGAGGTGCCGCCCGATGGCGGCGGCGACACCATGTTCGCCAACATGTATCGCGCCTACGAAACCCTGTCTGAGCCGGTCCGAAAGATGATCACCGGCCTGACGGCCATCCATGATGGCAAGCACGTCTACGAGCGGCCCGGCTACCGCGAGGGCGCACAATATCCGCGCTCGGAGCATCCAATCGTGCGCACTCATCCAGTTACCGGCAAGCCGGCGCTGTTCGTCAATCGGGGCTTCACGACCCGAATCGTCGGAATGTCCAAGAACGAGAGCAACGCCATCCTGGAAATGCTCTATCGGCACATCGAAACGCCCGAGCTCTGCGTGCGGTTCAACTGGCGGCCGAAGTCGCTCGCCTGCTGGGACAATCGCTGCGCCCAGCATCACGCCCTATGGGACTATTACCCGCATCGCCGTGCCGGCCGACGCGTGACGATCTGCGGCGACAAGCCGTTCTACAAGGCGGCTGCCTAGCCGAACGGCTGCACTTCCTTGGCCGTCGGGGCGTGGCGGAGTCACGCTCGTTCATCACGAGTGGGCCTCCGCCGACGCTCACTCGTCGGCAATACCTTGAAAGGCTGCGGCTCGTCTTTGCCGCGCCACGCGGTCGGCTGTTGATGGGAGGCAGCGCAACGAAAGGTTGGCCATGCCGCAGGACGACAAGACCAGCATCGGGATAGTCGGAGCCGGAGTGAGCGGAATCGCGATGGGGATCCATCTCAAGCGCGCCGGCTTCGAGAACTTCACGATCTACGAGAAGGCAGACGACGTCGGAGGCACCTGGCGGGAGAACACGTACCCCGGCCTGCATTGCGACGTGCCGTCCCATCTGTACTGCTACTCGTTCGAGCTCAATCCCGATTGGAGCCAGACCTTCGCCGGCCAGCCGGAAATCAAGGCGTACCTGCAGCGTTGCGCCGACAAGCACGGACTTGCGCGACATCTGCAGTTGGGTACCTTGATCGAGCGTGCCTGCTACGACGAGGACGACGGTAGCTGGACGCTCTCGACCGGCGACGGCCGAACCGTCCAGCACCGCGTGGTGGTAAGCGCCACCGGCGGGCTGACCGCGCCCAACCTGCCGAAGATTGAGGGTTACGACGTCTTCAAGGGTCGCTGGTGGCATTCCGGCGCCTGGGACCACGGCCACGACCTGTCCGGCAAGCGGGTGGCCGTCGTCGGCAGCGCAGCGAGTGCGGTCCAGGTCGTCCCGCACGTCGCCGGCCTGGCGCGCCAGGTCTTCGTGCTGCAGCGGACGCCCAACTACGTATTGCCGCGCCGCAACCTGGCCTATCGTCCGGATCAAAAGGAGGAGTTCAAGCGGCCGGACACGCGAGCCCTCGGTGACCATCGACGATGGCTGTACCGCCGCTCCCTACGCTCTTACCAAGTGTTCAAGAAGAGCCCGGCGGCCCAAGTCTGGCTGCGCACCGCGACCTTGGATCACCTGCGGGCCCATATAAGCGATCCGGCGCTGATCGAGAATTTGACACCACGTTACACGCCAGGGTGCAAGCGCCTGCTGGTGTCGGACGACTACTATCCCGCGCTGACAAAGAAGCACGTGCAGCTCGTCGCCGCGGGTCTCGACCGCCTGAACGAGACCGGCTTAGTCGCGACGAACGGCTCGGCGTTCGACGTCGACGTCGTGATCTTCTGCACCGGCTACAAGCTTGGAGGGCGCGCCGAGGGCGGACCGGCGGTCGACGTGGTGGGCCGCGCCGGCCACAGGTTGCGCCACGTCCTCGGTGCGCGACCGCAGGCCTTCTACGGCGTCGCCATCCCGGGATTTCCCAACTACTTCACGATCTGCGGCATCAACGGCGTGGTCGCATATGCCTCAGTAACGTCGTCGGCCGAGGTGCATGCCGAGTACATCGCCCGCCGCATCCGCGACCTGACGCAGCGCGGGCTACGTTCCATCGAGGTCAAGAGCGACGTCGTGCAGCGCTTCAGCGAGGAGGCCCAGGCGGAGCTGCAGTCGATGAGCTGGGCGGAAAACTGTCCCAACTTCTACCGGGATTCGTCGGGTCGTATTCTCAGCTTCTACCCCGGCACGCTGGGACGCCTGAGGCGCGAGATGCGGGTACGCACGCTGGCCGACTACGACCTCGAGGTGGTTCGGCCATGACCCGAATGATCCATCTCACTGGTTTCATGCTCTACAGCCCGGCGCCGCACATGATCATGTCGTGGGTCTATCCCAGGGCAAAGATCCGGCACCAATGGCATGAGATCGAATACTGGTCGGAAATCGCGCGCACGCTGGAGCGGGGCTGCTTCGACATGATGTTCTTCGCCGATGGGCTCGGCGGCGGCACGAATCGCGCAAGCGTCCGCTACGCCATCCAGTTCCCGACCCACGATCCGCTGACGCTGATCCCCTATCTCGCGGCGGTGACCGACCGGCTCTGCTTTGCCGCCACGATGTCGACCACCTTCTATCCTCCCTACTTGCTGGCCCGAAAGCTGACCAGCCTCGACCACGTCACCAAAGGACGGATCGGCTGGAACATCGTTTCCTCGATCGCGTCGGGCGAAGCGCGCAACTTTGGCATGGACACCCTGCCGCCGCACGACGAACGCTACGATCGAGCGGACGAGTTCATGGACGTCGTGCAAGCCTTGTGGCGGAGCTGGGACGACGATGCGCTGCTGATGGACCACGAGAATGGCGTGTTCGCTGATCCTGACAAGATCAGGAAAATCGACTTCAAGGGAAGATGGTTCAAAGTCCAGGGTCCCCTGGCCGTCCAGCCGTCGCCGCAGCGCGTCCCGTATCTGTTCCAGGCCGGCAGTTCGGATCGGGGCCGCGAGTTCGCGGCCCGGCACGCCGAATGTGTGTTCGGGGCGGCGGCGGGTACGGCACGCATGCGCGAGCTTGTCGACGACATCAGGACGCGAGCCGCGCGGTATGGCCGGGATCCCAATCAGATCAAGTTCGTGTGGTCCGCGCAGCCGCTGATTGCCACCTCCGAGCATGAGGCGCGCAGCAGACATGCTGAAATCCGCGGACGGATTCCGCTAGAAGCGCAACTTGCCCTGATGTCGGCGCACTTCAACTATGACGTCAGCAAGCTACCGCTTCACGTGCCGATCCAGGAACTTGCGCTGAAAGTCGAGGGGACGCGCGGCATGCTCGAAAGCTACATGCGCGGAGATCCCACCGTCACCCTGCGACGCATCGCCAGCACGTATCTCTCGAGCAGCGACAACAGCCCTATGGTAGGAACACCCAAGCAGGTGGCGGACTACTTCGCCTACCTTATCGACGAAGGCGGCGGCGACGGTTTCCAGATCACGCCCTCGTACTATGCGCCCGACTTCTATGTCGACATCGTCGATCTTCTCGTTCCTGAGCTTCAACGCCGTGGGATGATGAGAACCGCGTACGGCAATGCACCGACTCTGCGCCACACGATGACGGAGTTCTGAGCGGCACGCGACGCCGATCCCGCCGTCGGGCACCCTTCACGTTCGTCACGGATTATGCCGCGGGGACCGACTATATGACCATCGAGACAGCCCCAACCGCCCGCCCCATGCTGGGCGTTTTCATGCCGACCGGGTCCGGCGCGTTCTCGATCAGCACTCATCCGCGCTCGACCGTGCCGACCTGGGAGTACAACCGGGCCGTCGCCCTTCGAGCGGAAGCCGCAGGGTTCGACTTTCTCCTGGCCGGTGCCAGGTGGTCCACGCTCGGCGGCCGCATGGACTTCCAGGGCCTGCGGCTGGAGTCCATGACCTTCGTCACGGCGCTTGCCGCAGTCACGAACCGGGTGCTGCTTTTTCCCACGGTCCACACCTTCGTCTTTCACCCGCTTCTCGCTGCCCGCATGGTCAACGACGCCAACCGTATCAGCGGCGGACGCTGCGGAATCAACGTCGTGTCGGGATGGGTCCAGTCGGATTTCGCGATGTTCGGCGTGACCCCGCGGCCCCCGGCCGAGCGGCTGCAGTACAACACGGAATGGCTGCGGCTGCTGAAACTTGCCTGGACCGAGGACGATTTCAGGTTCGACGGCACGCATTTCCAGGCGCGCAATGGCTATCTGCGGCCAAAGCCCGTGCCGTTTCCAACGATCTCGAAGGCCGGGGAGTCAGCCGAAAGCCGCGAGCTCGTCATCCGCGAGGCCGATTGGCTGTTCATCCAGCTTCCCCAAGCCACCGATGTCTTGCGCTCGCGCGTGCAGGCGCTGAAGTCCGATGCGGCGCGGCTCGGCAGGCGCGTCAAGGTCCTGTCCTACGGGTTCGTCCTGCCGCGCCGCACGCGCGAGGACGCCTT